>ENA-ORNF01002726-ORNF01002726.1-human-gut-metagenome-genome-assembly--contig:-NODE-2726-length-12759-cov-7.978196_pt1 | contig 12759 bp, 9 predicted proteins | sample MGYA00242110_ERZ509012 | MGnify/ENA primary metagenome ERZ509012 (study PRJEB26280, sample SAMEA2338714) | human gut metagenome | biome: human gut; feature: human-associated habitat; material: faeces... | reverse complement strand
GGACATGGAATGTGGCATGGTTCAATGACCCTGTCTTTTTGGGAGAATATCCTAAGGAAGGACTGGAGAAGTTCAAAGAATATCTGCCGGTAATTACTAAGGAAGATATGGAACTGATCCATCAGCCTTTGGACTTTATGGGACAGAACATCTATAATGGCTATTGGATCCGTGCGGGTAAAGATGGTAGGCCTGAATATGTAGATCGTACAGAAGGCTTCCCGAAAACAGCAACAAACTGGCCTGTAACACCAGAGTGTCTCTACTGGGGTGTGCATTTCTTATATGAGAGATATCATCTCCCTATTTATATTACGGAGAATGGTATGGCATGCCACGATCAGGTAGCAGCAGACGGCAGAGTACATGACAGTAACAGAATCGATTTTCTGGATAAATATATATCCTGTCTGCAGAAAGCTGTAGATGAAGGAGTGGATGTCAGAGGATATTTCCTGTGGACTTTCCTGGATAATTTTGAATGGGATAAGGGATACAGTGAACGCTTCGGTCTGGTATATGTAGATTATCCGACACAGAAAAGAATTGCAAAGGATTCTGCATACTGGTATCAACAGGTTATGGAGACAAATGGAAGGAATCTAAGTATTAATATGAATAAGAAAGAAATTATCTATATGAACCCTGTATTTAAGCAGATGATATGGGGCGGTAACAAATTAGGAACAGAATGGCATTATGATATTCCGGGTGATAATACCGGTGAGTGCTGGGCAGTCAGTGCACATCCAAGCGGAGACTGTACCATCAAAGAAGGTACTTATGCAGGCAAAACCCTCAGCCAGTTGTGGACAGAAGAGCCGGAATTATTCGGAAATGTGGATAACAACAGATTTCCACTCCTTATCAAGATCATTGATGCCAAGGCTGATTTAAGTATTCAGGTACATCCTGATAATGCGTATGCGGCTAAGAATGAGAATGGTTCCCTAGGCAAGACAGAATGCTGGTATATCCTTGATGCACCGGAAGGAGCTACCCTGGTCATCGGACACAATGCCAAAACAAAAGAAGAATTAAGTTCCATGATTCACGAAGGCAGATGGAATGAGTTCATCAGACAAGTACCCGTTAAGAAAGGCGACTTCATCCAGATAGACCCTGGTACAGTCCATGCAATTAAGGGCGGCATTCAGATACTGGAGACACAACAGAACTCAGATGTTACCTATCGTGTCTATGATTATGACAGACTTTCCAACGGCAAACCAAGAGAACTTCATGTAGACAAGAGCATTGATGTGATTACTGTTCCAGCCAAATCCGTAGAAGACAGCATCCTCTCCGCAGAGAAGATAGAAGCTATGGATACACCAATGAAACTGTTGATTGCCTGCGATTATTACAAAGTATGGAAAATTGATGTAGATGCACCACTTACCATCACACAGGATTACCCATTCTTAATCATGAGCGTCATCGACGGCGACGGACTCATCAATGGACAAATGATCAAAAAAGGCGATCACTTCATCCTCCCAAGCGGCTACGGCAAAGTAGACCTGCAAGGAAAAATGACCCTTATTGCCTCAACAATCGCATAAACTGTAACCCGTCCAATAAAAGAGAGCTGAGAAAATCAGCTCTCTTTTGACATGAAATATCCCCGATGCTATAATCCCATCTTTGACACTTTATAAAGCCCAAAACAGCCATAACCCCAGTGTTTATCAGGGGTGTGGCTGTTGTCATTTTTGCGTCGATATTGTACTATTTTTGAAATTGTGCTATTTTTTCTGTTTCGTTTCTTTGATAATCGTCCGCATATCTGCCTTTGAGATGAATTCGTAATCCGTTCGGAAACCGAAGGCTGTGTGCAGGGCATCTGTCAGTTTCGTGCGTTTGTAGGAAGGAATGTAGCCACTGTCTTTGGACAGCAGGGTCATATTCATTTCCCGGAGCGTTTTCAAAATTTCGCTGCAGGTAAATTCTTCCCCAAGCTTCTTTTCCAACAGCCGGTATACCAGAAGGCTGATGTAACAGGTCAGGAAGTGGGCTTTTATGCTGTCTCCCCGTCTTACAAAAACAGGCCGTGCCTCGAATTCCGTTTTCATGATCCGGAAGTTTTCTTCGATCTCCCAGCGGCGTCTGTTGATGTTAATGATGTCACGGACATCCCCTTCCAGGTTTGTTATCACCGCATAAAAGCCATCATACATGGCTTCTTCCCGGATACGCTCCTCATCCAGCTGATAAACCTGTTTCTGCGCGATCTCTCCGTCACCGGTAACTGCTGTTTTCTGAATGAAGCGGGAAGGGTCGTTTGGATTTTTCCCTTTTCTGGATTTATCCGGGGACTGCATGATCTTTAAGGCACGCTCGATCTGACCAGCCCGGATCCTCTGCTGATATGCCTTGTACTTCGGCGAGTATGTGATGATAACGGTTTCGTCCATATCTCCCGTGACAAGGGGGTATTCTTTGTAATAAACGGTGTTGTACACTTCAGGGTCGGTTTCATCCAGCGTAGAGATATCTATGAATTTATCAGACCCCGGAACCTTGAACTGCGTCGGCAGGAGCACCAGCTCACGTTCTTCCTTTTTCATTTTTTTCAGGGAATACGTGATCACATAAGACCTGTTTCCAAAGCTGTTAAAAAAGCGGTTGCCTTTACTGTCCAGTCCGGCATCGGAGCAGAAGATAAACTCGCTGCAGTTAAAATCCCGGATCACTTTTGTCGCCAGTGGCTTCAGAGTAAGCTGCTCGTTCTGGTTTCCGGGATACAGATCAAAGGAAAGGGGGATGCCGTCTGCATCCATGAAAAGCCCCATGGTCACGATGGGATTGGGTCTGTGTTCCTTGCTTCTGCCATACTTTTTCATGCCATCTTCCGCTTCGATCTCGAAATAATAGTTGGTACAGTCATAGTAAAGGATTTTTGAGTTACGTGGATGGACAAAGTTGGAGTTCTGGTAAAGCTCTTCCTGAATGTAATCCGATTCTTCTGCAAGAACGGAAAGGGAACGGTAAAGATTCTGCAGGGAATACTTTGGCGGTTCCAGAAGAGACTGGCAGTAAGAGAAGCTGCTGAGCTTGCTGGAAGGGGAAAGGATCCTTGCATAGATCAGGTCGGTAAGGATGGCATGAAAATCGTAGGTAAACCTGTGATGGTTACGGATATTTCTGCAGATGTTGTCCAGCCGCAGTTCGGTGCAGAGCTGTTGGAGGAACAGATAGCCGGCGTTGAAGAGACGCTCTTCGTCCAGAGGGATACGGGCAAGAGGGGAAAAGGAGACAGTAACTTTTTCTCTGCGCTGGTTATAGAGCAGAGTTTCTTTTTCTGCTTCTTTTTTCGCCCAGTCCATCATGGCAGCCTCGTCTCCGGAGAACTGTGCCAGAAGATTATTGTATTTTCCCAGTTTTTTGTAGATGCGGGAAGAGGTCTTACCGTTATCTTTGCGGTAGGACTGTGTAATGTAAACATCTTTGTTATCTTTACTGCCAGTGATATTGATATACATAAGCGAACCTCTAAGTTAATTCTATTATACCACAACCAGCACAAAAAAGCACGTACAAATTCATAAAATTTGACAAAAAAATAAGCCACAAATGGCTTAAATAAAAGGTTTGTATTAAATTGCCAAAAAAAGAAGTGTCAAACTTCCGATTAAATGGACAAGTTTTAATATTGGATATATAATACAATAAGTATATAGGTCGTGAATATTAGGATTAAGAAACTGTTAGAACCTTTTTAATGATTGTGTTGATGATCACGATTTAGCTAGTATTTTTAATAATATAATTCGTATAGCAAGAGGAATATAGAGTTAATGAGAGAAAAAGAGCACAGAACGAAGATAATTGGCGAAGTTGCGCAAGCACATGATGGCAGCCTTGGAAGAGCGCATGCATTTATTGATTTAGCTAAAGAATGTGGTCTTGACGGAATAAAATTTCAAACACATATTGCTGAATACGAGAGTAGCAGATTAGAACCGTGGAGAGTAAAGTTCAGCTATCAAGATAAAGATAGATATGATTATTGGAAGCGAATGGAATTTACTTCTGAACAATGGAAGGGGTTAATTGATCATGCCAATGAAGTTGGGTTGGAGTTTATAGGAACCCCTTTTTCAATTGAGAGCTTCGAAATGTTATGGAATAATGGTGTTAGGATATTTAAGGTTGCATCAGGTGAAGTAACAAATAGTTTTCTGTTAAGGAAAATTGGTGAGAAGTCAGAAAAGATATATATTTCAAGTGGAATGAGTAGTTGGAATGAGTTGGATAATGCTTTTACTATTCTAAATGATGGAAATGCTGACATAGTTATAATGCAGTGTACAACTATGTATCCGACACCGGCACAATTTTGGGGATTAAATATAATTTCTGAAATGCAACAGAGATACGCTGTACCTATAGGATATTCTGATCATAGTGGAACTATATATTCAGGATTGGCAGCAGCCACATTAGGAATTGATGTACTGGAAGTCCATATGTGTATGGATAAGTTTGATTTTGGACCAGATACATCTTCATCTCTTACCAGAGAAGAACTTAAAGAATTAGTACAGGGCATTCATATGATAGATATAGCAGTGAATAATCCGACGGATAAAAATAAAATATCAGAATGTTTTGAAGAGACTCATATTATGTTTTCAAAAAGTATTGCATTAAAGCATGACATGAAAAGCGGAGCAAAAATAAAATATACGGATTTGTTATTGCTTAAGCCTATGGTTGGTATTCCAGCGAGTCAAATTGATTGCGTTGTCGGTAAAGTATTAAAGAATGACAAGAAGAAAGGTTATTTTATCGAGTATGGTGATATATGAAAAAAATATGTGTTGTTATAAGTAGTAGAGCAAGTTTTTCTAGATTTCGAATGGCATTAAAAGAAATAAATAATAAATCGGATTTGAACGTAATATTAACTGCTTCTGCAGCTAATGAATTTTATGGAAATGTAAAACAACAACTGATAGAGGATAATATAAAAGGGATACAGGAGATAAATAGTCTTTGTAATGATTCATCACTAGTTGGACAAGTTAAGACTACTTCAGAGACAATGAATCGGTTAGCAGAAGTGTTCGAAAAACTCATGCCAGATATAGTAGTTACTATTGCTGATAGGTATGAAACAATTGCAACAGCTATAGCAGCATCCTATATGAATATATCACTTGTGCATATTCAAGGTGGTGAAGTGACAGGAAATATAGATGAAAAAGTAAGGCATGCTGTTACAAAATTATCGGATTTTCATTTGGTATCAACGAATAGAGCAAAACAGTTTCTTATTAAGATGGGAGAATCGGAGGATCGCATTAAAGTTACAGGTTGTCCATCGTGTGATATAGCAGAACATGCTCTAAAAAATAGTATGAATATTAGTGAGATTACAAAAAAATACATGCCAAATGGTATTACCATGAATCGGAAGATAATTGAATTATCGGATCGGGATTATTATGTTGTTATTTTTCATTCAACAACAAATGAGTTGGAAACATTACATGATCGATTATGTGCTTTATTGTCAGCTATAAATAAGGCTGGGAAAAAATGCTTATGGGTCAGGGGCAATGTTGATGCAGGAGCATCAAAGATAGATGAGTTAATAAGTGATAATTCAAGCATTTATTCCATTCCACCAATGGAGAGCGAGGACTTTTTGCATCTGCTTATACATTCTGCAGGTGTGATTGGTAACTCTAGTGTAGCAATTAGAGAATGCTCGTATTTGGGAATTCCGGCTGTAAACATAGGCTCAAGACAATATGGAAGAGAACGTGGCAATAATGTGATTGATGTCGGAGATAGTGAGCAAGAAATAGTAGAAGGAATTAGTCAAATAGGTAAAATGAAATGCTCACAGTCATTATTATATGGAAATGGTCATGCTGGGCATAAAATTGCTGAATATATATTAAATTATGATTTGCCTCCGAAAAAATCTATAACATATGTTGAGGAAATATGAGAGTACTGGGGATAATAACTGCAAGAGCAGAATCAAAAAGATTAATAAGGAAAAACTTCAGGAAAATTAATGGGAAAAGTATAACTGCTATCGCTGTTGAACAAATGTGTTTAGCTAGGAAACGAGGTTGTATTACTGATGTATATTTAACAACAGATTCAGTCAAACTTATGAATGAGAGTAGAAAATATGATATTCTAGATGTTCCTTTAAGAAGTAAGGAATTATCAGGTGATACTGTAAAAAGTGTGGATGTTGTTATAAGTGTATTAGATGAGAGAAAAAGCAAAGGAATAGAGTATGATGCGGTTGTATTATTGCAACCAACGGCTCCCCTTACTATAGCCACGGACATCGAAGAGATTGTGAGGTTATTAATGACTAATAAATTCGAAAGTGTTGTATCTGCATGTGAGTTAACCAATGTCTATAAACAGGGGATATATGAAAAAGTAAATGATGAGTTTATTCCGATTAGTGAAGAACATAATGTTGGTAAAAGAAGTCAGGATTGCAATCCGTTATTTGTAAGAAATGGTGCTCTTTATGCGGCATGGACAGAGAGTATTTTAAAAAATAAATGTATTATTTCTGCACAGCCAGGAATATATGTGATGCCTACACAACGTTCATGTGATATAAATTCTTTTGAGGACTTATTACTTGCAAGAAAACTTTATAAGAAGAATAGCCAATAGAATATGTGGGTGATTTAAGAAATGTCGGGAATTGTGTTTCATTATTTTCATAATAACAATCAATACCTGCCGTGTCAAGGTTCGATTGATGCTGTGAATTTTGAGAAAATATTATGCTATTTATTTAAGCATTTTTCTGTATTATCAATAGATGAATATATATCAAAATGTGTAAAAGGTTCTCTTACAGAAAAGGATATATGTTTGACTTTTGATGATGGAATCAAAAGCCAGTACGAGGTGGCAGTGCCTATATTAAACAAATATGGTATAAAAGCTGGTTTTTTCATATATACAGAACCATGGAGCGGAGTTTTATCTGATTTAGAAGTGCATCATGATTTTAGATTTTTTTGTTACAAAAATGTGAAGGATTTCTATAATGATTTTTTTAAATCACTATCGGATAATAAAGAAATTTTTACATCAGAGGTCGAGGAAAAAATAAAAAATTTTCAATATGAGGATTATAAGCCATATTGTATCTGGCATACATATGAAGATAAGCTGTTCCGTTTTACAAGGAGTAAATTGTTAGATGGTGATGATTATAGATTAATAATGACACAAATGATGCAAAAAAAAGGATACAATTCTAAGAGTAGAAAAGAATTTTTGTGGATGAAAGAAAAAGAGATTATTGCATTGGAAAAGCAAGGACATTTGATAGGACTTCATTCACATACGCATCCTACTTCGTTTGACAATATGTCTTTTAAGAGGAAATTTGATGAATTTAAAACAAATTATGATGTTCTTGAAGGTGTTCTGACACGGAAACCCATAGCAGTGGCATATCCGTGTGGGAATTTTGATAAAGAGATTGAAGATATAATGTTTACAATTGGAATCTCGGTTGGGTTTAAAGCTTCGCCGGAAAAAGGAAAAGGAATGCTAGACTTGGCACGGTTGAATCATACAGAGATAGTGAAAAAGATGGAGCCTATGGAAAGAGAGGACTGAAAAAATGATTAATGCATTTGGCATTTCTTTTCACTATTTTCATAACAATAATGAACATATTGTATGCCAAGGTTCATTAGATGAATTGCAATTTGATAGATTGATTCAAAAAATAATATGTGAGTATGATGTCGTTTCTCCAGATACTTATTTTAATGCTTTAGATAGTGGGGGGATAAATGGTCGCCCGAAGGTTGTATTAACTTTCAGTTGTGGCCTAAAGTCCCAGTATGATATAGCTTTACCGATACTAAACAAGTATGGAATAAAAGCTATTTGGTTCCTTTATACAGACAATTATTGTGGCAATAATATATCCGTAGAAAAATATCATCATTTCAGGTTTTATGCATATAAGAGTGTAGATCTGTTTTACAGTGATTTCTTTACACTTGCTCAAAACTGTATAAGTAAAAAAGAATGGGATGATTTTACTTTGGTTGATGAACTTGAGTGGAGCGATTACTATACGGAACAAGACAAGAGATTTAAGTATTTAAGAAACAAGGTTTTATCCGACCAGTGTTTTGATGATATTATGTGTGAGTTGATGCGTGCAAAAGGGTATACTTTTGAGGATCACAAATATGATATATGGCTTTCTGAAGAGATGGTTAAAGAATTAGTCAATCAAGGACACATGTTAGGATTACATACTCATTCTCATCCAAATGATTTGAAATCATTGTCATATGAAGAACAAAAAAAAGAATATTTGGAGAATAAAAAATGTCTTGAATCTATAAGTGGGAAAGAAGTAAGAATAATGTCGCATCCCTGCAATTCCTACAATGAAGATACATTAACTGTACTAAAGGAATTGGGAATAAAATATGGATTTAGGTCTGATATGAGTAAACAAAATTATACCCTTTATGAACTTCCGCAAATTGATGCAAGTTCATTATGGAAACAGTTTTTTACGCAGAAAAGGAGGACATAGGCTATTAGGTCTATGCATCAAGTTAGATGATTGATATACCAAACTTAAAAGAAATAACATTTGAATTAACAACAAATTGTGGTGCTAATTGTATAATGTGTGCGCGTAATAAATATAGCCAAACTAACTCAGAAATGGATATTAGAGATGCGGAACAGTATGTAAATAAAGTTGTGAATGACGGATATAATGCTATTATTTTAGGAGGTATGGGTGATCCGTTATGCTATTCACATCTAGAAGATTTTTTTGAGTTTGTTAAGATCAAACACACCGGATTAAGTATACGACTTACAACGACGGGCCAATTAATGGATTCAACAAAGTGGGATTTGATTTGTGAGTATGTCGATATTTTAAAAATAAGTAACTACGGATTTACGAAAGAAAAGTATGAGGCTGTACATAGAGGAAGCTTGGTATTTGAGGATGTTCAGCGCAACCTAATGCAATTATCTCAGAATAGAAAGAGAAAACCATATATTATAATGAGTTATTTGGATATGGATATAAATCATTCAGATGTAATGTTGTGGGTTGATTATTGGGTAAAGCAAGGATTAGATGAGGTTAATGTTTGGAAACAACATAATTGGGGAGGATATGTTGCGGATAGAGAAGTGTTATCTAATACAGAAGTCTCTTGTGAGAGAATAAAGAATAAACATTTTAAGATATGGTCTGATGGTAATGTTTCTCCTTGCGTTTTTGACTGTGAAAAAAGACTTCTATTGGGGAATCTTAAGAAAGATTCATTTTCTATGATCAACGAAAAATATGATATTCTTAGAGGGGTTCACGATAAAGGGGGGGTTAGCGGTACTGATTTAATATGCGCTAAATGTGATCAGATATTTAGCAGAAGTGATGCGTTGTTATATCTATATGAAAATGGAAAAACGATTAAAGAATATAGGCAGTAGAAGGGGATTTTATGAGTTATATAAATGATGTAGATGATAGGTATATTAATAAAAAAGTTGAAGCAGTACCTGATATATCAAAGTGTACATTGAGACTGGAATTAACAAATATCTGTAATCATAAATGTATTATGTGCCCACATGCAAAACAGGAAAGAAAGCCGGTTGTAATGGACAGAAAGTTTGCATTTAGAATTATAGAAGAGAGTGCTAAATTAGGCGTGAAAAGAGCCGCACTGTTTCTGAATGGGGAACCGTTTTTGGTGAATAATTTGCATGAATATATTCGCCACTGTAAGAACTCGGGAATGGAATATGTATTTATTACTACAAATGGTGCGAAAGCGAAATTTGATGATGTTATTGCTTCAATGGATGCAGGCCTTGATAGCATAAAATTTTCAATAAATGCAGGTTCAAGAGAGACATACAAACTGATTCATGGAAGCGATGATTATGATTATGTAATTGAATTGATTAAGCGTATAAAGAAATATAGAGACAAGAATGAAATAAAATGTAAAATTTTATCTGGATTTGTAATTACTGACTATACGATAATGGAGGCAGAAAAACATTATAACAGGATAAAAGAGTATGTAGATGATATTTGTTTTTTTAAGCCTGACAATTTTGGTGGATATATGGTAGATGATTATTCAAAGTATGTAAATTATGAACTTCGTGGAGAGGATTTGCCATTTCCATATTATGATTATCCCCAAAAAACTCTTCCATGCTCTTTTTTATCAAATTGTGTAACAATAACTGCAGAGGGTTTTTTATCACTTTGCTGTTCAGAAGCATTGAATTATTTGGTTGTGGAAGATTTGAATAATCAATCATTGGAACAAGCTTGGAAATCACCAGCCATGCAGAAAATTAGAAATAGGCATCAAGAAAACAAATTGAAAGGAACACAATGCTATAACTGTATGTTTAATGTTTCTGAATCTGTAGAACCGTTGAATAATGAATTGTTTTCCCAATGTATTAGAAAAGATTATGTTAATGGAGGATTAGGTTGAAGTAATATGAAAGTACCTGTATTAAGTGTATGTATTCCAACATACAACCGGGCTAATACTATTAAGCAATGTGTTGAAAAACTTTTGCAATATGATGGTGACGAGATAGAAATAGTAGTATGTGATGATTGTTCAAACGATAATACTCTGGAGATTTTAGCAGCAATAGATGATAAAAGGTTAAGGTTTTTTGAAAATGATATGAATTTGGGAGCTTCTTATAATAGTCATACTTGTTTTATGAAAGCTTTTGGGAAATATTCACTTCTGATAAGTGATGAGGATGACTTAGATTTGAATGCTATCAAAGGTTTAATTAATGAACTTAAATTGACAAACAGGTACTCTGTGTATCTTGTGAGTGGGTCAAGAGGACCAAATGATAAGTTGATATATCCGGATAGAGTATATAAAAAAGGTTGGGATGCATTATACGACTTGGGTTTTAATATTAGATATATGACTGGAGTTATTTTCAGAACGGATTTGTATAAAGATAAAATTGAAATTTATGGTAAAAGAGAAAGAAATAATATGAGTACTTTAATGTATTATAGTGATGCGGTTAATGAGGAGTTAAATAGTATTTCTTCGATTCCTAAAAATTTGATTAAATCTGGTGGTATTAAAATTTATACTACTTTGGATGTTAATGCCCAAAAGAAGTTAGATGATTCGATTAAAGAAAATGGTAGTAATGAGGATGATGTGCAATTAGCGGGAATTCTTGTTAATCCGAAAACGGGAGGGGTACTAGCACTCGCTGGAGGAAAAAATTATGCAAGAAGTCAGTATAACCGCGTTACTCAATCTAAAAGACAAGTTGGTTCTACTATTAAACCTTTTCTTTATTATTCGGCTCTTGAAAATAATATGACAGAAAGTAGTAGGTTTTACAGTTCAAAGGTTAGTTTTGTGTTTGGTAATAAGGAGACTTATACACCTAATAATTATTCTAATTTATATGCAAATAAGGAGATTACGATGGCTGCGGCTCTTGCCTATTCGGATAATATTTATGCGGTTAAGACACATTTATTTTTGGGTGAAGAACAGCTAGTTAAAACTATGAAAATGGCTGGACTAAAAGAAAAGTTAAATCCAGTACCTTCCCTTGCGCTTGGCTCTCAAGAACTTAATATGCTTGATTACGCTAATAGTTATGTAACTCTTGCTAATTACGGAACTACAAATGAAACCTATTTTATTGAACGTGTTGAGGATGTTAATGGAAATCTTTTATATAAACATAAGGAAAAATCTAAAGAGGTTTTTAATAAGGATTCAGTGTTTATAATTAATGAGATGATGACAAACACATATAATCCAGCTTTTATTGATTATCTAAACCCAACTATTATTTACTTAAATAGTAAGATTTCAAGAAAATATGCAATTAAAAGTGGGACTACTGATAATGATTACTGGATTGTTGGATATAATCCAGATGCCTTAATGATGGTATGGGCTGGTAATGACATGAATAAGAATGTTAATTCGGTTTATAGTAAAAAAATAAAAAATATATGGTGTGATACGATTGAAGAATATCTTAAGGATAAGGAAACTAGTTGGTATGAACCTTCAGATAATATTATAGGTATTCCACTTGATGCGGTGTCTGGTGATACTCCTAAAAGTAGTAAAAATACGGTAATTTATTATTATAAAAAAGGTACGGAAAATTAAAAATGACTTATGAAAATTAATCATAAGTCATTTATTTATTTTAATTATTGCTTGATATAAATCTGAAAAATCATAATCTTCAAATTCAATGTTGAAACCAGCATCTTTTATTTCTTTATTTAAATCAGAGATGGCTTGTTTAACACTATTTAAATCGTTTGGTATAATTCTTGGTTTAGGTGGTTCAACTGGTGTTTCGGGGACAACGATTGGTTCTGTTACTTCTAATTTTGTTTCTTCTTTTTCTTCACTAATTGGTTCTTCAGGTTGTTCTGGTACCAAAATATCACTTTTAATGCCTAAATCCATATTTGTTTGTAAGTCTTCTAGAGATGGATAATCTGGTTTTGATTCTTTTCCTATTGTTGGAATATCAAATATATTTGTACTATTATCAGGTTGAGGTGTTGTTGGTAGTTGTTCTTCATCTATTTCTTGAATTTTCTTAATTTCAGGATCTGGGTTTACTTTAATAGTTTCTTCTTTTGGAACTGTTTCTATTTTAGGTTCAGTTATTGGTTGCTCCTCTTTTGATTCTACAACTGGGGTA
>ENA-ORNF01002720-ORNF01002720.1-human-gut-metagenome-genome-assembly--contig:-NODE-2720-length-12788-cov-3.040760_pt1 | contig 12788 bp, 9 predicted proteins | sample MGYA00242110_ERZ509012 | MGnify/ENA primary metagenome ERZ509012 (study PRJEB26280, sample SAMEA2338714) | human gut metagenome | biome: human gut; feature: human-associated habitat; material: faeces... | reverse complement strand
ATATTTTTCATATAGTTTTCAGCAATTTTATGCAAGATGTTACCATAGTCCACCGACTTTAAATAGGCTTCATCTCGTGGTTTTAACCTTAGTCCATAGCTTGCAAAAAACTTGAATGGGCAAGCAAAATATGTTTCCAATTGAGATATACTTGTTTTATTGTCTTTAAAATACAACGACCTAGCGTTAGTTATTTCTTCTGCTTTACTATTGTTATTTATTTCATTTAGTTGACTATTATACACTGGGTTATTTAGCATAATTAACGCTTGCTTTAAGTCGCCATACATATTTTCATTAGAAATACTACCCAAAGTTCGTAGCCTTTTAGTTGCACTTAAATATTTTTTCATACCTACTGTTGGAGTAGAAAAATCAAATGCGTAACTAACTATTCTATCTTTTTCACTTATAATATTTCTAATTCTAGAAAACCACTCAGCGTTCAAAACCTCTATATTTTTGCCACTATTTTCTTGAATAAATATTTTACTTAGTTCCCGTATTACACTGCTTGGGCGTTGCTCATCCCCCGTTCTACTAAAACTAGAAAAGGAAACAATTAGTTCGTTTGAAAAGTTAGAAAGTAGATTTATAACCTTAAACTTTTCACGCTTATTAATGGTTTTTATGGTTGGTTCAATCTTTTTGCCTATAGTGCTAGAAATCATTTTTAGTTCTTTATCTACAATAATACCGCAATCATCTTTAATTGCTGGGAACGCTCCATCAACAGCCCCAACAACAATTAAAACCTTTTTATTGAATAGTTTTGCACTTGTGGCTTCACCAACAAAAATATTATCTACCGTAATAGGAATTAGTGAAATCGTTTCACTGTTTAGCCCGCTATCTAAAACTGCAAAATACTCATCTAAACTAATCTCGGTGTCACCAAAAATTTTCTCTGCCCCATCCATTAGTTCGTTAATCTTTTTATGCACTTGCTTTGTGGCTTCTTTTATATCTAATCTACCAAGACTGTCTAATTCTTGCTCTATACCACCTATCTTTTCGTCTATACCAAAATCAGTAAACAAGGCTTTTATGCACAAATTAAAATCTTTTGCTTTTGCACACTTACTAGCCCCATTAAAAGCACGCTGAATTTTGCCCGCAATCTTTTCTCGAGTTTTGTTAATTTCTGCTAGTTCATCATCACTATTTGCTTTATACTCAAATGGCTTTAAAAAGTCATTATAGTTAATTGCATACTTAACCACATAGTTTTCAAGCCTTGCGTATTCGCAGGTTTCAACACCACTAAAAATATTGCTTGCTAAACTCAAAAAATCATCTGAGTTAAAGTTCTTTCTATACACATTTATAGCACTCTCTAAAAACCCACACAATGGTTGGTCAGATAGTTTAGAAGGTGCATCTATAAAATATGGCAACTTATAATCATTAAACACCATTTTAAGTAGGTCACTCACACCATCAAGCGATGCACAAATAACGGCAAAATCTCGGTATCTTAGGTTATATTTAATCACTCTCTCTCGAATACACGAAGCAACCATTTCTAGTTCTTCTAGCACAGATTTTGCCCCATAAAGCACAACGCCACCATTAATTTTAAGCCTGCTATATGGGTAAGCAAAAAGGTTGTTAGATATATGCGAACCAAGTGTTATTTTAGAACCTATAGTATTAACCACCACTGGTTTAATTTTGTTTTTAGATGCAAGAAGTAAATAGTTTTCTAGCATTTCAGGTGGGCAAATATAACTATTACCTTTATTAGAGTTGTCTAAGCAAGCACAAGTAAATGACTTAGCGGTGTTTAACAGTGCATTAAACACATTTAAGCCAGTCGCTGTGGTACTATCAAAACCATACACATAAATGTGGCTATTTTTAACATAGTCACTTTCGTATATTTTATCACTAAGCAGATTAAACCTATCGGCTGGGTCAACTAATTTTTCTTTCTTTAAAAACTTTTCATAGGCGTTATACAACAAAAATATGTCGTGCAACTTTATATCTAGCGATGTACCCGTTTTATTTTTGGTGTAATAATCTTCTGGCGTAACATTGCTGTTTTTTAATTCGCTTATGGTATCATAAATATTCTCCGCAAAACCCATAGTTTTGGCGGTTTTTTTGTAACAGACTAAATTATCATAATTTTCGATTATGATTTTTTTTGTAGCCATAATGCCAAGCACTTTAGATAGATAGTTGTCGCTAGACGCAATAAGCCTATGAAGCAATCTAGACAAGGTAATTACTTGAATATTCATTATTGCCCCACCCTTGCTTTTTTCTAAAAGTTTGCCTTCCATAGACACCGAGAACTTTTCTGGAACAATCAAGCAAAAGTTTTCGTTTGGGTTTAAGTTTGCCTTTTCAATTAGTTCTGATGTAATTTTATCTATTAATATAGAATTGTCATTAGATGTATAGATTTTCATAAATATTTACCTATTTTAATTATCGCATAGAACCATTTTGCTTTCAACTAAATTTTAGTTTAAAAATAAAAAACTCTAGCTAGAATTAACTAACTAGAGTAATTTTTATTAAAGTGAATCTATAAGCCTTCCAAGTTTATTGTAAACTTTTATGGTCATTTCACCTTTTTTATGAAATTCTTTTGCTTTTTCTATTGCTTCATCTTTTGTAGATGCTTTTGCAATAGTTCGGTTGCCATTTTTAACTAACCAATGCTTAGAGTCCTTGCTTTCAGCAATTGTGTAGGTTGTAACAACTTCTTGTTCTTTTTTCTTGTCTTCTTTCTTTGCTTGTCTGTTTTTGTTGATAAATCTGTGTTTTTTCTTATTGTTTTTAATTACAATATACACAACAAACGCAACGGCACAAGCACCAGCAAGAGAACCAACAATAATTGCAATTATAGCACCAACAGATAAGCCTGTCTTTTCTTCAGTTTCTTCAAACTCAACAGCAAATGTGTCGGTTACAACAGACTTTTTGCCTTCGCTATCAATTGCTGTGTAGTAAACGGTATAGAAGCCAGCACCGCTTAATTCAACAACATAGTTTCCGTCTACAACCGAAACATTTAATTGTTTGCCGTATTGGTCAAAACAGGTTATGGTTACATCTAGTGCTAAGCCGTTTTTATCAACAGCACTAGCCTTTTTAATAATGTAACTTATCTTTTCACCTTTCCAAATCTTGTTTTCGTTGTCTTCAGAAATTGTGATTTTTGGAGCGGAAATGTTACCACTGCTCATTTTGTATGAAGTTGTTTGGTTGCTTACGCCTTCACCGCTATAGATGTATTCAAAACTAAATTCATCATTTTTTGGAGCAGTAAAGTATGTGTAATTACCATCAGTTGTAAATGGGTTTTCTAAAATGTTGCCGTCTGAGTCTTTAACAACAACTTTTAGTGTGTAACCAAAATAGTTTGTAACTACTGGATAGTTAATCTTAAATTGTTCACCTTTTTTAGCAACTCTTTTATTACCAAATGGTGAAGAAATACTAAAGCCATAGTTATCGGTTTTTACAGTAATTGTGGTTGTAGCATTTACTCTGCTTGTAACGCCATCTATAGTAATTTCTTCTACAGACTTAATTGTAAGTACGCCGTTATCTAAGAAATTTAAAATTCTGCCATCTTCAATTGTGTATCTAACACCGTCAGTTTCAATTTCAAAATTGTCGCTACCTGTCCATATAAGTTTTTCGCCAACTTTAACTTCTACTGATGTGTTTGGTTTTAATTCTGAATAGTTAGTGTTATCTACTCTTAAAAAATGTGAATTCTTTTCTACAATAACACCATCTGCAATTTTAAATGCGACATAGGTTGTGCCGTATGAATTACCTTTTGCTAGCACTGCAACGCACGCAACGCCTTCTTCTAGTTCAAAGCTAAAGCCACAAACGCCATTATTATACTTAACAGAACCAGGCATATATGGAGCCTTTCCGTCTTCATAAATCATAACGTAGTCCGCATCGCTATCAACAGTAGCAGTTATTTTATTGCCATCACGAACGATGTCTGCACCACTTGCTGAAATAGCCACAAAGTCAGTTTCGGTGTTGTTTGCAACAATAAAACCAATCTTTTTAACTCTTGTGTTTCCGTTATAGTCTACTGCAGTATAAATTAAAATGTATGCACCATCTTTAAGACCAGTTAGTTGTTCACCCATTGAAACAGCGGTTTTGGTGGTATAAGCACCGCCTAAAATTTCAACAGTAATTTTTGCACCACTTGTGGTGTTACCTTGGTCGTCTTTATCTACTGCACTTGCATTAGGAATTGTGTATTTGCCATCATAAGAAACAGATTGTGGATTATCTATAATAATACCAGATGGAGATGTGTTATCTTTAGTTTCGGTTCTTGCATAAATTTTGCCATCTACTGTTTTAGAACCAGAGAAAGACCTACCTTCGTCTTCATTAACGTGTTCAAATTGAACAAGGTATTGAATAGACAAGGTCATTTCTTTTTGAATTTTTTTGTTATAGTTATATTTAAAGGTTCTTTGCATTGGGTCGGCTGGTGAAACGTCAATTTTTTCAATACCAATGCCATCTACTAGACCATTTTCAGATGAAATTTGGTCGCTACCAGCTGGTGTGATATATAGTATTACGTTGCTTACAAGCTTACGCAAACCATCTAGGTCCATATTTGGTTGAGTAGAACCAATGCTAATTGCAGTAAGTGTTATGCTTGCAATATCAGCTGGAGTGGTTTCTTCTGTAATTACACAGTTTGTAATTTCACTAGGAAGCAAATCTTTTAAACCTACAGTAATCCATTCAAAACTAAATCTTTCGGTTCTTTCAATTTCTTTTGTAGCTTCTTCCCCATTTATGGTTGTAGAATATACAAACTTAATTCTGTGACCATCGGCACTCATTGTGCTTAGGTTATCTATGGTTCTTAAAATAAATCTTTCGGTAATTGTAGAAATATCAACCTTGGCTTCATTAGATGTGCCAAGTTCAAACTTTCCTGTTGCAAAGTTATAATACTTTTCTACAGTTGCATCATACACAGCAAGGTAAATTACAGCTGAAGTATCGGTTGAACCATCTTCTTTTCTAACGTATGCGTTATTAACGTTATAATACTTATACAAATAGATGTAATCTGCTTCGCCATAAATATCGGTTGTGTCTACAATAAGACCAGCATTTTCGGTGGTTTTGTCTGGGTCTTCAGTCGGCTTTGTTTCTGTTTTTGTAGAATCAGTATTAGAGGTTTCAATAGTAAACTCTATTGTTTCGTATTTATAAATGGTTATTGGGAAACCACCAGCACTAACAGTTTTGGTGTATTCAACATAATATGTACCTAAAACGTTTGGCTTATTTGTAAATCTCCATTTATTGTCTACACTAGACTTGTTCGCTTCCACCTCTTCGCCATATGGAGTATAAACTTTAATGTGAACATCGGTATCTTCGTTCCAGTCGTTATCTATTGGCATAGGAACTATTACAGTTGTCCCAGGTTTAACCGAATTGTTTAAGCTTCCATCTAGATTAATTTTGCCAGTGTTGTTATTGCTAACTGGGATATATATTGGGTCAGAATATATATAAATTCCAGAAGTAGTGTCTAACTTTTTAAACCTTAACATATATAGGCCTGGGTCTTTAAATTCTACACCACCAGAAATTTGCTTATAGCAACTTGTATCTTCGGCTCTTGGACCAGAAATAATTGCCTGAATATCACCGCCATCGGTATAATCTGGGCAGTAGTCTACAAAGTTTAATGTGTAATCGGTTGTAACATCATAAGTTTTGGTGTTTTTCTTAACTTGCAAAACAGATGAAGTTATAACTGCACTTGTAGCATTTGCTTTTGCATTAATAAGTATTGGCAAGCCACCTGCGAAAATCATAACTAGTGCAAGCATACTTGCTAAAATTTTGTTTTTGAATTTCATATTTGTAGTATTTCTCCTAGTAGAATAAATAATTTGTCTAATTCTTTTTTATTTTATATCATCTGACCTATATTTGTCAACTTTAATTTAGTTTAAAACGTGTTTTAAAGCGAAGCATTTACCCAAATTGGCGTAATTACTGCAACGCTAGAAATTATTGCAAAATACAAAAGTATCACGGTTCCAATTGCTTTTATGTTAAACACAATAGTAACGCCAGTTATTGCACCCACAATAATGCAACTAACATAACTAAGTATTACCCCTAAAATAATACCAACCACATACAAAATAAACGACTCTATAAACGATATAAGCCCAACTTGGTTAGCACTAGCCCCCATAATAAGATAATTTTTGTATCTTTTTTTGTTAACTAATTGATAATTCAAGGCAAAACACAAAACCGTTATAGCACCAATAATAATGCTTAAAATGTTAACAACTGCACACAACTTATATAAGGCGTTTTCGGTGTTTGCTGTGTAGTATCTTAAAAAGAAACTAAAACTTTCAATTTCCACAAAAGCCTGACCCGAAAAACTTAGCGATAACGATATAAACAAGGCTGGTATAATAACAGCAAGCCCAAGAAGTAAGCCACTAAAAACAAGACTCTTTTTATTTAAAAATGCGTTTTTAATTGAACACTTAAACACACTGCCCATCTTTAGTCTTCCTCCTTTTTCTTAGCCCTTGTGGTTCGTTTTCTTACAGTTTGGTTCTTTTTTTCTTTTTGTTGTTCTTCAATTACCCCACCGCTTATGTTTATAATTCTTTTAGCCACCTGAAGGTAACTTTGGTCATTACCACCAACTATAATAGTAACGCCTTCTCTATTTAGTGCAGAAAGTAATTTAATTATTTCGTTTTTCTTGGTTTCGTCCACCACTTTTGCTGGCTCATACAAAACTAGGGTTGTTGGCTCGTTTACTATTGCTCTTGCTAACATCACTTTGTTTTGTTGCCAGTCAGATAATTTGCTTACCCTTTCATTTTTAACGTTATCTAGCCCCATAATAGATATTGCTCTATTAAGTTTTGTTGTTGCTTCTTCTGGGTCAAGGTGACTAAACACAAGTGGCATAGACACATTTTCAGACACAGTTAAATTTTGGTCCAACTCCGAACCTAATAAAACACATCCAAACTTTTTACGCCTATTTTCCAAAACTTGGCTACCACTATGTTTGGTTAACTCTATCCCATCTATATAAATTTCACCCGTGTAATTAAACACAAGCCCACTAATAACCGATAAAAGAAGGTTAACTTCTTTAATGTTTTCACCCGTTATAACAACAAAGTCTTTTTCTCTAATTTCCAAACTAACATTGTTTAGATTTACGCCATTTTTTTTAGATTTTATTGTTAAATTTTTAATACTTTGCATAACTTTCTCCAACAGATTTAGTATACCACAACAAAAGGCGATTTGTGAATACAATTTTTGCTTTATTTTTGTGAAATTTTAGTTAACGCTTGACAATAAGTCTGCTAAGGACTATAATTTTAGTATAAATCGGTAAAGAAAAATTCTTTAAACTTTTTGTGGCGAAAAAAGTTAATCGAGGCAATAAAATGTTGCTCGCCTGCCCCTTTGGCGAAATAAAAGGAAAAAGTTGGGTGAATAATCACCAATAAGGGTGGAACCGCGGTAAAGATATTATCGTCCCTTGCTAGAAAGATAGTTTTCTAGTAAGGGGCGTTTTTATATTTAGGAGGTAATTTATGGAAAAATTAACTATGGACACCATTGTAAACCTATGTAAATCACGTGGGTTTGTGTTTCAAGGCAGTGAAATATATGGTGGCTTTGCCAACACTTGGGATTTTGGTCCAGTTGGCGTAGAACTTAAAAACAACATTAAAAGAGCTTGGTGGAAAAGATTTGTTCAAGAAGACCCAAACTCATACGGCGTAGACTGTGCAATTTTAATGAACCCAAAGACTTGGGAAGCAAGCGGTCACGTTCAAAACTTTGGCGACCCTAAAATGGATTGCAAAAACTGCAAAACCCGTCACCGAGCCGACACAATTATAGAAAACTACTCTAAAGGCACCGTTTCTGCTGAGGCTATGACCAACGAAGAAATGGAAAACTACATCCGTGAACACAATATAAAATGCCCAAACTGTGGCAAAGCAGATTGGACTCCAATAAGAAAGTTTAACCCAATGTTCACAACCAGCAGAGGCACAATTTGTGGCGAAACCGACACAGTTTACTTGCGTCCAGAAACCTGCCAAGGTGAATATGTAAACTTTTTAAATGTTCAACGAACAGCAAGAGCAAAGCTACCATTTTCTATTGCTCAAGTAGGTAAAAGTTTCAGAAACGAAATTACCCCAGGCAACTTCTTGTTTAGAACTGTAGAATTTGAACAAATGGAACTTCAAACCTTCTGCAACGATAAAGATAGTTTAAATATTTATGCAGAAAACAAAGAAAAAGCATTAAAGTTTGTTGAAGACTTAGGCTTAAGCGCTGATAAACTTCGTTTCCACGACCATGATAAACTTGCACACTATGCAAAATGTGCTTGCGATATTCAATACAACTTCCCTATTGGCTGGCAAGAATTAAATGGTATTCACCATCGTGGAACTTGGGACCTATCTCGTCATCAAGAATACTCAGGCAAAAATATGCAATACCTAGACCCATACACCAATGAAAAATTTACCCCAACCGTAATTGAATATTCAATTGGTGCCGATAGATTAACTCTAGCACTTTTATGTGAAGCCTACGAAGAACAAAAACTAGAAAACGATACTCGTGTGGTTATGCACTTTAACCCAGTTATTGCTCCATACAAGGTTGCAATTCTTCCTTTACAAAAGAACCTATCTGAAAAGGCAAAAGAAGTTTACAACACTTTATCTAAATACTTTATGTGCGACTACGACGAAGCAGGTTCAATTGGTAAAAGATACCGTCGTCAAGACGAAATTGGAACCCCTTGGTGCGTTACAATAGACTTCGATACTCTAGAAGACAACACTGTAACCATAAGAGACCGTGATACAATGGAACAAATCAGACTAAACATAAACGACCTACCATCATACATCCTTCCAAAAATTCAATTTTAATAATAAAAAAGTCATAAGTTATTTAGCTTATGACTTTTTAAATTAAACCACCCTAGCAAGACTCGCTAGGGTGGTTTAATATTATCTGTTATTTAATTTTTCAACTAGCAAGTTAACATCAACGCCGTGAACCATGCAAGCTTCTTCTAGTGTTTCGGCTCTACTGCAAGGGCAACCCAAGCAGTGCAAACCAAAACCCAATAAAATTGCTTCGGTATTTGGGTCAGTTGTTAAAACTTCTTCAATTGTATTAGTCTTTTTAAAAACTGTTTTCTTTTTCATAATTTTCTCCCTTTATTTTTTATCTTCTGCTTTTGCAGTCTTTTTATTCTTTTTTGCTTTTTGCTTATACTCAGTTAAGGCTTTAATTAGTGTATTCACTTCTTTTTCTATTGCCTGCTTTTTAACTGGGTTTGTTTCGGTTTCTGCTCTTGAAAGTAGCACTTCAACACAGTTAACAACTTCAACAAAATGAACCTCGTTTCTAATTTTAAAGTTACTATCTATATTTGTGTCTAACGCAATGTCATTATTTGGAGCAGACAACTTATTAGAAACTGGAGTAAGGTTCGTTTCCATCACATTTTCAGCCATCTTTGTGTTGTTTTCTTTGCCAAGCACACCCTTTTCAAATGGAGTTATGCTAGGCTTACCAACTCTAACTTCTGCCACATTTTTATTGTTTCTTCGCTTTCTGGCTTCTATTGATAATTGTTCTAAAGTTTCATTGGTATAAACATTGCTAATAAGCCCAATACTTCTAGAGTTTTCAGCAAATATAGACGACAAATCTACTCTTTCATTTAATACATCCACAAGGTCAAAAAAGTAATCGCAAGCAGTTCTGTATTCTTGGTTACGGATATTTGTGTAAATATAGTAGTTTATCATAAGCAAAGTTAGTGCTATAAGTGGCACAATAAAACTATCTGCAAGTAACCCAGTAGAAAGTGGAGCGTTTGTAGTTCCCGCACTGGTGTTCACACCAATAATTGCAATAGAAAATACCGACAAAACAAGCACAACAATACAAATTGCTGTTCGCATAAGCGATCTGTTTTGTTTTTGCAAACCACCCATAATTGGAGATTCTAAACAGTCTTGCTTTTTAAGGTAATCACCAGCATTGCCAGTTAGTTTAGTTTCGTATTGTTTCCAAGCAAAACGCATTTCAACTGGAAAGTTTTTCATAATTGCAATAAAAGCCGAATAGTTTTCTTTAGTTAAGGTGTTTTCTCGCAAATACTTTATCATAACTCGGCAGTTTCTAGAAAACCTAACCATAGAGTTACAGCATAAACTAATTACGCCCCAAACAACCATAAGTAAAAGTGCAGACATTCCAATTATAATTAATATGTTTTGGGTTAGCCCACTTGCAACAACTTTAAAAGCCGTTCTTAATAATTCAAATAGGTCCATATATTTCTCCATAATGTAATATTAAATTTATTGTATCACATTAAAAAAAAATTGTCTAATGAAATAACACACTAGACAAATTTTTATATTTACCCTTCTACCACAACATTAAGTTCGCCCGATACTTCTGGGTATAATTTTAATGCAACCTTATATGTTCCTAAAGTTTTAATTGGTTCGCTTAAAACAATTTTCTTTTTGTCTACATTGTAGCCAAGTTTAAGTAGTTCTTCGCTAATTTCTTTATTGGTTACCGAACCAAATAGGTTTCCATTTTTGCCTATAGTTGCTTTAACTGTAACAGTAACATTTTTTAACACTCTAGCTAGTTCAATTGCTTCGGCTTTTGCTTCTGCCTTTGCTCTGGCTTCGGCTTGCTTTTGAATGTTGTTTACATTCATATTTTCTGCAGTTGCTGGAATTGCAAGGTCTTGCTTAAATAAAAAGTTTTTAGCATAACCATCAGATACATTAACAACATCCCCAGCTCTGCCAACATTTTTAACCATTTTTTTCAAAATAACTTTCATATTATTTCTCCTCTTTGTTAATTTTAACAATATTAGTCAAATTTGTCAACCAAGCACCAAAACTAAATTGTCTAACTTGCATAATTTTTGACAATACTAACCCTAGGAGGTAAAAAATTATGGTAGATTTAAAATGTAAATGCACCACCTGCAAATTTAACTGCAACTGCAATTGCAAGGCAGACGAAATTACTGTTAGCCACAACACTGTTTGTTCTAGTTTCAAAAAAACCGACCCATCTGACGCTGAATACGCCGATGAGATCGCTCAACCACTAGTAAGACCAAACACATTTGTAAATTGCACTGCAAATTGTTTATTTTCTAAAGATGGAATGTGTATAGCAAATGGCATAACAGTTGGCGACCTAGACAACACAGCGACTTGTGAAACTTTTCTTGCCGACTAATTACCACTCACCGTTATCTCTAGAGAAACTTTTAACATCGTCATAGTAGTCATAATATTTTTGTTTTTCTAGCACTCTTTTTTGCTTTAAATCTTTTTTCTTCTTTTTATCTTTCTTTTCTTTTTCGGTTAGTTCTTTATCTTCTTTCATACCTTACCCTAAAAAATAACCCTTTTATTTGGACTTCAAATAAAAGGGTTTTATCTTTTGTTTTTCTTCTGTATTTCTTTTGTATTTTGTAAATTTGTCTTCTGTATTTCTTTTGTACTTCTTTAGTACAATTCAATTATACAATAAATTATAAAATTTGTCAAGAACCAAAATTATATTCTTTTATAATACCCCAACCTCTATAAATTTACTTGTTAGTAACTCTTTTAATTTTTGATGAAAACCAAAAAATTCTTCTAGGTCGGTTACTTCTTTTAGGTATTGTTTTCTTGTCTTTATTGGTATCTGAGTTTTAGTGGCTCTAATTAGTATATTTTTAGGCGTATGTTCAAACCCGACAAATTCAATTAGGTCTACATTATAGTTCATAGCCTTAAGTAAATTGCACCTAATTATATCGGTAAAATCAGATGAAACCCGTTCTTTTACTAGCCCATACCTTGTTATTATTGGTAACGCCTTACACTCTATTTGTTTATTAATTTCGTGCTGACAACAAGGCACCGAAAAAATCATCTTCACATTCCAATTTATTGCATTAAATAGTGCATAATCGGTGGCTATATCACAAGCGTGCAAGGTTATAATCATATCTACATCCATATTAGGTTTATATCCATTAATATCACCTAGCTCAAAACGCAATGAATTATAACCATATTTTCTTGCAGCATCGTTACACTTTTTTATTACATCTGCTTTAAGGTCTAACCCAACCATTGTTATATCTATCTTTTTTATAAACTTAAAATAATAGTAAACTACAAAGGTTAAATAAGATTTACCGCACCCAAAATCTATTATGTTAATTTTAGATAAATTATTGTTTTTCACATAGTCATCAATTAGTTCAATAAATCTGTTTATTTGCTTATATTTATCGAACATAGACTTAACAACTTTGCCTTCAGCGGTAAAAACTCCCATATCCACAAGTGGCTCAATAATTTCACCTTCAGTAAATATATAGTTTTTCGCCCTGTTGTTTTCTGTGGTTATAACTATATTTTTATTGTGTTTTTGCGTAGTATAAAATATTTTACCTGACTTAGAAATTTTAATCATAAACTCGGTATCGTCCGAAAACATATTAAATTGCTTAAAACTATCCCCGCACGAATAAAGGTATTCGCCAAGTTTATCGCACTCTAAATTTTTAGTGAACGATTGCTTCTCGGTGAAACAATTTACCATATATCTATTCACCTTGTTTTCAATTATTACCTTTTTATAGGTCGCCCCGCTTTTAGGGTTACTTA
>ENA-ORNF01002710-ORNF01002710.1-human-gut-metagenome-genome-assembly--contig:-NODE-2710-length-12805-cov-6.400392_pt1 | contig 12805 bp, 10 predicted proteins | sample MGYA00242110_ERZ509012 | MGnify/ENA primary metagenome ERZ509012 (study PRJEB26280, sample SAMEA2338714) | human gut metagenome | biome: human gut; feature: human-associated habitat; material: faeces... | reverse complement strand
CTATCAGACGCAGGTCAACCCGCCGCAGGAGCAGGCGGGCGATTCCGAGCCGGTTCGCGCTGCCATCCGCGATATTCTCGCCGGACGGTACGCGTCGGCGTGTTCCATTTTGCAGAACGTCCCCAGCACGGGGCGGAATGCGCGCTGGTACTACCTGTCCGGCGTGGCGAACCACGGCGCGGGGAATCAGATTCAGGCGTTGGAACACATGAAGCGCGCGGTGCAGCTCAGCCCGAACAATGCGACGTATCAGGCGCTTTTGCGGCAGTATCAGCAGGCAGGGCAGACGTATCAGACGAATGCGTCCGGGTACAACACTTGGGCAATGGATCCGTCGAAGCTGTGCATGAGTTTGTGCTTTTTGCAGATGTTCTGTCCGCTTTGCTGCCGGTGCTATTAAGAAGCTGTGGCAAGCTCCTTAACTTGGCGGAATTTTCCTATGCTGCTTGATTTGTTTTGTTGCAGGGGTTTCGCCTCTGCGGAGTGAAATCCCCTGCGCAACACAAAAAACTGTATGCAATGCGCGCAACTGAATCGCGCAAAAGGTCAAGGAATCAGTTTCCTTGAGAAAGTGTAACTTTATGGGTAAAATCATCGGTATCGACTTGGGTACCACCAACAGCTGCGTCGCCGTGGTTGAGGGCGGCAGCGCAACCATCATTCCGAACGATAAGGGCGAGCGCACAACGCCGTCCGTCGTGGCATTCACCGACAGCGGCGAGCGGCTCATCGGCAGCGCGGCGAAGCGTCAGGCAGCAGTCAACGCCGACCGCACGATTGCGTCCGTCAAGCGCCATATGGGCACGGACTGGCGCAAGACCATCGCCGGGAAAAGCTATACGCCGCAGGAAATCAGCGCCATGATTCTTCGCAAGCTGAAGCAGGACGCGGAAAGTTACCTCGGCGAGCCCGTCACCGACGCGGTGATTACCGTCCCGGCGTATTTCGGGGATATTCAGCGTCAGGCGACGAAGGACGCGGGGCGCATTGCGGGTTTGAACGTCCGCCGCATCATCAACGAGCCGACCAGCGCCGCCCTTGCCTACGGGCTGAACAACGGCGCACCGCAGAAGATCATGGTCTACGACCTTGGCGGCGGCACGTTTGACGTATCCATCATCGAAATTGGCGAGGGTGTTATCGAAGTGCTGGCGACGTGCGGCGACAACCACCTCGGCGGCGATGACTTCGACGAGCGCATCGTGAATTTCGTCTGCGATGCTTTCCAGCGGGAACATCATGCTGACCTTCACCGCGATTTGGCGGCTATGGTGCGCGTGAAGGAAGCCGCCGAGCAGGCGAAAAAGGAGCTGTCCGTCACCGAGATGACCACCATCAGCCTGCCGTTCATCAGCACAGTCGGCGGTCAGGCGGTGCATTTGGAGCAGACGCTGACCCGCGCGAAGTTCAATGAATTGACGGCGGATTTAGTTGCGCGGACGGAAGGTCCTGTCCGCAGCGCCCTCAGCGACGCAGGCATTGCCGCCAGCGAGCTGGGCAAGGTGCTGCTGGTCGGCGGTTCGACGCGTATCCCCGCCGTGCAGGAGAAGGTGCGCCAGCTGACCGGCATCATGCCGAGCAAGAGCATCAACCCCGACGAATGCGTGGCGCAGGGCGCGGCGATTCAGGGCGACACGCTGAATGAACACACGACGCTGACAAACTCCACGGGCTTGCTGCTGCTGGACGTGACCCCGCTTTCGCTGGCAATTGAGACGGTCGGCGGCGTCGCGACCCGCGTCGTCGAGCGCAACTCCACCCTGCCTGTGCACTATCAGCAGGTATTCACCACAGCGGGCATGTTCCAGTCGTCAGTAGAAATCAACGTCCTGCAGGGTGAGCGCCCGATGGCGCGGGACAACAAGAGCATCGGCAAGTTCCGTCTGAAAGGCATCCGCCGCGCAATGGCAGGCGTGCCGAAAATTGAGGTCACGTTCGATATTGACACCAACGGCATCCTGACCGTCTCCGCGCGCGACCAAGACACTGGACGCGCCCAATCCATCACCATCACCGCCGACAACAAAATGAGCGAGGATGAAATTCAGCAGGCGATTCGCGATGCGGAGCAGTACGCCGCGCAGGACGCTTTCCGCCGCGACCTGATGGATACCATCAATCAGGCGCAGCACCTTTTGGTGCAGGTAAGCGCTGCCTTGAACCAGTGCAGCAAGCAGCTGGACAAGGACGAGAAGAAGCGCGTCAAGGACGATGAAGCTGCCCTTCGCCATCTGATTGGGCGCGCCAAGCCCGACAAAATGACGGCGGATGACCTGTCCGCCATCAAGAGCGCCATGGCAACCCTCGAAAGCAGCAGCGCCCACCTGATGAGCCTCTTCGACCCGAACGCGCAGGGCAGCGGCCAGTCCTGACGAAGCCGCACCACGTCCGGCGTGCGCTGCTGATTGCCCTGACCGTCTTGGCGGCGCTTGTCGCAGGGGGCATGGTTTACCTAACAAGCTGTGCCGCGGCGGAGCAGACCGTCTTGGCGATTCTGCCGACGCTGCTGGGCAGTCTGGAATAACAAGCAAGGGGATTGCGTCCACAATTTCGGACACAATCCCCTTTTTCGTTGCAATGATCATCAGAACAGCAGCAGAATTCCCTGCGCCGCCAGCACCGCCGCGCACGCCGCAAGCGCCACCGTCAGCAGGCTCTTCCCCTTCCACGCGAGGAACACCGCTGCCACCAAACCAACCGCCGCCGTGCGCATATCCCCCGTGGAATACAATACGTCGGGAATCGTCATTGCCCCCAGCACCGCGAACGGCACATAGTGCAGGAATGACTTGACGAACGTTGATTTGATTTCCTTGCGGAAAATCGTCAGCGGCAGCATCCGAATCAGGTATGTCACACCCGCCATCACAAGCAGGTAAATCGGAAAATTTGCCGTCATTGCGCATCACCCGCTTTCGTTTCTTCCTCCCGCACGGGGAAGAGCCACGCGCCCAGCGCCGAGGCGGCAATAGCACAGATGATGATGACAAACCCGCTGGACACCTGCGAGAGCATCGGCACATAACGGAAGCACAGGCTCATCGCGATAGCCATCAGCACGACAATGCGCACGGGCTTCTCCTTGCGCGCGGGCGGCAGGATGATGGCGAGGAACATGCCGAAAATCGCGATACCGAGCGCATTGCGGAGGAAAACCGGCAGCAGCGTGCCCGCGACCGCGCCCAGAATCGTACCGACCGACCAGCCGAGGTACGGCGCGGTCATCAACCCATACAAATACCAGTGACTGACCTTCCCCGGCTGACTGGATGCGACAGCGAATATCTCGTCCGTATTCATGAAAGAGAAGAACAGGCGACGCGGTGTGTTCATATCCGAATCCATCTTCTGGGAGATGGACAGGCTCATCAGCGCATAGCGGAGGTTGATAATCAGCTGCGTCAGCGCGACTTCGAGGTACGATGCCTGTGCGAGAATCAGCGGCAGCCCGGCGAACTGCCCCGCACTGGTGACGTTCGTCATGGAAATCAGCAGCGCTTCGAGCGGCGACAAGCCATCCGCCACTGCCTTCATGCCGAACGTGAACGCAACGGATAGGTAGCCCAGCCCAATCGGGATTCCATGCCGGAAGCCCTTCGCAAAGAGTTTACGATTCATCGTCATTGATGCCTTCTTGTCGAAAAAGTCGGAACACAGCGTTTATGATAGCACGAAGTCCGTCCCTTCGTCAACGTCTGTGCAGCAAAAGAACAGCAGGGGACTTCGTCCCGTTTCATTTGTCCCTGCACCCATTTCGCGATTGGCTGATGGCGGAAAAGACATCACCCGACGCGCCGCCGAGTTGTGCGGTATTGCCCATGCAAAACCGGCAGCTGATGGCACTTCATCGACTGCCGGTTTGCGTCTGTTCCTTCTGCAAACATAAGCAGCCACACACCGTAGCGCATGGCTGCTATGGATATTGATTCAGTTCGACAAACTGGAAGTTAGCGCTTTCTTCATATAGACCTCCTTAATTCGAAATTTCTTTTTGAACATTCTGCATCATTTTATTAAAATCTTCCTTCATTAAACACTGATCCTCCGGTGAATAATAAAAATGTCCAGAGGTTTGCAAAGACTTGACACATATACAAGGGTTATCCTTAAATAATTTACTACATTTAGGGGAAACCATTTCATCTAACATAGATAGATATATATGCGACGGTGTTAGTAATTTCCCTATGATTTTTCTTGTCTTTCGTATTTCAGAAAACAACTCAAGGTATCTTGGAATCCAACCAAAGTATCTTAAAATATGATTATCTCTTTCTATGCTATACGCATTTTGTGCTGCGAGAGACCATTTATCATCAGGTTTAATATTTCCTGTAAAAACTCGCCATGATGTTCTAAATAAACGGAAGGTAACTCTCACTTTTAACGGAACATTTAGAAGAAATAATTCTTCTACCGGTTTTTCTATCGCTTCTTGTATAGCAAACAGTGTCCCCATGGAATGAGCGACAATAATGATTTTATTGTTGGTTTCTGATAGTTCTTCAAGAGCATTCTTTACTTGCTGCTTCCATTCAGTCATAGAGGCTTGCGAAAAGTCCTTTACACTTCCTCCATGACCTTTTAACGATAGATTGCATATTGACCAATTTGGAGGAACAAGCGATAAAAAAGGTTCAAAATGACTTGTAGTTCCAAGAATGCCATGTATAAATAAAATTGCTATTCTCTCTTGGTCACTCGCCATAAAATCACCTCACCAATCCCGATTCGTCGCTTTGTTTATGATGCAGATTCTATCATATTGGTTTTTTCTTTATGGAACGGAAGCCCGAAGGCTGCCCCACACGTCAAGCTGCTCCTTTTTCCATAGGTTCATTATCACCTTCGTCGGCGGATTTATCCGCATCATCAACATCCAGATTAGGCTCTGCCGCTTCCTGTTCTTTTTATGCCAGCTGAAGCTCATACAGCTTCTTGTAAATGCCGTCCTGCTTCAACAGTTCCTGATGCGTGCCGGATTCGCGAATTCGCCCGTGGTGCATCACGATAATGCGGTCAGCGTGCTGAACGGTCGAAAGGCGGTGCGCGACCATAATCGACGTGCGGCCCTGCATCAGCCGCTCCAGCGCTTCCTGAATCCACTGTTCCGTCTCCGTGTCGATGTTCGCCGTCGCTTCGTCCAATATCAGAATTTTCGGGTCATGCGCCAGTGTCCGGGCAAACGACAGCAATTGCCGCTGACCCGCAGAGAACGTCGCGCCGCGCTCCGTCACATGCTCATCGTAGCCGTTCGGCAGCCGCTCAATGAACCGCGACGCATTGGTGTATTCCGCCGCCTGGTGCACCTGCTCATCAGTGATCTCCTCGTCGCGCAGGCGGATGTTGCTCTTGATGTCGCCCGTGAAGATGAACACATCCTGCTGCACCTGCCCGATGGCGGCACGAAGCTGGTCGCGGGTCAGGTCTCGCACATCCACGCCATCGACGCGGATGCTGCCCTTCTGCACGTCATAATAGCGTCCAATCAGGTTCAGGATGGAGGATTTACCCGCGCCCGTCGCGCCGACGAACGCCACCTTCTGCCCCGGCTCGATGGTGAAGGACACGTCCTTCAGCACCCAGTTCACGTTGTCATACGCGAACCAGACGTGGTCGAACTCGATTTTGCCGCGCACCGCGGGCAGCTTCTTCGCGTCCGCTTTGTCGGACAGCATAGGCTTTTCGTCCAGCAGGGTGAAGATTTTCTCGGCGGACGCAATGGCGCTTTGCAGCGTCGTGAACTGCTCCGCCAGCTCCTGCACGGGCGTGAACAGTTGGGAAATGTACTCCGTGAATGTGTACAGCATACCGATGGAAATCACGCCGTCCAGCACCAACGCGCTGCCGCCGCCCAGAATAATCGCCATTGCGATAACGGACAGGAAGTAAATCGACGGGCGGAAAATGGCGAACACCATCATTTCGCGTACGCCCGCGCGGTAGAGGGATTCGTTCTTTTCCTCAAACTCGGCGCATTTCTCCTTCTCACGCGCGAAAATCTGGATGACCCGCATTCCCGACAGATGCTCGCTCAAAAAGGTATTCAGCGTCGTGATGCGCGTCTTGACGATTTGGTACGTCTTGCGGCTCAATTTGCGGAACACTGCCGTCAGCACCGCCATCACCGGTACCAGCACGAACGACAGCATTGCCATGCGGAAGTTCATCACCATCATAATAATGGCAAGTCCGATGATTTTAACGACGTTGCGGAACAGGCGGACAATCGTGTTGGCATACAGGTCATTGACCGCCTCGGTGTCGTTGGTGATGCGCGTGACGATTCTGCCCACAGGCGTCAAGTCGAAGAAGCGCATGGAGAGGCTTTCGACATGCGCCATCAGCTCATTGCGCAGGGTATAAACGATGTTCTGCCCGGTTTCCTGAATCTTCAGGTACTGCAGGCGGTTGCAGACAAATTGCAGCAGCAGAATCGCCACATACAGCCCCGCCGCAATCAGGATGCCCTGAAATCGCGTTTCCGGCGGCAGATCCTGCGCGCTCTGCTGGGTGATGTACTTGTCAATCGCGTCGCCGATGATGCGCGGGCGGGCAATGTCGAACACCGTCAGCAGCCCCACCAGCACACAGCACAGCGCAACCGTTTTCCAGTAGGGCTTGATGTAGCCCATCAGGCGCAGGAAGGCGTTGCCGTGATACGAAACGTCCTGCGGCTCGTTATCCCCGAACTTACTCCGCATGTGCAGCGCCTCCTTCCTCGTGAAGTTCCTTTTCCAGCTGCTGCTTGCGGTACAGGCTTGCGTACAGCTTGCCGTTGTTCAGCAGCTCCTCGTGCGTGCCGTACTCCTCCACCTTGCCTTCGTCCAGCACAAGAATGTGGTCGGCGTCCTGAATGGTAGAAATGCGGTGCGCTACGATGATGGTCGTGCGACCCTTGCGCAAGCGGTGCAGGTTATCCAGTATTTGCCGTTCCGTGTCCGTATCAACAGCAGAGAGCGCATCGTCCAGCAGCAGAATCGGCGCATCCTTCATCAGCGCGCGTGCAATGGAGGAACGCTGCTTCTGACCGCCGGAAATCGTCACGCCGCGTTCACCCACCAGCGTCTGGTACTGCTTGGGGAACTCCATGATGTTATCGTGGATGCAGGCGTTTTTCGCCGCCTCCTGCACCGCTTCCAGCGACTTGTTGTCTGAGCCGAACGCGATGTTGTTCTGCAGCGTGTCAGAGAAGAGGAAGTTATCCTGCGGCACACAGGCGATATTCCTGCGCAGCGCCGCCAGCGGGATTTCGCGCAGATTGTGTCCGTCGATGGTAATCATGCCGTCCGGTACGTCGTACAGGCGCATAAGCAGGCTCGGCAGCGTGCTTTTGCCCGAACCGGTGCGCCCCAGTACCGCCAGCGTCTCGCCCGCCTTCACATGCACCGACACATCTTCCAGCACCGGCACGGTCGGCTGGTCGGGATAGGCAAAGGACAGGTGTTCAATGTCGATATCGCCCTTGAGCGTCTGAATCGAAGGGTCCACCATGTCGCCGTCCACGATTTCCGGCTTCGCGTCAAAAATCTCCTGAATGCGGCGCAGGCTTGCCATGCCCTGACTGACGCTCGTGATGCACTCGCCCACCGCCATCATCGGCCACACCAGCATCGTCACATACGAGTTGAAGCTGATAAACTGCCCGATGTTGATTTCGCCGTAAATCGCCAGATAGCCGCCGTAAGCCAGCGTCAGCAGACTCGCTATACCGACAATCAAATCCAGCAGCGGCATCACCAGCGCCTGCAAACGCACAACGCCGAGGTTCTTTTCCTTCGTGAACAGCGTCGTCTTCGCAAAAGCGTACAGCTCCTTGCGTTCCTGCACGAAGGATTTAATCACGCGGATGCCCGACACCGTTTCCTGCACTTGGTCCGTCAGCGTCGAGAACGCCTGCTGCTTGGCCAGAAAGCGCTTGTGCATCACCTTGCCGTAGAAGTAATCGCCGAAGATGATGAGAATCAGCGGCAGCACCGCCACACCCGTCAATTTCGGGCTGACATACGTCATCATCTGCCACAGCACCAGCAGCAGCATCACCGTCGCGTCGAATGTGCTGATGACGTTCATGCCCACCAGCGTGCGAACCGCCTGCAGGTCGTTGATGAAGCGCGCCATCAGGTCGCCGGTCTTGTGCTCGTTGTAATAGTGCGGCGAGAGCGTGGACAGGTGCGCGAACAAATCGCTGCGCAATTCCTTCTCAATCGACCGCGCCGACCCGAACAGAAAAAAGCGCCACGCAAAACGCCCCACCGCGATAATTACGCCAATCAGCACAATTTTCCAGACCAGCCCCATCACGCCGCCCATATCCAGCGTGTGCTGATCCAGCCCGTTGGTAATTTCGCCTGTGAACCGCGGCACATAGGTATTCACCTCGTCCACAATGAACAGCGCCAGAATGCCCAGAATGTACTGCCACCAGTGACGGCGGACATATCGCCACGCCAGCTTCAGCTCCTTCATTGCTGCCTCCTTATGCTTCGTAACGACTCATTGTAGCACATTTCGGCGCAAAAAGACACACATTCGCCGAAAATTCCGCGCAGGTTTACAATCCGGGCGGGCGTTTGTTTCCTTGCGGGATGGAAAGGGAAAAAGATGCCCCCGGAACGGCGGGTTTTGCGCGTTCCGGGGGATTATTTTTTACTTCGCCACGTTGTTGCTCGGCGTCCCATTCAAGAAGTTTCTTACATTCTCCACCGCCGTATCCATCAGCCGCTGGCGCGCCTCGTGGCTTGCCCACGCGATGTGCGGCGTGATAATCATGTTGTCCAGCCCCAGCAGCGGGTTGTCCGCCCGAATCGGCTCGGTGGACACCACGTCCGACGCGGCGGCGTACACCTTGCCGGACAGCAAAGCATCCCGCAAATCCGCTTCGTTGATGAGCCCGCCGCGCGCGGTGTTGAGCAAAATCACGCCGTCTTTCATCTTCGCCAGCGCGGTTTTGTCAATCATGCCGACGTTCTCCGGGGTCTGCGGGCAGTGCAGGGACACAATGTCGCTGCGGGCGTACAGTTCATCCAGCGGCACATAGCCTTCGCCCGATCCGTGGCGGCTGTAATAAATGACATTCATGCCGAACGCGCGGGCGAGTTCCGCCGTCGCCTGACCGATGCGCCCATAGCCGACGATGCCGAACGTCTTGCCCGCCAGCTCCATCAGCGGATAATCCCAGAAGGAGAAGTCCCGGCAAGCCGTCCAGCGTCCCTGCTGCACCGCGTCGTTATGATGGCCGATGCGGTGGCAGATTTCCAGCAGCTGCGCCATCACGAACTGCGCAACCGCCTGCGTGCCATAGGACGGAACATTTGCGACAACGATGCCCTTTTCCTTCGCCGCCGCAACGTCGATGACGTTAAATCCCGTCGCCAGCACACCGATGTAGCGCAGATTCGGGCATTCATCCATCGTTTGGCGGGTAATGGGCGTCTTATTGGTGAGGATGATCGGCGCGTCGCCGATGCGGGGGAGAATCTCCTCCGGCGCGGTGTAATCGTAGACAGTCAAGTCGCCCAAGGCGGCGAGGGCATCCCAGCTCAGGTCGCCGGGATTTTCCACAGCGCCGTCCAGAATCGTGATTTTCATGATTGTGTACCTCCTGCGGTGGTTTGTTTCGGTTCCTATTATATAGCAGGGTGTGACAGGATTGCAAGGGGATTTTGCGGATGCGCAAAGCAGACAAGGATATATAGCCGCCTCTTGTGGGGGAGGCACCATTCCAACGGTTCCTCGGCGACCCATTCAAAGGGAAAATTCAAACAGGTCGCGGCAGCGAAGCGTTCTGTGTTAAATGAGTGCTCCTCGATAGCCTGACCGCCGCCGTCCATCCACCTAATTCGCCTTTTTTCGCGAAAAATCCTGCTTTATACGATTTCCAGATAAGAATGCGCAAGCAGATGGCGCAGTTGAAACTGGAAATCGTATTACGTCCATTTTTCCCGGACAAGCAGGGATTCCCATCATGCGCTCCTCCAAAGCCGGGCAGACTGCATCTCGGAAGGAGGAATGCCGCATGGACAGAAAACGACCTTTGCACCCCAGTCCGCTGGTGAAAACGCTTGCGGACGCTCAGCGCCGCATGAGCCACACCGACGTGCTTGGCTCGTGGACAGGCGTGCCGTGGGAGGACGCGGACGAAGAACCCGTGCAGGACGCTGATGACCTGTGACGTGCATTTGACGCGCGTGCTGGGGCTTCCCGCCGTGCTGCGCGGGCGCTCACAGGGGCATGTGGAACGCGCCGTGCTCGAAAACGACGGTCACGCGCTGCGTGGGCTGATTGTCCGGCGCGGGTTCGGCGGCGCAAAGTGGGTCGCACGGGACAGCATTGCCTTGCTTGGCGACGTGTCCGTCATCCTCTGCGCCTGTCCAACGCACCTGCCCCGCAAAACGGATTTCCGCCTGCGCACTGTCAAGGATACGCGCGGCTTGACCCTCGGCTGCGTGACGGATGTGCTCATCAGCGCGGACAATCTGCTCGTCAGTGAGCTGGAGGTCTCCCTCGGTTTGATTGACGATTTCCGCGACGGACGGCGGCGCATCCGCCACTTTTCCGCTTCACCCGACGGCGATGTTCTCGTTCCGGAAGGCGAAATTCTCTTGGAAGGGAGGGAAACGCAGTGAACAAGATGCTGATTGGCTCGGCGGTCGGTCTGGCAATGGGTATCGGGCTGATGATGCTGCCCGGCATTCGTCAGGATGTCCAGAAAGGCGCAAACAAAGTCAAGAAAGCCGTGCAGGACATGAGCGAAGGACAGCAATAATGGAGGCGGGCAGGATTGCACCATCATGCGTCCTGCCCGTTTTCCCATTCGCTGCGAAAGGAGGAAAAGCGCATGGAGAAAGCCGTCACGCGGCGCAAATGGACAGCGGGGCTGCTGATCGCGGGCACGGTCGCACTGGTGGTCGCATTCTGGTCGCTGATCATGTCGATGCTGTCGCTGCTGGCAGTCGCGGGGGTTTTGCCCCTGCTGTCCCTGCCGCTGTGCAAAGTACTGGAAAAGCGGCTGTCCAGCGGCGCGGCGGCGGCGATCGCCCTGCTGACGCTGCTTGGCGCAGTGCTGGGAATGCTCTGGGGGCTGATTCCGCCCCTCTTGCGGCAGAGTGCGCAGCTCATGTCGCGCCTGCCCGCGCTGCTGGACAGCCTGCGGGAGCTGCTCACCCGATGGAGTGCTGCGCTCGAAGCGCGCGGTATCCCCCTCGGCGACATGCAGGCGGAGCTGTTCTCGCGCATCAGCGCTGCCGCGGGGCAGCTTGCCGCAACGCTCGTCAGCGGGATTCGCCGCCTGACCGTCAGCCAATGGCTGCTTGCACCGCTGCTGTCGTTTTACTTTTTGCGTGACCGCAAGCGCCTTTGCCTCCTGCTGTCGCTTGTTCTGCCCGTCAAGTACCGTGCGCGCGGCATCCGTGCCGCCCGTGAAATGCGCCGCGAATCCGCCCTGTACCTGCGCGGACAGCTGATTCTCTCGCTGTTCGTCGCCGCCATGACCGCTCTTGCGCTGCTGCTCACGCGTACACCCGGCGCGCTGCTGCTGGGGCTGTTCATGGGCGTGATGGAGCTGATTCCGTACATCGGGCCGTTCATTGCGGGCGTCCCGGCGGTGCTGCTGGCGCTGCAAAGCGGCTGGACGGCAGCGCTGTGGACACTGTTGGCAATCTGCCTTGTGCAGCAGGTGGAAGCGAACCTGCTCTCCCCGCGCCTGCTCTCCGGCGCGACGCGGCTGCATCCATTGGCGGTGCTGCTGGCGATTGCTTTCGGCGGCATGGCGGGCGGCGTGGTCGGAATGATGGCGGCGCTGCCGCTGGTTGTGTGCGTGCGCGGCGCAGTTAGAGGGTGGCGGGAGTGAGAAAAGCACCTTGTATACAACCAGTCCGCAAAAAAATCATCGCCGCAGGGAAATTTTTTTCTCTGCGGCAATGATTGTATGCAATCAGGTTACATTGTGTGGGTTACTTCGCGATGAAGTTCACCAGACGACCCGGCACGAAGATGACCTTCGTCACAGTCTTGCCCGCGAGGATCTTCTGGATTTCCGGCTGCTGCTGGAGTTCCGTCTCCGCGCGTTCCTTCGTCATGTCGGCGGGAATCATCACGCGGCCGCGAACCTTGCCGCAGACCTGCACGGCGATTTCGATTTCCGACTTCACCAGCGCGTCTTCGTCCCACGTCGGCCACTTCTGATACGTCATCGTGCCGCCGAAGCCCTGATTCTCCCACATTTCTTCCGTGATGTGCGGCGCAACGGGGTTGAGCAGCAGGAGCAGGGTTTTGAGTTCCCCACGCGTCACGCTGCCGGCGGAAACCATCTCATTCACCAGCGTCATCATCTGCGCGATGGCGGTGTTGTACTTCATGGCTTCGTAATCCAGCGAAACCTTCTTAATCGTCTCATGCATGAGCGCGTTCAGCTTCTCGCTGTACCCCTCGTCGGGCGTCACATTCTCCTGCAGGCGCCACACACGGTCAAGGAAGCGGCGGCAGCCCTTCGCGCTCTGCGTGCTCCACGGAATCGCCTGATCGAACGCGCCCATGAACATCTCGTACACGCGGAAAGCGTCCGCGCCGATTTCGTCGATGATATCATCCGGGTTGACAACGTTGCCGCGCGACTTGGACATCTTCTCGCCGTTCTCGCCCAGAATCATGCCGTGGCTGGTGCGCTTCTGGTAGGGTTCAGGCGCGGGAATCACGCCAATGTCATGCAGGAACAGATGCCAGAAACGGCTGTACAGCAGATGCAGGGTCGTGTGCTCCATGCCGCCGTTGTACCAGTCCACGGGGGACCAGTAGTCCAACGCCT
>ENA-ORNF01002709-ORNF01002709.1-human-gut-metagenome-genome-assembly--contig:-NODE-2709-length-12809-cov-2.550102_pt1 | contig 12809 bp, 9 predicted proteins | sample MGYA00242110_ERZ509012 | MGnify/ENA primary metagenome ERZ509012 (study PRJEB26280, sample SAMEA2338714) | human gut metagenome | biome: human gut; feature: human-associated habitat; material: faeces... | reverse complement strand
CGGTTCATCAACATTCCCGCCGTATCGGCCGCATGGCGACTCTCCGAAGAAGATTTCATCGCCTACAACGCCCCGTGGATCGACGAGTTGAAAGTGCGCGGATCGATAGGATGGACCAGCCAGGACGCCAACAACAGCTACTATGGTGCACAGGCCATCTACGTACTGAACACCTCTTCGTCCTACGGTAACGAACAATTCCTCGGAATGTCGCAACCGAGCAACGTAAACCTCGATTGGGAGAAAACCATCACCTATGACTTGGGTATCGATTTCTCCGCTTTCAAAGAACGGTTGAAGCTGACGGTAGATTATTACTACAAACGCACCTCCGATATGCTTTTTTCTTCGGATCTGCCCGCTTACACCGGATATTCCACTCAATATCAGAATATCGCCGATATGCAAAATCAAGGTATCGAGATACAAGTCATTTCCGACAATATCGTGCGGAAAGATTTCTCTTGGCAAACGATACTCAACGTCTCTCACAACAGCAATAAGATATTGAAGCTCAACTTTGAGGGGAATCAGCTCGACCAAGCCAACAGCTCTTTCAAATACTATGCCGTGGGTTACCCCATGGCGCAATGGTACCTGCACGAATGGGTAGGTGTCGATCCCATGACCGGTGAGCCGCTATGGCGTCTTGCCGATGGTACGATCACTACCGTTCCGCCAGCCTCGAATTACGAGACGTCGACCGAAAACAAAAAAGTCTGCGGTACGGCCGAACCTAAATTTTATGGCAGCCTTACAAACATTCTTACCTACAAAGGATTTGAACTGAACCTGATGTTTACATTCTCGGCAGGCGGTCATATGATCAACTCTACCCGCGCCCAGTTGCTCACCTATGCGACCGAATCGGCCAACAACTTGTCTCGCGATATTCTCGACTTCTGGCAGATACCGGGACAGACAACTGACATTCCGAAACTGAAAAACAGCTCGATCGTCAACAACTCCGACTACACCTCGTCGATCACCACGACCCGGTTTCTCGAAAAGAACTCTTATTTGAGATTGAAAACGCTCGAATTCTCATACTCTCTTCCGAAACATATATTGAGAAAGACGAAAACATTCAACCAAATAAAACTTTTCATGGTTCTTACCAATGTGTTCACCATCACTTCTTACTCGGGACTCGACCCCGAAGTGAGCGCATTCGGTTCGTCGGCAACCGCTACCGGATATGATAACCTGACGATGCCTTCTTCTCGAAGCTATCAATTCGGTATAAGATTCGGAATTTAACCACAGGAGGACAAACAACATGATGAAAAAAATCTTATTCACCATATCGACCCTCGCGTCGTTGACCCTGTTCAGCGCATGTGAACTCGACTATGCACCGCAAAACACGATGGTAGACGAGACGGTCTACAAAGAAGAGAAAACCGCGCAATCGGCCCTCATCGGGGCATATACCCGCTTGTGCGTGCTGCTCTCGGGCGCACCCAACGATCAGAACAATTATACAAACAGTTCTTTCGCATTCCAACTGGCCGACATCGGCACCGAAAACATCACGGTCAACGATGGCGCATCGAGCCTCTTGGCCATGGAAAAATGCGAATATACCACCGATGAACACGACGGTTTTATCAAGGACATTTACCAATACGGCTACAATGCCATCGATTATGCCAACAACATCATCGCGGGAATAAATGAATTCGGACAATATGACCCCAAGATGATGAAACAGCATATCGCCGAGGCCAAATTCCTACGGGCCTACGAATACTTTACACTGCTTTGCATCTACGGCGACGGGGCATTGGTCGGTGAGGAAAACGGTCTGGGACTGGTTCTGCGCCTTACTCCGTATGACGGTTACAAACCCGAAGACGTACAGGCTCGTGAAACCGTCGGGGCCATCTATACGCAAATACTGAAAGACCTCACCGAGGCAATACCCGACCTGCCTCAGACCGACTATGCTCCGGCACAACGTTATCGCGCAACGGCAACAACGGCAAAAGCGCTCCTTTCCCGCATTTACCTGTATAAAGGAACGTACCTGAAAAATATCGACGAGTTGAAACAAGCTGCTTACTACGCCGGAGAAGTATTGAAATCGACCGTTATCACGTTCAACGACGAATATAACGACCACCGTACCAATATTTTCCCCAGCAATATCTACGAAAACTCGACCTACCCCGACCCAACCAATTATGCGACGGAACTGATATTTTTCCAACCCAGCCGCATCAGTACCAACGTATTCCCGTGCGGGTGGACATCGGTATTTTCAAAAACCAACTTCTCTACTTCCGACTCCCTCATCAACAGTTACCTGCCGGGAGACCTCCGCGGATACGGCACTACAAACGAGTACCTTATCCAACAAGGTTCGACAACATCTAATGCCAACCTGAAAGCATCGATGAAATACGATAACGGAGGGTGCTACTGCGACGTACAGTACATACGTCTGTCGGAAATAAAACTTACCCGGGCGGAAACTTTGGCCTACCCGACCAACAGCATCGATGCCGAAGCCTTGCAACACCTCAACGACATTCGCCGCAAACCCTTCCCCGAAGGTCAGAAACCGGCAGAACTGAAAGCCTCGGATTTTGCCTCGGTCGATGCATTCGTCGATTCCATACTTGTGGAACGTAACCGCGAACTGGCTATGGAAGGGCACTATCGTTGGGATCTTATCCGTACCGGAAGAGACTTGAAAACCAAAGGTCTGCCCAATAACAAAAAAATATTGCCGATACCCGAATACGAAGTACAAATCTCGGACGGCGTCATCAAACAAAACAGCGGATTCTAATCTACAAAACACTTCATTTATGAAAAAATTAATGTTATTCATCGCCGCATTACTTCCTTTCTGTGGAGTATCGGCACAAGAACAGACGCAAACCGAAACCGGCATATCTTTCCTCGAAGGGACTTATGCCGAAGCTCTCAAAGCCGCCAAAGATGCCGGACGCATCTTGTTTATCGACTGCTATACCCAATGGTGCGGTCCTTGCAAACAAATGGCAAAAACTACTTTCAAAGACGCCGAAGTCGCCGAGTTTTTCAATGAATCGTTCATAAACCTGAAACTCGACATGGAAACTCCCGACGGCATCGCTCAAAAAACGAAACTGGGAGTAAACGCCTATCCGACACTGGTTTTCGTCGACCCCAAAACCGAAGAGGTCATTCACAAAATCGTCGGCTCGTGCAACGCCAAAGAATTTATGAAACGCACCGTATCGGGACTCTCGGGTAACAACATCAAAACCATGACCCAACGGTATAACAACGGAGAGCGTAGCGATGAGTTCATCGAAGAATATATCGACGTGCTCGCCGAGGCCAATGACAAAGAGATGTTGACCAAACTGGTTCCCCAATACCTCGATAACAAGTATGAAAAGATGCTTACCGACCGTAAACTTTTCAACTTCTTCATGAGCTACATCGAATCGCCTTATTCCAAACCGTATGTCTTCTTCCTCGAAAATAAAGATAAATTCACCGAACAATACGGCGAAATGTATGTCGATATGAAAGAGCGTTACACATGGAATCTCTACGGCCGTAAATTTGTGGTAGAAGGAGAAAACGGAACCTATGTATTCGATGAAAAAGGTTTTGCCGACTACATGAAATATATGAAGAAAAATAAGGTGAAAGATGCCAAGAAAATCGAAATTTCGACCCGTATGTACTTGGCTGAATGTATCCAAGACTGGAAAAAATATATTTCTTACGGCGACAAACTGATCTCGAAATATGATGCCGACCTACTCGATGTTTATAACTGGGCTATCCGCATCAACAAAAACTGCGACGATCAGAAACTGCGTAATCACGCCGCTGTCTGGTGCGACAAATATGCCGCCCAACTCGAACAAGAAGCTGCCGAAAGAGCCGCCCAAGAAGCCAAAGGTGGCATGACAATGGCCATGCGCATGGGTCCCCAAGCCAACCATTTCACTCAAATGGCAACCGAGCTTCGCGCTCCCAAGAAATAAAAAGATGCTGCGATAATAAAAAGGGGTGTGTCTTTGGGCACACCCCTTTTTATATATATCCTCCTGAGATAAGCTCTAAAAATACTTGATATAAAAAAATTGATAAACAAGCACTTTATCATTCTTTAAGATCTCTCACTTGCGTTCAAGATAACAGAAATGTCATTCTGAGGGGAGAAACCCCGAAGAATCTCATGCAATAATAGCCGGGGATTCCTCGCACTTGCTCGGAATGACAATCGTATCATTCTGAACAAAACGCAGTGATGTGAAGAATCTCATACAAGAGAAAGCTCTCGATCATCACCGTTGCAAATAAAAACAAAAGATTCTTCGTATACACTCGGAATAACATTTGATTGTCATGCTGAGCAGCAGTGAAGCATCTTAAACTAAAACACATGTCATTCTGAAAGGCTTTGCCTTGAAGAATCTCTTACTAAATGTATTTTGTGAGATTCCTCGTCGGGCTTACGCCCCCGCTCGGAATGACAGTGGAGCGACAGAAGCCCTCCGAGCGGTAATGCAGCGTCGCTTCACGAACAAGGACCAATTGCATGGAGAAGCAAGTATGCCCGCATTTATCGGGCCGCACGAAGCGAGGGAGAAGGAGGAAAGAGGGCGAGGACTGTTTGAGCGGAGCGAGTTCCGCAGCCCCGACGGAAACCGAAGCAGAGGGCGGGAATACCCGATAACAAGCGGGCGACCTTTCTTGGTTACTTCTTTGCGGTGGGAAAGAAGTAACAGAACGCTGTTATTCTGACGACCGCGGGGAGGAAGAATCTCTCACCCGAAAAGAGAATCGGAGATTCCTCACTTGCGTTCGGAATGACAGAGCATGAGATCTCTCACATACGTTCGAGAAAACAAATGAGAGCGCACTTTTAAAGCGCACTCTCATAGGACTACGATATTGGCAAAACACCTATTCCGCCAACGGATAATAAGCGTCTTTCATATCGAATTTTACAAAATCCTCATACGAATAGGTAAATTCCTCGCCCAAAGCTCTTGTCATTACCTCTTTATAAATGACGGCCCGACATGGGGCACTGAACTGTTGATCACGGTCATACGTGCGCATAATACTATTCTCGGTAGGACGCCACACACCTTTTCCCCAGTAATTTCCACCTTCATAAAGTCCGATTTTTTCATCGGCATAACGCTCGTCTCCGATAAAATCGGCCCACCAGACCGAAGCCGTATCATGGGTAAAGGCCATATTACGACCGTAATCCCACCGATCGTATTCGGACACATAATAATCACGGGTATCGGACGGAATTTCCGACATGGCATTATCGCTCTCTACATACTCATCGGCCAACCAACCGATGGAATGCCCCACACTCTCGTGCCAAACGGTCTTCGCAAACTTAGGTTCTATCGTCGAAACACTGAACGAAGTACGGTCGGAAACATACTCCATTCCGGCCGAACCTCCATGTACCATATTATGTGCAACCAGCATCACAATACCGCCTCTCGGAGAAATTCCGGTACTGGCCGCAATAAAATCGAGAATACCCGGCGTATCGCACAAATAGTATCGATTATTGACATTAGGCTGGTGCGTACCGAATTTCGTCTCTACCTCCCAGTCATTCGTCTCCCCATCGGAAGAATATGTCATACCTTTCTCGGGAGACTCGACATATACCAGATAAATATCGAAATAGTCTCGAAGAGAAGTCATCGGCTCGATGGCAAACATTTGCTCCACGCTGAACTTCATAACCTTCTCGGCAATACCGTCGACAGCATTACAGGAGTAATCGAAACCGTCGCAAAGAATAAACATATTGATACCGTTCCCTTTGCTATGCGTCTGGTAAATTTCAAAATCACCATCGGCGTGATACTGAGTATGCAACGCACTGTCGGGATCGTAAAGCGAAAGAAAATATCCGGCAGCCTGAGGAGCCAGCGACTGGCTCATCTGGTATTTTTCCACATCGGCACACAACTTTCTCCATATATCCACGGGGAGTCCCATAAAACGGCTGCGACTGATATTCAAAGTAATGCGTTCGGCCGAAAGATCCATAAGACGAGGCGGAATATTTCCACCCAAGAAACTCTCACCTACCGAGAAATATGTAAAACCCGATAACGAATCGGGTAAAGTCCCCCGAAACACGCTCGACGCTTTGAGATAGGTCAGATTTTTCATGCTTGCTATTTCCGCCGGGAATTCGATAAAAGCTTTCCCTATATTGTTATCGATGGTAAGAGAGTCGAGATTGACCAAAGCCGAAATACCTTCAAGAGTAGAATAATTCTTGGCCCGCAACGAAAGAGTCGTAACCGTTGCCAAATTTTCGGTTGTAAGTTCATCGGTCTGCAACAAAGCAAGCAAGGCGGCCCGTAAATTCTCATCTCCTATTACTACCCCCTCGGACGGTATAGTATCGGTCGTAGGTGGAACAACTATGTTATTATCGGAAAAAGGTTCGTCATCGGAACAAGACACAAATGCAAACAGGCATACTGCAATGCCGAAAACCGACCGCACAAAACGGTTTAAATAAAAATATTTCATAAATTTATCGGAATAATTTTCTTTGCAAAAATAAGATAATATCTGACTTACAATCACCTCGACCCCCAACTTTATTCCTGCCCAACGGCATTTTTAACACAGCCCGAAGCTATGCCGAGATTTCTCTGCCGAAGAATAAGATTTTTCATTACATTTGTAACATCAAAATATAGGTAGAAGAAATAGGACAGACTCCCGAATAAGGGTATCTTCACACCCGACTATCTCTGCTTCGAAGACTTTTTACTATGAGTACGACAGGAAATACAACCGTTCCGCCATCTGGCCACCATTTGCTGGTAGAACTTCGCAACGACGGCATCTATTTCGCCTCTTTCGACCCACTCGAAGATGACACTTATCAAAGTTGTTCCGTCTCTTTTACCGCAAAAAACAGACCGTTGTGCGAAAACGTAAAAAATTGCGTTTACGAAAACCCGCAGTTGTTGCAGGAATACGACCGTACTTACATACTTGTCGATACGTCGCACTTCACATTCGTTCCCGAAGAACTGGAAAAAGAGGAAGAAAACCGCCTTCCCTACTACGACTTCTGTTTCTCGGGACACGATGACCACGTAATCGAGAATCACTTGGTTCTCAACCACGCCTACTTGTTATTCGGGGTCGAACACGAATTATATACATTCCTCTGTCGCACGTTTTCAAACCCGATCATATTACATCCGTTGGCTTCGCTTTGCGAATACTTTTTTCTCCACAGCCGCAACGGCAATGAAACAAAAGCATATCTGCATTTAAGAAAAGAGCGAGTCGACCTCATCGTATTCAAACAAGGACGGTTACTCCTCGGCAATACGTTCGACTACGCTTCGGTCGAAGACATAGCCTACTATACCCTATTGGCATGGAAACAACTAAGTCTCGACCAAACTCGCGACCGCATCTACCTCGCCGGACAAAAAAACTTGCGACAACCTCTTACCGAACTTTTACAAAAATACATAAAAACGGTACTGCCTTATCCTTTCCCTTCGCAACTTTTCCGTATCGGGAAAGAGACGATCGATGCCCCGTTTGAACTCATAACCATACCTCTATGCGGATTATAAGCGGCAAATACGGTCGCCGCCGTTTCGACGTGCCGACCCACATAAAAGCAAGACCCACAACCGATTTCGCTCGCGAAAACCTATTCAATGTTCTTCAAAATCTACTCGATTTCGAAGGAATGAAAGCTCTCGACCTTTTCGCCGGGACAGGAGCCATAAGTTTTGAATTGGCATCGAGAGGATGCCGCAGAGTCGTTGCAGTCGAAAATTATCCGGTACAATACAATTTTATCCGCAAAGTGGCCACCCAACTCGACGCCCGTGAAATCTTACCCATCAAGGGAGATGTATTTCGTTTCGTCCCGTCATGTCGGGAAAAGTTCGATTTCATCTTTGCCGACCCACCTTACGATCTACCCCAATTCGACGAAATCGCGCCCCTCGTACTCAATGCCGGGCTATTGGCTCCGGGAGGGATTTTCGTCCTCGAACATTCAAAAAAATATGATTTCTCCAATCTGCCCGAGTTCGACCAACAAAGAATATACGGCAGTGTCAATTTCAGTTTTTTCACTCCCGACAAAAATCTAAAAAGCGATTCGGAAGGACAGAAATCGTAAAAAAACGCTCCTCAATAAATCGTTACCTAACGATCAACCAAATAATTCAAGTGTCGGATTTTTCGAGGATTTTTCCAACCAGTCGAAATAAAGACCGGTAAGCCGGGAAAATGCATAACGCCCCACTTCCCGATACGGGACTCGAACATAAGAAAACAAACCGTCGGGAAGCATATCGACTTCTATCGTATGAAAGGTCGCATAAATAATCCGATGCGACAATATGTGGCGATGCGAAAACGGAGGGGTGGAAATCCGAACCGCGGTATCTCCGAAAATTTTCCGATAAAAATCGTTATGCTGCAATGCCTCGAATGTCAATTCTTTATCGCTTTCTATCAATACAAATTCATACAGATTCCGCCAAATGTCCTTTCCGTCCCGACGAGCTATGAATACATCATCTCCGCAATGTACTACCAAATAATTGAAATAACGGGGCAGCACCACGGTTTTTCCCGATTTCACGGGATACATATCGACCGCACCTGCGGCAACAGCTTCGCAAGAAAGGAAAAGCGGACAGTCAGGACACCGGGGTGAACGCGGCAAACACTGCAATGCGCCCAATTCCATAATCGCCTGATTATAAAGAGCCGGATAACGACGATCGAGCATTTCATCGGCCAAAGCCGAAAACAATTTGCGCCCTGCCGTCGTATCGATAGGAGTATCAACGGCAAACAATCGGGAAAGGACCCGATACACATTACCATCGACCAAGCAAAAGAGGCTATCGCCGCAGCCGTATAATCTCCGACCCCTTTGAGAGAACGTATCCCCTCGTAAGTATCAGGAAACCGCCCCTCAAAATCCCGCATCACTTGACGGGCAGCAGCATGCAAATTCCGGGCACGACTGTAATACCCCAACCCTTCCCAATACTTCAAAACCTCATCTTCATCGGAAACCGCAAGCTCATGAACATCGGGAAAACGCCCTATAAAACGCCGGTAATAATCCAGCCCCTGCGCGACTCGTGTCTGTTGCAGAATAATTTCTGAAATCCATATCAGGTAGGGATCAGTCGTCTCCCGCCACGGTAACGACCGTTTGTTCTCTTCAAACCAGCGTTCAAGACGGGTTGCGAAATTCTTCTTATCGGGCATATCGGGTATCAAATTTTATGGCAAAAGTAATGAAAAGCATCGAGTATAACCGCCGTAACTTCAAGAAATAGCATGAATCCCGAATCATATAGCGGGAATATTCCCTGCAAAATAACAAACAGACCTACTAAACCCAGAAAATAAAATATCAGCTATCGTTATTTTTCTTATGTTTGCAACACGAACTTTTAAAGAATAACCATGAAACAAATCCTCACTTTGACGTTTCTTCTTTTCGCCCTATGCGCTCCGGCCAAAATAGTGAAAAAAAATGTCCCCAGCCATAAAATGAATCGTTCTATTCCCTGCGTCATTATCCTTCCCGACAACTATGACAAAAAAGCTGCCTATCCGGTCATCTATCTTCTGCACGGATACGGAGGCGATCAAAACTCTTGGATTACCATAAAACCTGCCTTGAACGATATAGCCACCCGAGACAGTCTCATTTTCGTCTGTCCCGATGGAGAAAGCAGTTGGTACTGGGACAGTCCCACCGATCCGCAATCACAATTTGAAACATTTGTTTCCCAAGAACTTACCACCTATATCGACAAACACTATGCAACTCGCGACAATCGCAAAGGTCGCGCCATAACGGGGTTCAGCATGGGTGGGCATGGTGGTCTGTGGCTCTCGATGCGCCATCCCGATATTTTCGGTGCCGGCGGTAGTATCAGCGGAGGAGTAGACATACGGCCTTTTCCCGAAAACTGGAAAATGAAAGAGCAACTCGGCAGCTACGATGAATACCCCGAACGCTGGAACGAATACACCGTCATCAACCAACTCGACAGCCTTTCCGACAAACAGCTGCATATCGTTATCGACTGCGGATACGGAGACTTCTTCTATAAAGTCAATCAACAGCTCCATAACGAACTTCTTAAACGAGGAATTCCTCACGATTACTACAATCACCCGGGGCGACATACTATCGAATATTGCGGAAATGCCATCGATTATCAAATCGTATTCTTCAACAAATATTTTGATTCTTCCAAATAAATAGATATTTTGTTAACAACAAAGCCATTTTTCACACAAACATTGTTAAACAGACAAAGATTTTCACACAGATATTTGGAAGCATTCATACCAAACCCTATATTTGTACCATGTTTTTTCATAGTATTAAATTTAAGGTTTACAAAGAAAACGGGTTGTCGTGAGACAACCTTTTCTTTTTATATAAGTTCCTTTCTATAAACCGATAAAAACAAATTTTCCGATTCCTCATTCCATTGATTTTAATTATCGTCCCAAGTATATGCAGGACTCAAAAAACAAAAGTATCCGACACCGCATCAAGAATTTTTTCGATAAAAAATCAGCACTATTGCTGTATGACTGCCCCTAAAATGAGAAGCTGATCCGATAAAATTTTTACCAAATGGCAAAAAGCAAGAAAACGCCTCTCAAAAAATAAGCGGGAGATTATAGGCGGTTGAAATATTATTTATACTTTCGTCCCAAATTAGGAAAGACACGATGGTAAAAGAAAAAGTTACAATAGAATACTGTTTAAACAATGCCTCACCAAACTCGGTATGGGATTTTATCAGTTCGGCCAACGGATTAGCCGACTGGTTTGCCGACAAAGTCGATTGCAACGGCCGGACATACACATTCCACTGGGCAGCATCGCAACAAACAGCCCGCCAAACGGGATACCTCAATGGGGTGTTTGTCCGTTTCAAATGGACTGATGAGGAAGATCCGAAAGCCTTTTTTGAATTCCGTATCAACGTAGATGAATTAACAAGCAACGTAACACTCGAAATTACCGATTTCACGCTTCCCGAAGAGAAGCAGGAATGCGTCGACTTGTGGAATGAACAAATCTCTACACTAAGGAGAAAACTCGGTTCCTAAGGGAAAATCAACCATCGTCCCTTATTGCTCTTTATAAATTTTGACCATCTCGGTCATATAATAATTATTGGGTTCTTTTGCAAAAAGAACTAAGCCTGTCATGCCGCTTGTCAAGAAACTATATCTCTTTATCCTGAATACGTTTCTTCCGTTATTCCTGATGACATTCTTCATCAGCCTTTTCGTGCTGCTGATGCAATTTTTATGGAAATACGTCGACGAATTGGTTGGTAAAGGCATCGAGGTCGGCGTTTTGGGCGAATTGTTCTTTTATGCGGCCCTCACCATCGTACCTATGGCTCTTCCCTTGTCGATGCTGCTGGCATCTCTCATGACATTCGGAAACTTGGGTGAACGTCTCGAATTACTGGCCATAAAAGCAGCGGGAATCTCTTTACGGCAAACAATGAATCCTTTGATTATCGCCGTACTTTTCATCGCTGCCGGAGCTTTCTTTTTCCAAAATAACGTTCTACCCAAAGCTCAGGTCAAAATGTATGCCTTGCTTTTCTCGGTCCGACAAAAATCGCCCGAATTGGATATTCCCGAAGGTGTTTTCTACGACCAGATAAGCGGATACAATCTGCTGGTAAAGAAAAAAGATCGGGACACAGGAATGCTCTATGATCTCATGATTTACGATTTCTCCGAAGGATTCGACAACGCAATGGTTATTTTGGCAGACTCCGGGAAATTGAGTTTCACCGACGACAAACAATATCTGTTTTTTACTTTGCACAGCGGGGAGTCTTTCGAAAACTTACGTAACCAGCGCACCAATTCGCAAAATATTCCTTATCGGCGGGAAACATTCTCCACAAAGGAAATCCTTATTCCTTTCGATGCAAACTTCAATCGCATGGACGAAGGAATGATGCAGAATCAATACATCGGGCAAAACATCGGACAGCTCACACACTCCATAGACTCGCTTACCGGTCGTATCGACAGTATCAGCAGCCGTATTGCCGGAGAATTAAAAAACAGCTACTTCAACATCAACATCACAAATAAGCCATCTACCGCGACCAATTTTCAGTCCCCAAAAGAGGAAAACAATAATGCGGCCCCTACTATCGGACATATCAATATCGACAGCATTTATGCCAACGCGTCTTTACAAGAGCGGGAGAGCATGTTGAGCCGAGCATTGGGCCGGGCCGAAAGCATACGTCAGGAATACGAGTACCGAAGCATATCCACCAATCAGCAACAAATACTGGTACGCCGGCACGAAATAGAGCGCCACAAAAAATTCACCCTCTCATTTGCCTGCCTTATCTTCTTTTTTATCGGAGCTCCGTTGGGAGCGATCATTCGGAAAGGCGGATTGGGAACACCGGTCGTCATTTCGGTTCTCCTGTTTATTTGCTACTATATCATCGACAATGCCGGCTATAAATCGGCATTAAACGGCCGATGGGCGGTATGGGAAGGTATGTGGCTCAGTTCGGCTGTACTACTGGCTCTCGGTATTTTTCTCACGTATAAAGCGATCAACGACTCGGCCGTATTCAATAAAGACGCCTACCTCAACTTCCTGCGGAAAATCATCGGAAAATCTGAGACGCGCAACGTTGTACACAAAGAAGTCATCATCGATGAGGCCACTCCCGAAGAAATTCTCGAACAGCTCGAAACCCTTGACAAAG
>ENA-ORNF01002708-ORNF01002708.1-human-gut-metagenome-genome-assembly--contig:-NODE-2708-length-12812-cov-4.856393_pt1 | contig 12812 bp, 8 predicted proteins | sample MGYA00242110_ERZ509012 | MGnify/ENA primary metagenome ERZ509012 (study PRJEB26280, sample SAMEA2338714) | human gut metagenome | biome: human gut; feature: human-associated habitat; material: faeces... | reverse complement strand
TATCGACACCACTTCCGGCACGCTCACCGACATTTACAAAACCAAACATCTTTAAGATATTCGGATTTCGTGGATCACTATTGCCACCTGCATAAAATTCCTCTTTCGTCACCCTGATAGTGCCAGGATTGGAAATACTAAGTTCCTTACCCTTTTTAACAACGAGGATTCCTCGTCTCCCATAATAATTTGCATGTGCCAGTGCATTTGCCAATGCTTCTTCCAATGCATCATGCACATCCACTCTATCTACACGATATCCATTTCGTCTATTTGCAAATGGAACCGCTACATCATCATCCATTCTTGTACGTACCTTGCAGAAAAAATCGTATATATTACCGCTCCAATCACCTTCGTTAGAATGTGTCCGGAATAACCAGCGTACTGCTTTATCATCGCATTCCTCACGATAATCCAGAAAGTAATTTGGGAAAACTTCCGTAATATGATAAGCCTCTCCAAAGAATAAAAGTCCTGCTATTGTTGGAGATAATGTACCATTCTTATTCTTTGCTGCTGCCCTTAATTTCATAAGGAACTCATCATTTTCCAAAGCATTCCACGGATGTGCACTGTGAAGCTGTTCAAAAATAATTCTATAACCTTTTATCGTATCCTGGTTCAACACATCTAATCCGAACTCTTCCAGCACTTCCACATCACCAGATACATCTCTCTGATCTGCAAACATCGCACGGACTGCCTCTTCAGTACAAAGAAAGTCGCCTTCATAATCTCTTTTATAAGTACCTTTCATCGGATCTGTCCCAATGTATACCGGCTTATCGTGCCTGTCTGCCGCAGGAACATCAATTCTTAATATTTTCTTTTCTCCGACAGTCACAGGTCTGACATGATGATTCAGTAAGATGTTCTTTGACACCTTATTCCTGTCATTCAATGTACTCCAAAGGTCTTTCTGATATTTTACAATCTGCTTATCTGTCAGTCCTTCAACAGTAAAAGAATCTCTGTGTTCCCTAATTCCAAGCAGAATCGTACCACCATTTGTATTAGCAAAAGAAGAATAAGTCTCCCATATGCTCTCAGGAAGTCCGCCGGTTGCCAATTTGCATTCTCGCTCATGATTTTCTCCAAGGTTCAATTCATTCAATATTTCCTGTTTCATTTATAAAAACCTCCTACCATGAATGATTATTTGCCAGTTTCCTAACATTTTCTTCCAATCTATCAAAAGTAACTATTTTAAGATTGCGCATATCATACATTGTCTGACTTCTCATATCATGAGCTATATCATTCATATAATCTCTTCTACTGACTACCAAATAATAAAAAATACGGAATATTGGTATATCAATTCCCTTCTGAGTTAATCCTATGTTTCTCATAAAATAATCTTGATTTTTAAGCATCCACCTTTGCCAGTCTTTAATCTGAGCAAGTCCCTCTTTCACGCTTTCGCTTTCAATATTAGCTGTAGAACGGCAATATGGTGTATCTGATTTTTCAAATTCCACCAATACAATACTATATCCATCAGAATTTTTTCCCAATAACATATAATCTACTGCATATTCATTTCCCAATTTCTGTTCTGGAAATAGATACGCATCATGGTGTCCAAAATTATAATCAAGAAATATCGAACCAGGAATAAACCATTTACGATTCTGTTTTATATACTGTTGTATTTCCTGCTCATTCTTAGCCTTATAAATCACATCATGATATTGCTCTGCTTCATCATCAAAATCAAGTTTTTTATACTCCAATAAATGCAAGTAATTATTCGGAAACAACGATCTTCTATGCCAAATAAACTCTCTTACTGATTCATCCGGGTGTGAAAATCGTGGAAATTCCCTATGGTTTTTCACACCTTTTCGATTTTCTATTTTTTCTTCTAATTCAAAAGCTTCTCGCTCTTCGTCATTTAAAAATAATGTGTAATCTCGTTCTTGCAATGTCATATAATAAACTCTCTTTCTAAATAAAAGCAAAAGCATCTATCTTATATTTTAGCCAATAAGTCCACTTTTAATGCTTTCTTACCTTCCTGTGCCACTTCCACACCTTGAAATTTCGCATAATTCACCTTTACACCATCATCCAAGTCAATCTCGATTCTCTGATTGGCTACATGGGCAATTGCTTCATCATATATCTTCATTTCTGCAAGCTGCTTTGTGTACTTCGTTACCGCTTTTGTGGCTTTTGATTTCTCCGATGTTGATGTAGCATTATCAATCGTATACTGTGCACTCTGCATTGCAGTTTCTACATACTTCTGTGCCTTATGGAGATAATCTGTTCTAACTCTGCCGACTGTATCAGCATCATATCGGTGCATATAAATAAGTGCCTTAAAGCCATTCTGTTTACCGCTATCAAATAGCCAGTAAATAGGACGTTTTTGATATACTTTCAGATGGTCAACATAAAAATCTTTCAAGAAATAGTTGCGGATGACTTCTCTAGATGTATCCCCTTTGTTTCCTAATGCATTTGCAATAAAATCAAGGTTCTCTTCCAAGGTATCTGCACTGTAGACTATTTTGACAAATTCTATGAAACGGTTAACAATATCATCGGAGAAATATTCTTCATCCGTAATTGGAATCACATTATCGTAATCAACACTATAGTGCAAACATGTTGCTTTTTTCCACTCTTTATTATCTCGAAGATATCCATAGTGATATTCTGCTAAACTTACTCCAGTATAACCATCCAAAGGTAATCCATTGTTCTCTAAAGGTGAAACGCCTTGACATTTCCAATATATATTATCAATGTCTCCACCTGCAAATACCAATCCTTCTCGATCAAGAGAATACCTTCCAAACATACATCCCACCGCATACGAAACAAAACTTTTAATATCCGTATATTTATCTGCCTTTCTTAAAAGTACCTCTACATTAGTTTTACCCAAGTTTTTATCTTCTACTTCATATATTACTGAAAACAATTCATTTATCCTTGTTTCTGCATTAAGTACTAAATTATTACGTTCTGTACATTCCTTATCCCATTCATTATATGCATCGCCAATAAATCTGTCATTTTTTAACCCATGACGAACCAAAGGATGCCTATTAAACTCCCAAGATGTTTCATATGAGTCCCATTCATTTTTTGCCCCCTGAACACATTTCTTAACGAGATTGGTTATTTCCTCATAATACCGATTTGACATGATAATTGGTAACCTTGCAATATCACCTGCTTGATAATTTATTGTTGGTGCCAACATTTGCAATATTTCACAGGCTAATTCAGTATTGCAGAATCCAAGATAATACTCCGTATTCTCATTGCCATTATAGAATGACATGCCAGCAATATCCGAAATGCTATGTTTTTTTAATCTAAAAGTTGGTTTACCAGCGCTTATCAATGACCACGTCCCAGAAGAAACAAATTTCATACTATCTGGATAGTCTTGTACATTTCGTTTTTCTTTTTTTGCTGCTCCAATAACTCTTTCTCCACCATTCATCCAATTTATAACATATTCTTCATTTCCATACCATTTCCTTGCATCTCCGCCTTTATTGTATGGGAACCATTTTTTGTTTGATCTTATGGCTTCTTCTGCTGAATTAGCATCTGTCATTGTATTATTAAAATTAATTTCCCACCAATAGCGTAGAAATTCGTTGTTATCACCTGTTTTTAAACCGTTCCTTACAGTAGTTAAGCGTCCTAATGGCTTACCTTGTTTAAATGCTTTTTGTATTCCTTTATCAGCCCAATAAGCATATGGAACACCTTCAATTATCTCAAATTCATCTTGATTTTTTACATATTCAATCTGATTCAGACAACCGCGTTCTTCCATTGAATCTCTTGAATTATAATTCAAAAAATCAAATCTATAATTCTTATTGTGCTTAGCATTTAGAAATATGTCCCTTATGTCTTCGGGATCAATATATTGGAATGTTCTTTCATACAATTTATAATACCGCCCAACATAAGAGAAAACTTTTCTATTTCTAATACAGAATGCTACTGAACCAAAATCGATACCAAATATTCCTCTTCCCATATGAAGCATACTCAATATTGTATCTTCATTTAAAATCTTTGTTCTTAACTTTTCATATGAACTCAAGAATAAAAATGATGGTTGTGTAATCATAGCAACATATCTATTTTTCCCAGATAATTTTCTACATTTTTCAATAAAGACCGCAAAGAAATCACTTTTACTATCGGAATAATTATCTTTCACGTATTTTGATAGTTTTGCTCCCATTCCAGAAGCGCCCATATACGGTGGATTCGTCACTACTGCATCATATTTCTGTCCCAGATTTTGTACCACTCTTACCAGTTTTCGCAGACTTTCCTGTGTTTCTTCACTTCCCACACTCTCAAACGAAATCTGTCCAGTTGTACCTAAATCATCTACAAATCTTTCCAGCATCTCCCAATCACATACATCTACGTTTAAGATAGATCCATATTCTCTGGCATCTTTAAATGTATCCAGCAATCCTTCAATCTGCATCACAGCCAGATTTCTTTCCATCTCACTTAAATGTGTTCCAAAAAATCGCAAATGATTCCGATTGATTTCATTACTCTCTGTAATTGCATACACTTTCGGCTCCGGCTTTCCGTCTTTTCCACTCAGGAATCGTCTATTGTATCCACGACCTTTCATCATAACTGCAAAATAAGCCAACTGATATGCTCTCTGGTCAATATCTAATCCATGAATATTATGCTCTACAATATCAAATGCCGCTTCTCTCTTGTCATATCCTGCACTTTCATAAATATCCATCAGTACATCGAACATAGCAATCAGGATATGTCCACTACCCATACAAGGATCAATGCAGTTAATTTCAGTTGGCTTTAAATCTTTGTAGGTAGTTCTTATCTCTGCCAATTTTACATTCACTTCATCCTCCTGCTCAGCTTCCGGAAGATAATATTTCCATCCGAATCTCTCCGCAGTTGCTTTTTCATCTATACTCGAATCAACTGCACGCAGATGCTCAATCCAAATCCTTCCGACCGAGTTTTCAACCATATAACGAACAATCCAGTCCGGAGTAAAAAGCTGTGTTGCCGCAGGTATTCTCTCTTTTGTGATTTTTACATTCTTTTTCAATTTTGCAAAAGTATCATCTTTTAATTCAGTATTGTAATACTGATATAGCCATCCTATAATTTCCACTTGTCCGGTAGGCTGTCCATCTTCTCCAATTGTATTTACATTAAAATCTTCTTCTTGAATTCCTCTCTTTTCATCTACAAGCATACGAATTACATCATCTTCATTCGTAAATGAGATGTTCAGAAGCATTTCTGTATAGTCTTCTGTCTCTTCAAATAGTCCCGGTAACACTTCATGAAGCAGATTACACTGCTTGATAAAAAGCATTCTGAATAAATCATCAAGCCTGTTATTCATCTTGGCATCAATGATTTCTTCTCTTTCTTTATCTGTAAAATCCCAGTCAATTTCAGGCGCCATTGTTACTACATCTGGCTCATTCTTTCCTTCTTTTTCAGAAGAAAGCACACGAACTCTTACAGGATACATATAGTCATTCACTTCCATAAAACGGATAGCACAGATTCTGTTAAACCATGTATATGCCACTTCTTCCACTACCGCTTCAAAGCCTCTTGCATGAATCTGGTCTACCAGTTTTCTTCTCTGCTCACACTGTTTTTTGTTAAGTGTTACCTCTGTTCCTGCTGCTGTCTTGTATACCTCAAAATCTGCACCTTTTGTGATTGCTTCACTGCAATTATCCGGTGTAATTCCAAGCATACCGGCTTTATCCGTAACGGATGCTATCAGCTTATTTCTTGCATCTATTGCAAATTTCTTAATTGCATTTTTGTTCATGGGTTTTTGCTCACTTTCTCATTCTAAATTCAAATACTACTTTCTATGATTCCCAATAATTTAAATAAACAACTGGCGTATATCCAGCAACCCTAACACTCTTTTTCCATTCATCCAACCGATTTTTCAACATAATCATATTTAATTTTGATATGTCAGGCTTTCCATCATACATAGGTAGTTTATTTTTTCTTTTTAGAACTATCCAAACTGCTACAGTATTTATTGAGGGCATACTAGGGAATTGTCCATTCTTATACATTTCTAACGAAGCCATTGATTGATCAACAACATAACTTAGTTTTGATGACGTATTGCCAATTTTAACTGCAAACATAGTTTCACTTTTGTATAAATCCATTAATTCAAGTTTTTCTCCTTGAACACTCGTATTTTCTCTATCATAATTTTCAAATCCATAACTCTCTGATAAAACACAATTATACACACGTTCAGCATAATATTTTTTGCTCAATCTATCTTTTATCTGTTTTGAAGTCATTCCATGATACTCTATACTGTCTTTCTCAATATCAAATTTTTTTGAAACATATTCTTTTAATTTGTTATCTGTGAAATCATATTTTGAATCATATATTACATCCAATTCTTTTATTGATTCTTGTAAATATGCAATATAATCAGAATTATACTGATACCACTCTCCTTTAATCAAAACACATTTTCTTTCATCATCAGTAAAATCAATTACTCTTTTTATATTATATGTACATACAATTTGCTCATTTTTCAAACACGCAATTTTAATATTAAAAAATTCTTTTTCAATATTTATTTTGTTAGTTTCAATAAAATGCATAATAGCATCTTTAGTCAGACTCTCGATATTTTCATGAGCTCTTTTATATTTCAAAACAAATGAAGAGTCATTATTATTAAATATCTCTGTCACTCCAATAACATCTAACTCTGATATATTAATACAATCTATATTATCGTTAATTTTTTTAAGTAATCGCTCATCTAAATCAGCTATTAATTCATCATCTTTAACCTTTCCAAAAACAGGTATTTTATTAATAATTGGTTTCTTAAGAGTCATTTCTATATACTCAATAAATTCTATAATACTATCAATATTATTTTGTATTAATTGTGCTTTTATAGAATGTCCTATCTCTATAGTCTCCTTAAATAATCTTTTTTCTTTTCCGGTATCCATTCTTGCTTTTATTTTCGCATATGACTCGCCACTCTCATATGATAAATTACTATAATCGACAAAAACATTAACTATTTTATTTTTTCTAGAATTTGGGGCTGTTAATGTTGTAGTTTTTATTTCATTAAATGCTATTCTTTTTGCAAATTCAAAAGCAAATTCTACATCACAATATTTATCAACCGAAAAATAGGCAAGACCATAACTTATAACATATATAATGCCATCTGACTCGATTTTTAAAATTGCTCTAGGTGATGAATATATTTTAACTTTATCGCATTCATACTCATCCAATATCCACTGCCAATCAGGTATTTTAGAATCATTTGCACGATACAAATAGGTTCCAACAATATATTTTCTGTCCTTATCATGTAATGATTTGTATTCTTGCTCACCTATAAATTCATATTTATCTTGTAGCAACTGTGTAAATTCAAGTTGTTTATTGTCATCAATTTTATATAAATTCACATATCCCATAATTACACCCCATTCCATCAAAAATTTAACTCAATGTAACAATTGTATTCTCTTCCAATTCTTGTAATAGCCTTTGCTTCATCTCGGAAAGGAATTTATCAATATCCTGCTCTGTCTCTATCGAATATGTTCTAGCCCCTGCTACATTACTGATGGAAACATTCTTACGTCTCTTGGTCTTTACTTTAGTCTGTACCAGTGTAGGATCAATCGACTCTTTACCGGGTACTACCGGTGCAACAGGTGGTTCCGGTGCAGGCTGATGGTTCCTCTCATATTCATCTATTTCATCCAAGCATTTGATTTTTAAAGTGTCACTTTCCAGCTTGATATTCTTGATTGCTGCTATATCATTTGATTTTTTCAGCTTATCCCAGATTTCTTCAAACCTCTGATTGATACGAGGACGGAGTACCTCTGCAAATTGCTTTGTATCCAAAACATCTTTCACTTTAAGGAAGTCGTCATGTACTAATGGATCCATGATAGCTGCTTCCTTTTCAAGCAATCCCATATGAAGCTCTTCAAATCTCTTATTTAATTCCGGTAATCTCTGAATCTTACCAAAAGGCTTGCCGTCCTTCACGATAGTCTCTATCTCTTCGACTACTTTTAACAGTTCCTGGTCACTTACATAAGTCTTACTGTTGCCAAAATATGCAAGATTCTTTACTGCCTCTTCAAAAATCTTTTTCTGATCTCCCTTAAAGAAATCAAATACAGGTGCAGTATCTTCTGAATCATCAAGCAGGTCATCTCTCTTCTTATCTACTGTCTTGAAGAACTCTGTAGGCTCATTGATATCAAGGAGTTCTGCAAGTCTCTTTCTTGCCTCTTCCATCAGTCGCTTACAAGGATATTTCGGATTGATTCTGTACTCTACAAGGATGTCATCGTATACTTCAACTTTATCCTTCGCTCTGTTCTTGAAGCTGCTCATGATTTTGTCATCATCATCACTGGATACAGTAAATCCGAAGTAATCCTTCATAACTTCTTTTGCGGAGCGAATCTGTCCGTCAGTTGCTCTTTCTCTGATGTCTATCAGGAGTTTCTCTACATACTCTCGCTTTGTAATATATCTTACCAGTTCATCCGAATTCGTTGAAAGTAATGACAAGCTCTGACTGTTAAGAGTAAGAGACACTCTTCCCAGCTTGAACAACATTGCAACAAGCCACTGCACATCCTTGGGATCAAATCCATACGGTGCTGCACCAAACTTATCCTGTAATGACTTAAGGGATGTCTTCATATGTCTGGCATTATTTAAGCCAATTACCTGCACCACTTCCTCTAAAGCAAGCTTATTCGGTGTGGTATCACTTGTGCCAAGGAAACTCATCTGACCATCGCTGTGTTTAAAGATGGCACTGATATCTGAAAGCTCCGGTGCTGTCTCCATATAGGTAAGCTTATTGTATTTCATTGCTACGAGCTTACCGAGTGCTTCATTGATTCTTGTTGCCGGCTCCTTAGCTGAAATGGTTGCCTTATCGCCATTTACATAGATATCAGCATTTTTTAATGCATCCTCAATAAAGATTCGGATTCTATCCTTCTTCTCAATACGCTCATCCTCTTTTGCCCTGCGGATGCTGTCAAAGCTGCCTCTGGCTCCGGACGCATTTTTATTAAGGAATTTATATATCTTGATGGATTCTGTAATCTCATCAAGGAATGTACTGTCATTTGGCAGCTTCACAATCACACTGCTTTCCTGTGCTGAGAGCAGACGAAGCGCAGAGTCTGCATAATCTCCGCCATAAGGTGTAATAACTGTCACTCCGATATCGTTAGACTGATTGCCCTTGAAGAATCGGTCATCCACCTTTTGGTTGAATGGGAATAAATAACGGCTGCTGTAACGGTATTTCTTCTCTGTATAGATTTCCTCAAAGATAACTGTAGAAGCCTCTCCGATGATTTCTCCCATCTCTACTGACTCATTATTGATGGCATTATTGATTTCCTGCTCCTCATTTGTCAGGAAGATGTATATTTCACCATTCTTCTGTACAAGTGTCTCTTTAATCAGCTTCTTTAATGACGCCTCTATCTTAGAACGGACTTCAATCCTGTCATCATCAATATTGGAAATCATAAGTGTAGTAAGATTATCTACATTTGCCTTGATTTCCTTGACATATTTAATCATAAAGAGAACCTTCAAAAGCTCTACATCGAACTCATCCAACTTACTGTTATTCTCTGCATCTGAGATTACCTGACTGTGCTGGTGGTCAATAAACTTATGCAATGGATCGTAGAAGAAGCTAAACGGAACCAATACTCCATCCTCTTTATCCATTACTCTGATTGCCGACTCCTGAAACAGTGCAAGCATAGAACGTGACTGATCAGACAGATGCTTTCCACTTGCGCCATGTGTTCTGACCGCAGTAAGTACCTGTCCTAAAAGATTGAACTGATATGGTATGAACGGATAGCAGTCTGCGAAATCCGCCTTATCTGCATACAGCTTCTTGTCCGCTGTATCCGCTGTAAATGTAATAAGATTCTTGATAATTGATTCTTTCTGCTCATAGAGAAGTCTGAGCGTCTGTGTTGCTGTCTCATTCTTTGCAAGCACACGCTTACGAATTACTTCATCAACATTGGATGCCGAAAGAGAAAGTCTCGTATCAAAACGTCCCTGAATCTTAGAGAAGTCATTTCCCTTTGTCTTTGTAATAGAATCAATATCCTCCTGGCTCGTTACGATAACCCATGCCTTACCTTTGCAGGCTGTTCCAAGGTCTTCCACAATTGTCTGGAGGTTGAGCATAAGCTGTGTGTCATCTGCAATATACTGACCGATTTCATCCACTAAGAAGATAACATGATGATTCGGACCTTTCTTCGCACAATATTCCTGCACAAGTGATACAAACTTCTCGATACTGAGGTCATAGCTCCCCTTTGCATTCTTGCACCAGTTGCGGGCTGCTTCCTCACTCATGAAATCCATCTCGACTAATGTCTTTACTACTTTATCCTGAATAACTGCAAATGCCTGTCTCTTTTTCTCCCAAGGTGCTCCTGCATTCGCTTCGAACTTCGCTTTGAACTCTTCAAATCTGCCCTCGTCATCCAACTGGCGCTCAAATTCTGCGAGATAAGGTATTGAACCACAATATCCCTGCATCTCATTGAACACCTTCATAAACACTTCAACAATAGCCTCCTTGCCGGAGCCTACCTTTGCAGAACCCTTTGAATCAATATTGAAAAGCATGACATCCGACTCAATAGTTCCAGCCTTTGTCATCTCTGCAATAAGCATCGGGTCTTCTATCTTCTTACCATCTGTAAAATACTCAATGGCTCTTTTACCTTCTACTGTGCTGTTTTTTAATAAATAAGACAGTATTTTTAAGAAGTGAGATTTACCACTTCCAAAGAATCCGGAAATCCAGACACCCATTTTATCTGTATATCCATCTACACCCTTTTCATAATTGTTGAAGAAATCTCTGAAATGCTTCAGAAGTTCCTTGGTCACTACATATTCATCTAATTCTTGATATACATTTTCTTCATCCGACTGACCCACTTTAATAACGCCCTTGATGTCACGATCAATCTGCTTTTCAAACATATTTTTAATCTGCATTGTATTTCCTCCTCTACACCAGACGGAATGCCCTGTAATAGTTGTGTGAATCCATCGTTCCAAATAATTTCAAATCCTGTCCGCTATACTCTCCCGGATAGAAAAGCACTACCGGCACACTGTCAAGTACCTGATGCAGGTTATTTAAGATGTTGTGGCTTGCTATTATCGGATGGCACTTGCCTACTCCGGTAAGAAATACCACACTGTCTGTCAAATCTTCCTGCAATATTCTTGATATGATTAGATTCAGCTCATTTGTCTCATCCAGTCCCAAAGTCTCTACAAGGCTGTCTGCCATTTCAAAAAATCCATTCTCTTTTTCCAAATCAAAGAATGCTTCCAGATAACCTTCCTCCTGCAATATCTCAACCATCAGGTGAAACAGGTCAAACTCAACTATTCTGAAATCTTTGTTTCCGTTGTTTATTCTATCCTTAAGGTATGCTATATGATTTCTCACATACAGCTCTTCTCTTGGATCATAATCGAATATATAATATCCGACTTCATTTCCAAGTCCTTTATTCTCTCTAAACGACTTATCTGATATTTTGTCTTCTATCTGATTCAGTCTATCATCCAAACTTAACTTTGCCATGCTCAGACTCCTTTAACTGCATTGATATATGCATCCATCCCATTACTGTGAAGTAGTTCCTCTATACGATAATTAACAAGAGCGTGTCTGATTACCCTTGTCTTTGTTGATTCAATCAATCCCGCATCTGCAAGATTCTTCATATAACAATTCTTGAGTTTCTTAATTCCTGATTCTGACCAGCCTGCTACTTCCTCACTTTGAGTTGCCTTATCGTCAAAGAATCCATTTATATCTCTATCTTCTATCGTCTTTTCTCCAAGTATTACCTTGCCACGATACACATCATATACAAATTCAAAAAAGAGCTTATCTGTATTCATAATTGCAATCAGTGTCAGCAGCTTTGCATTCTCATTATCCACTTTAACCAAAAGCTCTACTGCTCCATCAGGCAATGACGAAAGCCGATTATATACATAATTGAATGTCCTCCGTAATCTGGTCTCATTTCTAAGCTGATAAAGATTCTCACCAATTACCTTATCCTTTATTTCATCCTTCGACATACCTGCTGCCATAAGTTCTGCTGTCTGTTTCGTCTCTACAAATGCAAATACCTGAGACACCATGCCTGCACTATAGTTCATTGTTTCCACCATCCTTATTCTTTTCATAGTGGATAATGTCACCAAAGTCGCAGTCTAACTCATCACAGATTTTCTCCAAAATATTCATAGAGACCTTCTCACCCTTTGTCATCTTGGCAATCGTACTGCTGCTTATTCCGAGATTATTAATCAAGTCCACTTTCTTCATATTTTTGTCAATTAACAGCTTCCACAATCCGTTATATGATATTGACATATACATACCTCTTGTCTTTCATAATCACTGTCTGTATTACTATCTATAATAGCAAATCCCATTGTGACCATTTTACCATATATAATGCACAATATCAATAATATTATGAATAAATGCTTCGTTATGTCGAACTTTATTTTTGAGATTATTTATTAAAAGGGTAAATAGTAACCCGAGAATCCCATTTGTAACCCAAGAATCCCCGTTTGTAAATGAAAGTCCTGTTTTGTAAGCGAGATTCCCGGTTTGTAAATGAAATTCCCGGTTTGTAAGC
>ENA-ORNF01002707-ORNF01002707.1-human-gut-metagenome-genome-assembly--contig:-NODE-2707-length-12822-cov-3.269601_pt1 | contig 12822 bp, 16 predicted proteins | sample MGYA00242110_ERZ509012 | MGnify/ENA primary metagenome ERZ509012 (study PRJEB26280, sample SAMEA2338714) | human gut metagenome | biome: human gut; feature: human-associated habitat; material: faeces... | reverse complement strand
GCAGCAAGTGCAGCGCATGCGGTAGCAATGTCAGCTAAAATTGGTATTACAGCAGCACTTACAGGGTCGACAATGGCGGCAACAGCGGCACAGATGGGATATAATGGGGCTTTGTATGCGTGCCCTATTGTATGGATTATTGTACTTGTTATTGCATTAATAGCGGGAATAATCGCGTTGTGTAATTGGATTGCAAAAACAACTGATATTACAAATTCAGGGCTTGGCTTGATTGCTGGTGTGTTGGCAACATTTGTTGCTTTTAATATTAATCTTATTTTGGGACTGATCAATACGATCATATCCCTGGCAATCAATTTTTATAACATGGGCGTAAATTTCGCAGCAGCATTTGGAATTTTGTTCGATGATCCAGTCGCAGCCATTAAGGCGGTGATCCTTTCGCTGTTTAATTTTATAGTGCACGTAGTAGCAGAAGCGGCAGTGTTGCTAGATACAGTCTTTGGATCTCATTTATCTGACGTGGTATCGGGATTTCAGAGTGACATTCAGGCTAAAATCAATGCGACAATCGAGAGTGCCGGCGGAGATACAGCAAAAACATTAAATCCGAATGATTATATGTTGGCGCGCGTTAATTATAGTGATGCGTTCAATACTGGCGCGAGTCTGGGAGATGGGCTTGCTGATAAGATATCAAATTTCAGTTTGTCGGATCTGTTTGGAAAAGTCGATATACCAAATCCAGATGATTACACTGCCGGTTTTGGTGATGCTATAAAAAATACCGGGTTAGGGTCTAATGTTTCCGATATATCGGACAATACGAGTGCAATCAAGGACTCTGTCGATATCTCAAATGAAGATCTGAAATATCTTAGAGATATTGCGGAGCAGGAAGCTATTAACCGGTTTACCACAGCGGAGATCAAGGTGGATATGTCCGGTATGAGTAATACCGTGAATAACACTAATGATCTGGATGGTATTGTGGACGGACTGACAACAAAGGTACTGGAAGCAATGGAAACAGTTAAGGAAGGGGGATGATAGGAGATGGCATATAATCTTTATCTGGATGGAGTGTTGTTTCCTGTCACTCCATCTAAAGTGACGGTAAAAATCAATAATCAGAATGAAACGGTAACGCTGATCAATGAGGGAGAAGCAAACCTTTTGAAAGCTGCCGGTCTGACAGATGTTGAATTTGAGTTACTCTTGCCAAATACAAAATATCCGTTCGCGGTATATCCAAAGAAGTTTCGCAAGGCTAAATTCTATCTGGATAAGCTGGAACAGTTGAAAGCAGGGAAGAAATCTTTCCAATATATCATGACCCGGAGAATGTCGAAGAAAAAGAAGATTTTTGATACCAATATGACGGTTTCTCTGGAAAGCTACAGCATTATGGATGACTGGGACAACAGCTCTGATATCACGGTAAAAGTAAAATTGAAGCAGTATAAAGAATTTACGACCAAGATATGTACCATTGATATTTCGTTGCCAAAACCCCAGGCATTGATGCAGCAGTCCAGAGAAACATCAGGTGCGCCGACAGGTGGAAGTTACACTGTTGTTTCCGGGGATTGTCTGTGGAAGATCGCAAAACAGTTTTACGGCGACGGTGGAAAGTGGAGTGTGATCTACAATGCCAACCAGTCGGTGATTGGTGGAAATCCAAATCTGATCTATCCGGGACAGGTGCTTACAATCCCGGCAGGATAAAAAAGTGATGACATTTGACAAAGTATGTTATATAATTCTCCTATGATGATAAGGAGGAAAGGTTATGGGATTGTTTGGAAAAAAAGAAAAGGAAACGTGTTACATATGCAAACAGAATGATGGAACAAAGAAAATACTGAATGGGGTAATATGTGACAGTTGCTTAGCTAAATGTGGGTATTTGGCAAATGAACATCAGGTAAAAACTAAAACGCCCGAACAAGTAATAACTATTATCAAGGCGAATGAACGGAATAATGAGTTAGCGAAAAAATATAAATCAACAAACAATATACAGAAGTATTTAGATGTTGATGAAAATAATAAAATTTGGGGAGTGCCTTGTTTCTCGACACACATATTTTTTACATACGATGATATTGTTAGCTTTGAGTTGATAGAAAATGGAAATGCAGTAACCAAAGGTGGCATTGGTGGAGCCGTTGTAGGTGGAGCTTTATTTGGTGGTGTTGGAGCTGTAGTTGGTTCGGTTACTGGAAAAAAGAAAACGAGCCAAGAGGTTACACAATATTGCATAAAGATTATAACAAGAAATGTTGTGTGTCCAGAGGTGTATATTAACTTTTTGATAGCAGGAAAAGTAAAGTCAGACAGCTTTGTTTATAAGTCGTATGCCGCTACCGCTCAACGGGTACTTACCATGCTAACGCTTATGATGGATGAACAGCAGGCACCCTCAACAAATACAGTGATAAGTGAAGCAGACGAAATTTTAAAATATAAACAACTTTTGGATAATGGTGCTATTACGCAGGAAGAGTACGAGGCAAAGAAGAAACAATTACTAGGAATTTAAACAGTACCCGCTTACATGATGTAGGCGGGCATTTTTATGCACAAAAATAGGGGGTATCATGTACGAACTTTTAATGCAAAATGGCAGCACGGTATGTCTCCCACCAGTAAAAGAAGAGGTAAAGGTAACAACAGAACGGCAGATCAGTCCCGGTGCTATGGAATTTAGTTTCGTAGACACCGGGATTTCGATTGCCGAGGGAAATCCGGTACGCTTTAAGGATGGAGAGACAGGCGTGTTTTACGGATTTGTTTTTAAGATCAAACGTGATCGCAGCAATATAGTGACGATAACAGCCTATGATCAGCTACGGTATTTAAAAAACAAGGACACGATGGTATATGATGACAAGACCGCCGGGGAAGTAGTTACCGATATCGGGAATAAGTATGGATATAATCTTGGCACGATCGCCGACACTATCTGGAAGATTGCATCACGAGTGGAAGATAATGTTTCGCTTATGGATATGATCGGAAACGCACTTGATCTGACGCTGCAAAATACAGGAGATTTATACATCCTGTATGATAATTTTGGGAAAATGAACCTGTCGTTTCTGGGAGATATGTATGTCCCCATTATTATTGATGCAGAAACCGGACAGAATTACGATTATGAGTCATCCATTGATGAAAATACTTATAACCGGATCAAGCTGGTTCGGGATAATGAAGAAACCGGGCGAAGAGATGTCTATATTGCGCAGGACTCATCCCACATGAACGACTGGGGAATGTTGCAGTATTTTGATACGCTGCAAGAGGGAGAGAACGGACAGGCAAAGGCTGATGCGCTTTTAAAACTCTATAATAAGGTAACAAAAACGTTGACGATCAAGGATGCCTGTGGTGATTCGAGAGTCCGCGGCGGTTCGTTAATCGTGGTACAGCTTGATTTAGGGGATGTAAAGTTGCAAAACCTCATGCTTGTGGAAAAATGCGTACACAAGTACGGGGAAAGCAAACACACAATGGATTTAACTTTATCGGGAGGTGATTTCAGTGCATGATGCAAAAGATTTGGTAAGAGCGGTGCAGCAGGTGTCAAACGGAGCCAATGAGGCGGGATATCCGGCTGATATGATGTCCGGCACCGTGATAGCTGCATCTCCATTAAAAATTAAAGTGGAGCAGAGGTTTGATATAAGCAGTGCACAGCTTATCGTTCCGGAACATTTAACAGATCATACCGTGGACATTGAAATAGACGGTGTGAAAAAGGAAATGAAGATTTACAGCGGATTAAAAACAGGTCAGCAGGTTGCATTGATTCGGCAGCAGGGCGGTCAGAAGTTTTTAGTTACAGACAGGGTGGTGTGAAATGATACCAGTAGTCAATAATTTAAAAGAAGTTGAGGTTATCGAACAGCCGTCATTGTGTCATCGCATGATACTTGATACCGAGCGCATATCTGGCGAATGTGATGGGGTGGAAGCGGTAAAACAGGCAATCTACAATATCTTAAATACAGAGCGGTACCAGTACATCATATATTCATGGAATTATGGTGTGGAATTGAAAGATCTGTTTGGGATGCCAGTAGATTATGTGGCGGCAGAGGCAGAAAGAAGAATAACAGAGGCATTGTTACAGGATGACCGGATCACAGCGGTAGATAACTTTGAGTTTGAGGAAGGAAGAAAAAAATTATCCATCACATTTACAGTCCATACCAAGTATGGAGATGTGCAGGGAGAGAAGGAGGTGGAGATGTGAATGTATGAAGACCAGACTTTTGAAGCGATCATGAAAAGAATGTTAGATCGAATACCGGACACCATGGACAAGCGTGAAAGTTCTCCTATTTATGCGGCACTTGCTCCGGCGGCGGTGGAATTTGCATCGATGTATATGGGATTTGAGTGTATGCTTGAGGAAACATTTGGCGATACTGCATCCAGAGAGTACCTGATCCGGTTATGTGCGGATCGTGGAATAGTACCGAAAACCGCCACACATGCCATATTGGAGTTACATACAGATATCGAAGTGTCAGAGGGAAAGCGATTTACTGGCGGGGATAATACTTATATCGTGACCGCTCCGGGGCAGGTAATGTGTGAGCAGGCAGGAACTAAGGGAAACGAATACATCGGAACAGCGATCCCAATCGAATATATCTCTGGTCTTGGCGTGGCAGAGATCACAAGGATTTTGATTTACGGGGAAGATGATGAGAGTACCGAGTCATTAAGGGAGCGGTACTTCGAATCATTTAATGAGCGGGCATTTTCCGGTAATGTGAGAGACTACAAAAACAAGACCCTTGCCATTCCGGGAGTCGGTGCGGTTAAAGTGATCCGGACACAGAACGGACCGGGAACGGTTGGACTGGTCATATTAGACAGCGTATACGGAAAGGCTACGGACACATTGATCTCAACAGTACAGAAAGAATTTGATCCAAACGGAGATGGAATGGGGGATGGACTGGCACCGATCGGGCATATCGTAACAGTATCAACGGTAAATGAGATCGGAGTAAATATCTCTACCACGATCACATATGATGATGGTTATGGTTTAAATGAATGTCAGAGTGCCATAGAGACAGCCATTGAAAAGTATTTGAAATCATTAAGGGAAGACTGGGGAGATCAGAGCCGGATGGTGGTCAGGATAGCATCTATTGATGCGGCAATCATGGGAATTAAGGGAGTTCTGGATGTAGCCGGTACAGAAATCAACGGAGCAGGGAAAAACCTTGAATTAACGGAATATGAGATCCCGGTCATGGGGGTGGTTACTTATGGATGATAGATATATCAATCTTAAGGAGCTGCTCCCTTTGTATTTGCAGGAATACAAGGAACTTGCAGAAATCATGGACACGGAAACGCCGGAGTTCCGCTTACTGGAAAGCCAGCATAATCAGCTTGTAAATAACCGGTATATCTCAACCTGTGATGAGAATGGCATTGCGCGATTTGAAACTATATTAGGAATTACCCCGAAGAGAAATGACACATTAGAGGACAGGATCTTCCGGTGCATTACCAAATGGAATGCTTGCTTGCCGTACAATTATGCTTTTCTTGTAAAAAAGCTGAAAGAACTGTGCGGGGATGAGTATTCCGTAAATCTTGATTTCAGTGGTCAAACCTTGACGGTCAAGATCGGTATTGCGCAGAAAAATCAGTATGACGTAGTAGTTGATATGTTAGAAGAAGTAGTACCTTGCAATCTGCTGTTAAAAACAGCACAGCTCTATAACAGGTATATGGATCTGAAACCATATCCACACATTATCCTGGCGCAATTTACCTACTGGGAATTAAGGAATATCAGTATTCCTAAAAATTTAAGTCAGGACGTGGAGAATATAGCAGGGTACACAGTGGAAGAGGTTTCCAGATTTACGGTTGAGGAAGTGAAAGAGATAGGACTAAGGAAGGTGGTGTGATATGAAACTTACAGATATTTTTGGGTTTAAATTATTTGAGCCAAAGGACACGGCAGATTTAGAAAAGGTCAATGAGAATTTCCAGATTGCAGAAAAGGTTATTGAGGAGCATAAAAACGGCGGAGATCATGATGATCGGTACTATAAAAAAGCGGATGATGGATCAGCAATGGATGAGGTGGTATCTAAGATTTATCCAGTTGGGGCTATTTACATGAGCATGAACAATGTGAACCCGCGAGCCTTGTTTGGTGGAACATGGGAGCAGATCAAGGACAGGTTTCTGTTAAGTGCTGGCGATAGTTACAAAGTGGGGGCGACAGGTGGAGAAGCAACCCATAAGCTGTCTACAGCTGAAATGCCGACACACAATCACTCTTATTCCGGTACAACAGGAGATCAGTCAGCAGGGCATACGCATGGTTTTTCTGCCACAACCGGTACAGTAAGCTCGGATCATGGTCATTCTGGTACTACAAGTACGGATGGAAACCATCAGCATACGCTTTTTGAGCGAAGTGGAGTATTTGCCAAGGGTGGTTCATCGACAAAGTCTATTGGTTATAATGGCAGCTACACGGGCACAACAACATCTCCAATCGTTGCAGCCGGAAATCATAACCACAGTTTTTCCACTGGCGGTATCTCGGCAAATCATACACATGGAGTGTCAGGTACAACCAGTGGAGCTTCAGCAGGTCATACCCATAATTTTTCAGGCAACACAAGAAATGCGGGTTCGGGGTCGGCGCATAATAACATGCCGCCATATTTGTGTGTATATATGTGGAAAAGAACAGCTTAAGAGGGAGGAAAAGAAATGGCATTAAGAAAAGAATTAAAAAGTGATAAGGGAATTACAGCTACCTACCATCGCATTGGAAGTGTGGTAAAAAATCACAACAAGATTGAGGTAACTGTAAAAAGCTACGCGGATGAGACTTACCGGGATAAGGAGAAAAAACTGATAGAACTGTCAGAGCAAAAAGATGCTTTGATTTATGAACTTTCTCAGCTTACAGTGACACCAGAGGAGAATGCGGAAAAAATTGCAGAAGTGGAAGAAAAGCTGGAAAAATATAACAAACTGTCACAGACGAGCGATTTCAGTATTTTTTCAACCACAACCCAGATCCCGTATGGTTTGGATGAAAATGTATCATTTGCAGACATTTATAAATATTTAAGCGAAAGTGATCCGGTATTTAGCGGAGCAGATCTCGCAGAGTAGGGGGAATTATGCAGAAAACAGAAAATTATGGGTTTAACATTCCAGAAGAGCATGAATTTTTTGATGCGGAACTGGAAAATGAAAATTGGAGCAAGTTGGATGCGGCATTGAAAGAAATCAGTGATAAATTAGATGCGCAGCAGCAGTAGAGCCTAAGAGCCGAACGTGTAAGAAAACTTACATGTCCGGCTCTTTTGCATAAAGCCTTCGGGCAGAAAGTGAGGAAAATTTTATGAAATTAGACAAAGTAAACATGATCTATGGACTGATCGCAACCATCGGAGTGGCATTATTCGGGAAGTATTGGTTCCTTTTCGCGGGGTTCTTGATCCTGAATGTGATCGATTATGCAACGGGGTACTGCAAGGCTCGGTTTTATAAAAAGAATGAGTCCAGTGCAATCGGTGCGAAGGGCATCGTTAAAAAGGTGTGGTACTGGGTAGTGATCGGACTGGCTTTCTTCATTTCCACATGTTTTGTATACATGGGAGAGACGATTGGCGTAGACCTGTCATTTGTGCAGCTGTTCGGATGGTTTACGCTTGCAACGTATCTGATCAATGAGATCCGCAGCATTTTGGAAAATCTGGTTGAAATGAATGTAAAGGTACCGCAGTTTTTAATTGCGGGATTAGATATCACACAGAAATTGTTGGACACAAAAACAGAGATCAAGGAAAGTGAGGAATAATTATGGCAAATAGAAAAATCAGTCAGTCAGGTCTTGCCCTCATCAAACAGTTTGAGGGCTGCCGCCTTACAGCTTATCAGTGCTCCGCGGGAGTATGGACGATCGGGTATGGTCACACGGCGGGCGTACGAAAAGGGATGAAGATCACACAGGAACAGGCAGACACATTTTTAAGACAGGACGTAGCGAAATTCGAGAAGTATGTCAATAACCCGGCATATGTGCCATTTACGGACAAGCTCAATCAGAACCAGTTTGATGCACTGGTTAGTTTTGCATTTAATCTGGGACAGGGCAATCTTATGAAGCTGTGTAAAGGACGGAACATTAACCAGATCCCGACGGCAATGCCACAGTATTGTAAGGCGGCCGGAAAAACCTTACCGGGATTACAGCGGAGAAGAAAAGCAGAAGCAGCTCTTTATAATAAGAAAGTACAGAGTTGTACCGGTGCAACTACGAAACAGACATACAAGTCCGGACAGTGGTACACGGTACTAGAGGAGATCCCGGTGCGCAACGGCTATTATGGTCAGGCTGGAAAGTACCAGTACCTTTCGGAGCAGTTAAAAAATATCTGCAACAGTCGGAACGGTATCGGGTATATCAAAGCCGGGAAGATCATCTGTCCGGTCGAGGTAAAGACTTTTGATGATGGATCCGTCTGGTTTAAGCTGGATGCCACGATCACATGCCTTGTGGTTGGGGTAGACAAAAAAGCCTATTGTTGTGTAAAATAAAGAACGAATTTTTGTTACTAATTTGTTACTAAATAGCAGGATTTTACAAGATTTGCGGAGATATTCAAAACTGAACTTTTCAGCAAATACAGCTAATTGGTAGGGTGTTATATCAATGAAATTTATGATATAATGAGCGCAAGTGAGTCAACATGCTTGCATGATTGACGAACGGCGAATTGGATCATGAAGCTATGCTTCATGATATAGGTATAGGTGGAGAAAAATGCAATTAATACGAATGGTTCTTCTGCTGACCGGACTTTTGATGGTGGTCGCGCCAAGGGCGTGCACCAGAAAAGGATCGCGGGGAGATCAGGCGGCAGAAAAAAAGATCCGGACCATGGGAGGGTGGCTGACAGTGGCAGCCATCATCTGGCTGGTAACGGATATGATATGGTAAGATTTTGGATAAAGGGATTGCTTTTGAAGGAAAAGATATTTACAGAATGTCTGGAATGGGTTATAGTACATAGTAATGAAAAAAATGGAGGATTTAGCTATGTATTGTAAAAATTGCGGACAGCAGTATGTAACAGATGAAGCAGTAATGTGTGTAAAGTGCGGCGCACAGAAGGGAACAGGCAATAATTTTTGCCCGAACTGTGGTCAGCCTACACCACCAAACAGCCAGGTATGCTTAAACTGTGGTGTAGCCCTTGGTGCTTATGGACCAAAAGGAGAAAAATCTAAAATTGCAGCCGGACTGCTTGGAATTTTCTTAGGAGCTTTTGGTATTCACAATTTCTATCTTGGATATACAGGAAAGGCAATCGCTCAGTTACTGATCACACTGGTGAGCTGCTTTATTTTATCACCGGTATCTGCAATCTGGGGACTGATCGAGGGTATCATGATCCTCTGCGGCAAGATCGACCGCGATGCAAAGGGCGATCTGCTTTCAGATTAATACTGGAATATGGTACAGATGAAATCCTTTGTTGAGGGAATAGAATTTTAAATAAGCGATAACTACAGGGAATAACCGTCATAAAAAATTGTGACGGTTATTTTTCGATTTGTTTATTGACAAAAAATAATCATGTGTTATCATAGCTTTAGTGTGATGTGTGTTTAAAGTAATAAACTATTGAGGAATGCTTTATGAGAAAACAGGTATTATCTCTTCTTGTAGAGAATAACCCAGGTGTAACAAGCCATATTTCCGGTCTGTTCAGTCGGAGAGGCTACAATATCGACAGCTTTTCTTCCGGTGTGACTGCAGATCCACGCTACACAAGAATTACAATTGTGACGAGCGGAGATGAGCAGATCCTAGAGCAGATTGAAAAACAGTTAGCAAAGCTGGAAGATGTGGTTGATATTAAGAAGTTAGAATCGGGTTCTTCCGTTACAAGAGAATTGATCTTAGTTAAGATTAAGGCAAAGGATACCGAACGCCAGCCTATTCTTAATGTAACAGAAATCTTTCATGGCAAAGTAGTGGATGTGACCCATGACTCCATGGTGATCGAACTGACTGGACATGAAGATAAATTAGACGCGTTTTTAGATCTGCTGTCAGGATATGAGATCCTTGAACTGGCACGGACCGGAACGACAGGTTTGTCCCGTGGTATATCAGATGTTGTTATGATCGATGAAAACGGAACATGCCGTACACTATAAGAGCAAATAATAGAAATTGGAGGAAATAAATTATGGCAGCAAAAATATTTTATCAGGAAGACTGTAACCTTTCATTACTGGATGGAAAGACAATCGCGATCATCGGATACGGAAGTCAGGGACATGCACATGCATTGAACTTAAAAGATTCCGGATGCCATGTTATCATTGGTCTTTACAAAGGAAGCAAATCATGGGCAAAAGCAGAAGAACAGGGATTTGAAGTATATACAGCAGCAGAGGCAGCAAAAAAAGCAGATATCATCATGATCTTGATCAACGATGAGAAACAGGCAGATATGTACAAAAACGATATCGAGCCAAACCTGGAAGCTGGAAACATGTTAATGTTCGCACATGGTTTCAATATCCATTTCGGATGTATCGTACCACCTAAGGATGTTGATGTTACAATGATCGCTCCAAAAGGACCGGGACATACCGTACGTTCTGAGTATCAGGCGGGCAAAGGTGTTCCATGCCTGATCGCAGTAGAGCAGGATGCAACAGGAAAAGCACAGGATATGGCATTGGCATATGCACTTGGTATCGGCGGAGCAAGAGCCGGTGTTCTTGAGACAACATTCCGTACAGAGACAGAGACAGACCTCTTTGGTGAGCAGGCAGTTCTTTGCGGTGGTGTCTGTGCATTAATGCAGGCAGGTTTTGAGACATTATGCGAAGCTGGATATGATCCAAGAAACGCATACTTTGAGTGTATCCATGAGATGAAACTGATCGTAGACTTAATCTACCAGTCAGGATTCGAAGGAATGAGATATTCTATCTCCAATACAGCAGAGTATGGTGATTACATTACCGGACCAAAACTGATCACAGAAGAGACCAAGAAGACCATGAAGAAGATCTTAACCGATATCCAGGATGGTACTTTTGCAAAAGAGTTCTTATTAGATATGTCTCCTGCAGGTCGTCAGGTTCACTTTAAAGCAATGAGAAAGAGAGCCGCAGAGCATCCTTCCGAGGCAGTTGGTAAAGAGATCCGTAAACTGTATAGCTGGAACAACGAAGAGGATAAACTGATCAATAACTAATCCGTACATAAGTGGCGGTGCAGGGCAAATGTCCTGCACCGTTTTTTGTTACACAAAAGTGCTATTGACAAATGTGTCTGATATGATAAAATAAATCATGTTGTGAATGAAATAGCAGACGTGGATGAGGAATAGTAGAGGTGATACGTTTTTCAGAGAGCTGTCGGTGGCTGTGAGACAGTAGACCAAGACCTTGAACTCGCCTTGGAGTCCTTTTGTGGAAGCAGTATAAACTGTGTGTAGACAAGAGCGTGAGCTTCGCGTTAAGGAGAATGAGTGCGCATCCGTTTTTACAGAGGAGTATGGTTAAAAACGTGCGAATAAGAGTGGTACCACGGAGGTTAAGATATCTTCGTCTCTCGTATCGGAATGACAGTTTCGATTCGGAGATGGAGATTTTTTGATTCATGGAAATTTAAAACATAAAAGAGGAGAACACAAAAATGGCAGAACTTTATAACCACAAGGTAGTGGAGAAAAAGTGGCAGAAAGTCTGGGATGACAATAAGGCTTTTGCAGCAACGGATGATTACAGCAAACCAAAATATTATGCACTGGTAGAGTTCCCATATCCGTCAGGACAGGGACTTCATGTAGGACATCCAAGACCATATACGGCACTGGATATTGTAGCAAGAAAGAGAAGAATGCAGGGCTATAACGTATTATATCCGATGGGATGGGATGCGTTTGGTCTTCCAACCGAGAACTATGCGATCAAAAATAAGATCCATCCAAAGATCGTAACTGCGAATAACGTAGCACGTTTCAAAGATCAGTTACATTCCCTCGGTTATTCCTTTGACTGGGATCGTGAGATCAATACAACGGATCCAAACTATTACAAATGGACCCAGTGGATCTTCTTAAAATTATTTAAAGCAGGACTTGCATACAAAAAGGAGATGCCGATCAACTGGTGTACTTCCTGTAAAGTAGGACTGGCAAACGAGGAAGTGGTAAACGGTGTCTGTGAGCGTTGTGGCTCTCCGGTTGTTCGTAAAGTAAAAAGCGAGTGGATGCTTAAGATCACAGAGTACGCAGATAAACTGATCGAGGGGTTAAACGACGTTGATTATATTGAGCGTGTCAAAGTATCCCAGAAAAACTGGATTGGAAAATCTCAGGGAGCTGAGGTAGATTTTTCCATTGCAGGAAAAGAGGATAAACTCCGTGTATACACCACACGTTGTGATACCTTATTTGGAGCAACTTATATGGTTGTTTCTCCGGAGCACCCGCTGATCGACAAATACAAAGATGAACTGAAAAACTGGGATGAGGTCGTTGCCTATAGAGAGCAGGCAGCGAAGAAATCTGATTTTGAGCGTTCTGAGCTTGCAAAAGAGAAGACAGGTGTTGTATTAGACGGCTTAAAGGCAGTCAATCCGGTCAATGGAAAAAAAATCCCAATCTGGATCTCAGATTATGTACTGATGTCCTATGGAACCGGTGCAATCATGGCAGTTCCAGCGCACGATGACAGAGACTGGGAATTTGCAAAGAAATTTAATCTTCCTCTGATCCAGGTTGTTGCAAAGAATGGAGAAGAAGTGGATGTTAA
>ENA-ORNF01002706-ORNF01002706.1-human-gut-metagenome-genome-assembly--contig:-NODE-2706-length-12822-cov-7.671340_pt1 | contig 12822 bp, 14 predicted proteins | sample MGYA00242110_ERZ509012 | MGnify/ENA primary metagenome ERZ509012 (study PRJEB26280, sample SAMEA2338714) | human gut metagenome | biome: human gut; feature: human-associated habitat; material: faeces... | reverse complement strand
TTATATATCATATCTAATCTTTCATCCGATGTAAAATTGGCTCCAAATAAACTTTCTAACTTTGTTTTAAATTCATCTTTATTATACATAGTAATACCTCCTAAAAATTGAATATTTTTTATTTTATACGTATATAGAATATATAATTAAAAATTTGGATCATAGTAAAATTCTCGTGGAATTTTTATTTAGAAAAATCTAATTTCTTAGTATGATTATTTTTATTTACTATGACCAATCCTGAATTTTTATCATATATTATTAATTCATCATTAATATTGGATATCTCTTTTTCTTCAATTTTTTGTGTAATAATTAATTTCATTTTATCTAACCTCGCTTAATATTTTTAGTTCGTTTACTAGTAGTGTCTACTACAATAAGTTGTTCATATGATATTTTAAATTTATCACATTCCTCTTTAAGTTCATCTAATGTGGAATATGTCTTTTGACATATTCCGCATAAATCTATTAATTCAGATTCGGATTGATTATTTGTACCATTAATGTAATACATTTTTCATTTCCTCCTTAAATTTACTTATTTCATATACTGGTATGTTATTCTTTTGAGCATTTGTTAATTTACTAGATGAACCAGTAAATCCATCTGGAATTATTAAACAAGTGGTTTTCTTAGTTACACTATTTTTAATTTCATATCCCATCTCCATTAATTGTTTTTCTAATTCATTATCTCTTACATTAGTAAATACTATTTGACCTTTATTCATATTGGTCCTCTTTTTAAGTCTTAATTTATCTTCTAGATAACAAATAAGATTATAATTGTCCCGTATACCATTAATTAAAGCAGTTGCTTTATTTACACCAATACCTCTGATTTGAACTATTTTTTCTATACAATAAGAATCTGATTTATCCATAACCATATTTATTAATTCATCATATGGAATATATTGTAATAATGTAGAGAATACTTCTCTACCTATTGTTGGGATTCCTAAAGAACCTAACATTTCATAATCATATACTTCCAGTCTTTTATTAACATTTTTAACTAAATTATTAAATGATGTTTCTCCCCAACCATCAAGGTTAATTATCTTATCTTTAAATACGTCAAGTCTATATAAATCCATTATAGAAGTTAGAATACCCTCTTCAAATAATTCTTCTATTGTAGATTCACCAAAACCATCTATAAGCATTTTATTACAATAATTATAAATTTTACCTTGGATTCTACATTTACAATTAGGGTTCGTACATTTCAATTCTGTTCCAACTCTAGTAAACTCGTTATCACAATGAATACATCTATTTATTTCTTCTACAGGTTCTCCAGTTGTATCACAAGTATCATCTACAAATAAATATGGAATTACATCATATTTAATTTTAACTTCTTGTCCAATTTTTAAGTTTAATTCTCTAAATCTTGCCATTGAACCTAATGAAATAGATTTAATTTGATTACCTTTCATGATAACTGGCTCTATCTTTGCAACAGGAGTTACATCTCCAAGTTTACCTATAGAAAATTCCACATTTAGTAACATTGAACTTTTAACCTCTGGTGGAAACTTATATGCAAACTCCCATCTATTAACACCTTTATTTTCATCCCTACCTGCTTTTTCTTGTACTTCTTTATCCATAATTGTAAACACTACTCCATCGGCAGCATATCCCATATCAGCTGCAATTTCTTTATAATTTTCACATATTTCTCTCATAGTTTTTTCATCACTAACTTTAAAATCTTTAATCCAAAGTTTTTCATTATTGGCATAATAAACTTCATCATTAACTTCTATCCTTAATGGAATAAATTCTATACATGAAACTATATCTTTTGGATAATCAGAAGCATGAGTTATACCTGAAACTGCAGCACGTTTACTCTTAAATTCATATCCTTTTTCTTTCATATATTTAAATGATTCGTCATTTATTATCATTTCTGTTTGAACACCAAAACCATCTGAAATATCAATACCATCTGGTACATACCTAATAAAACTTAAATTAAGATCTTTAAATATTTTAGATATATCATTAGATTCATTGGCACGAACATTACCCCTTGGTAATATTCTTTCTATTCTTCCATATTTATCACATTCTATTATTCCAGATACACCATCAAATTTAATAGATGCTCTAATGGTGCAATTTTTTATAGAATGTCCAACTCTTCTTTCTATAGATTCAATCTGTTTTTCTATAGACACCCTATTCTCTCCAGGTTCCTTATCAGACTCTTTAATAAAGTGAGTCTTCAGTACAGTGCCTCTTATTTTAGAATACTTATGATATACTATATCACCTTTAATATTAGTACTACCTGTATCAAAACTATATCCAGCACCTTCTGCAATAGAAACTAATTTTGAATATATTTCATCTGATATTAATTCTTCATATGATGTATTTTCATATAATGAATTAATTATATCTACAAACAATTTTAAATTATCATAACTATCTGTATCTAATTCATCTTGATGATGAATTATCATGTTAGCAAAGTATGTTGGTTTTAAACTTTTTATTTGCTCATAAGCTTTATCATAAGATCCTCTGTTACACTCATTTAAAATATTTTGAAATACCATTCCTAATTTATTCATAATAAATCCTCCTATTTTTTTATTTTATATCTACATATATAATATATAATTGAAATTTTTATGAAGATTGAAATTCGTTAAAATTTCAATCTTCATCTCCCTTAAGACCTATATTAATATTTCCCAATGAAATACGCAGCAGCAATAATCAATAATCCTATTATTGTCTTAAAGACTTTACTATTTATTAAAGCTTTAAATATCGAAATATTTTCTTCATTATTATTAACCTTTTCTATTACTGGGTCAATATCATCAATAATATGTTTACTCATTTTTTCCTGATTTTCATTTATCAATGATTGATTATTGATATACTCCGATATCATTTCTTTTAATTCATACATTTCACTGGATGTTTTATCTACAGTATTCTTAATCTGTATAGATGTTTTAGATAATATTTCTGTCTTAGCTTCAACTTTACTAAGACGTATCACTAATTCTTTCTTAAAGTCATCATCTGATCTATTATCTATCATTATCTTTCACCTCTCACTCAAAAAATAAGTAGTTATTCGGGATACATCAGATGATGTATACCCGTAAAACTGACTAATTCATTAGAAAGTTTTCCATAATTTCTAATAAAGTTTCATTAGAAGAAATAAACATTACTATTACCACGATTATGAAAATAAAGAATTTGTTTGTAATAATCTTCTTTATTTTGTAGAAAAAATCCACTTTTTTCTCTAGGTCTTCTACCTCCTTCAACAAATTATTTATTTGCTGTTGTTGCTCGTCGTTTATAGATTTCATTCTTTCATCATTAGCCTTCATAATTGTGATTAGTTGTCTAATATCACTTAAGATTTCAGCTTTATTATCAGAATCTATTTGTAAAGACTCTATGTTCTTTAAAGACTCTTCAAGTAAAATCTCAACCTTAGCCAATCTTTCTAATTCATCCATGTCCAAGCTAATCACCAGCTTTCTATCTTCTATTTTACTAGTCTGTTACGGGGTAATAAAAACCTAGAATGCTATTTTTACATTTGAGAAGTAGTAGCACATTATTTCTCATACCCTATTAAAATACTGTTGCATGAGAGATATGATAAATATCATATCTCTCATGCTCTTCTATAGTTCTTAGAATAATTTCTATATTTTTTCTTTTTAATTTTTTTTGATTTATTCTTAATTCTAACTTCTGGGCTGTTAGTTAACAAGTTTGTGTTGTCTAGTCTTGAATTAAGTTTATAATCCTTTCCAAACCAAAGACGATTTATCGAATGAATCATCCATTGTGGATAATGTTTTGTTATTTCGCCTTTCTCCGCCATTTTTAAAATCATAATGGCTGCGTTTTTCTTGTTAAATGGGACATGAGTGTGAAACTCCTGTTTATTATATCGATCATATAAAAGCCAATATCTTTCATTTTTCCAGTATATACATTTTCTTTCATATCTTTTCTTTTTCACTTTAACAATATTTTCATCGCACTCGTCCATTATTACCAACCCTTTCTGGTTTATTTTTTTATAATGGTTTTATTGAAGGTTTCTTTTTCTTATCTTCAGAAACCTCAGTAAGTGGCTTTATAGTAGGATCAACATTCATTTCTTCTGAACAAAAACCACTTTCTCTTATTATATAAATTTCATCAGTATTTTCAGCTCTATTCATTTTTAATTCCTCCTTTCATTTATTCCTCTATTACAGGCATCCCATATAAATGATTGTACTCTATCGTCTAAAGATCTTGTACCAAGTGAATCCTTAATATCTACTAAACGATATGTTTTTACTATCCAATTTCTTTTAAAATATGGAAATATATATGCTCCATATTGAAGCATCTTCCACATCGGGTAGTTAATATCTAAAACCTTTTTCATTTGGTCATCAACCATTTCTTCTACTGTATAATAAAAATCTTGAGTAAAAGTTCCACCATCTAAGAATATAGCATCATCTTTTAATTGTTTAAATGTTCCACCTGTAAATGTAGTGCATTCAGAATCAATATCTTTAAAATTACCATTTATTATCAATTCAGGTTCTTTCTGTTCAGTATAATTTTCAGTTTCAATTATAACATCAATATCATTGTCAATATTTTGTGATTGACCAAATCTACCACCTTCAAATATTAACATTTCTTGAGCTTCATTAGTTTTATTATATACAAAAGAATTTGCATCTATAATAAAATCTAATGCTCTTCTAAATAACCCTCCTGATAATTCTAATTCTGGTTCTTCTTGTCCAAATCTACCACCATCTATAAACCATGATTGTCTATCTTCAAATCTACCAGGATCCAACATAACTCCCAGTTTATCAGGTGATATTTTTAATGCAACTTTTACTAAATAAAGTAAATCATACATCATACCTTTAAATTCATGAAAAGGTATTTTGAGTTCAATTAATATTTTATCATTTCTGAATTTATATGAATTATGCCTACCAGGGACATTGTTGTATTCATATATAGTGGTTAGATAATCTTCAAGAGTAATATATCTACCAAATTTCCCATGACTAGCACCTATCCATAAATTTTTATATTTAGTATCATAATTTTGATTATAAATAGCGGATAGACCCTTTTCTAATAAGTCATTAGATTTACCAGGAAAAAATATTATATTTTTTCTCTCTCTAATAGAAGGTAAATATCCTATATCTACCCATAAAAAAATTTTTATATCATCTTCAAGACCCCACACAATGTCACCTCCTTTTTACAATTCTGTTTCAATCAATATAAAAAAGAAAAAAAAGAAATGGATAGAAATCCATTTCTTTATATATTAACCTCCGATGGTTTCTCCATCTTCTCCTCCAACTCCACTTATTGGGATTAAAATCTCAGTAAATTCCCAAAATGTTTTTCCCATTCTATATTTCCTCCATATCCTTCATATAACTAATAAATTCTTTTTCTATGTCAGAATATTCTCTATCTATAAAATAATATAGTGATTCTCTATCTAATAAGAAATCAATATCATTAGAAGCATTCATTAAAAGTTTAGTAAATTCTTCAGAGGTTATACTAAACAATTTGTTATATCTATAGAACAGACAATCTATAGTATCATATACTTTATCATCTGTTATAATCCATTCAAAATTCTTTATAAATGTTTTTATTTCATCAGAATTTGAGAATTCTTTAACAACTGATATTATTGTTTGAGGATTTAAGAATGGGATGTGTTCATCCATTTTTATTAAAAGTTCATCATCTTTTAATTCTTTAGCTTTTTTATAGACAGTATATTGTAAAGAACTACAAATGTAACTTTTTATTTCTCCAGGAATAGCTCCTAATTCATCTAACATAGCTGCAAATTCAGCTAATCTAGAAACCTTATTAACAGTTTCTAGGTCTAATTTAGCTTCCATTAACTTTGATTGGAAGTTTTCAAAATGGAACATTTTAGCAACTTCCATTATGGAATCAGTGTTAGATGGATCTTTTACAATTGCGTCAATAATATCTTTAATTTTCTTATTATCTAAATCAATGTCAAACCCGTCCATTAATGATTCTTCTAGAGAATCTATTAATAGAGATAATGTTTTATTATCTTTAGTTTCTACTCTTCTAAGTTGCTTAATTGCATATTCTGTTATATCAATATTGTCATCTTCATTCTTAGGTTTTATATCATAAGCAGTTCCCATAAGAGAACTTGCTATTAGATCATTAGATTTCTTCTTATTAGATTTCTTTTTATCTTCATTATCTGTATCTTGTTTTCCTCCTAATTTGGTATCTGAAAAATCAGATTCATCTAGAATAAAATCGATATCCTCTTTTTGCTTTCGTGCTTTCTTAGCTTTCTTTTCTTCTTTAATTTTCTTGGTAGCATCGTCTTCATCTTCTTCTGATGAAGATAAATTTGCTTCTTTTTTGATATTCTTTGCAGCTTCTGATTTCTTAGCTTTCTTATTAGCTTTGATTTCATTGGCGATCTCTTCAAAACTCTTTTCTAATTCAGGATCTGATTTATCTTCTACATCTGTATTTGTTCTTTCTTCTGGTTTCTTTCCAAGGTTTTCTCCTAAAGATTCAAATGATTCCATATTGTTAATGATGTCTTGTTGTTCAGGAGTAATCTTATTTTTCTTTTCCTCATCCTTATGAATAGAATCCACTATCTCTTGTAACTCCTCATCATAAATGTTAACCTTCTTCTTATTATTATTCTTCTTTTTATTTTTCTTACTCATATTGAGTACCTCCTATAAATTTATTTTTATTTATTTTTTAATAAATGATAAATTGAAAAATCCTACTATTTCCAATATTATCTTTATTGCTACACAAGCATAATCATAATTTGTAAATTCGTCTTTTGAAGTTCTGAATTCATCTAAGGACATATATTTTATGTCCTCTAAAATTATCTCTTTTTCTGTAGAATTATCTTCACCATATGAATTCACATATGGATAATAAAATCCCATTATTTGTGAATGTAAATAATCTTCCTCTATAGAATATTTATTCTCTATTAATGAATCAGTTATTTCTTCATCATCAATGTCAGCAAATTCAATATAATTCGTTAATTCATCTAAGCTAACATTCCTTTTAATTAATGGTTGAATATCATCTTTATGATACCATTTAAAAATTTCTTGATCAAAATTATAAGACAAAACTCGATTACCTAATGTGTATATTGAAATAATTTTATCTAGATGAGTTCTGTTTTTAATTCTAATCTTTTTAATTCTAATCTCTCTACCAAAAGGAAATTTAGTATCCATCTTAAATATATTAATGGTTCTATTTTCCTTCTGATCCAATTTATAAAATTCTTTTCCTTTTATTAATACTTTTTTCATATCAATTCCCCTCTTATTATCTTTATTCAATATGATAATATATAAATGGAATCGATTAAAATACGAAAATTAATTTTGAGCATCTTTTAGATAAGTCGGTTCTATTATGCATTCAACAACCATAGCTAATAAGAAAGACATACCTTCCATTCTGTAACTTATTCTATCTTCTATATCAAATTCAGTAAGCATATTATTCAATTTATAAACAGTTGTTTCAAATGTACAGGTTCTTCCTGAAACCATTAACATCGCATACATATGCCAAGCATCATCAATTATAAATCTATCACCCATAATAGATTCATAAAATTCTAAAAATAGTTCTTTATTAGAATCCAGTCTATCTTTTTCTGCTAACGTGTATAACTTATTAAATTTAGATTGGAGAAATAGAGGAAAGTTATCTCTTTCAGTTCTAGGTTTAGTTATAATATCATAAAAACTCATAATATTAGAATATTTGTTACCCTTATCAGATTTGGATACCATTATTCTTGGTAAAGGGAAAATAGTACCTTCATCATTTAAGACATACACCTCTTCTTTATTAGAATACACTACATCACCATAATTAATACATGACATCATCGTATTGTAAAACTGTATTGTTATACCTGGACCAAAAGATATTGAGTCTTTAATATCAACCAAATCTTTTTCTGGAACATTGTAAAACTTTTCAAAGTCTTTATCTGATACTTCTTTAATATTATTATCTTCATCGAATAAAAGAATCTCATTAGTGGATTCGACAGCAGGTTCATACAATTTTTTATATACAAATCCTACTAATTTATCATTCATACATTTATACATAGTTTTTATCAATTTTTTAACCCCCTCAATTATTTAAAAATAAAATCGGGAAAATATTTTCCCGATTAAAATTCAAAAATCCTATTTAGTTCACCAGTTCGTAATAATAATGTTATTACGAATGATATAGTTCCTACTACCAATCTATCTCTATTTAATTCTAATACGTCATTTTCCATATATAAATCAACTGAATCTTCAATAGCCCTATAATCATAAGTTAAACCTGCTAGAATAATTGGTTTGAAATGTTCAAGTATTTCTGGTTCTGAAGCCATGTAATATGCAGCTTTAGTAGAACCAACACACAACATCATATACGTATCCAAATTAAATGTCTTTATATCATAAATATAATCCATAGGACTATTCATTTTTCTAGAACAGAAATCTTTTAAATCATCTATAAATGTGGTAGGAGGAATACTCTCACTATATTTATCCATACATTCTTTAATGTAAGTTTTATTTATATTAATTCCTACTTTTTCACCTTCGTTAGTTTTAATAAGGAAAAGACCTTTATTAAAGAAAATTTGTTTACCATCAGTTTGAAAACAGAATATGAAATCGCTGTACATGGTTACAATAATACCTGTGCTAATAGTTTTTTTATCTTTTATATTAATAATATCCCCAATATTAAAATTATTTTTATTTTTAACCTTTTTTAGTTTTTCAACCACTTCTTCAGACACCTTATAATATAAAGATAAATTTGTGGTATTGTATTCAGCATATTTATTTTTATCATTAGTTATTCCTATTCTTTTTATTTTATTAGCAACCTTTTCACATAAATGAACAGTGTAAATCTTGCCCTTTGTTAATTCATTTTCACATGTTAAATCTGATGTACATAATCCCACTAATTCTAAATCTTTTTTCATTAAAATTCCCCCTAATATTTATTTGATATTAATTCTTGATAAGTCTCTTCATCAAATAATGTTTTTCCTAATAATTCTTCCATGTATTGTCTAGCAATTTCGTTTATCTCTTCTTGAAAATCATCATCATCACCAATAAAATGAGAATTTTCCGTAATATCTTTATCTGCTTCCTGACAAGCACAGTACCATAACCATTCAAGTTCAGTACACATGATATGAGTACCATTTTCATGAATATATTCTCTAATGGTATTATCTCCTAGATAATAAACCAGATCCTTATCTTCATCTCCAAACTTAATACCATATCCAACAGCTTTCATTAATGCTTCTAAAATTTCAGCTATAATATTGACATATCTTTCTTCTTCATCACTAGGAAAATCTTTTAGAGGTATGCAACTCATCAATGCATTCGCCATCGCTCTTCTTCCTGCTGGTGAACTTCTATAGAATCTTGATATTCTTGCTAATTCAATTGGTGATAGACCTATTAAGAAATTAGTTGTCTCTTGAATACCAAATCTTGTAGAAGACTTAGAATATAATTCTAGACCATCTTTAGCTCTCTTACTCTTCATAGGAAGATTCTGTTCGTTTATTGAAGATAGTGAACAGGCAGAGAATGCTTTCTTTGAATTCTGTTTCAATTTCATAAAGTATTCTTCACCCATAATACCATCGCCCATAAGAGGTATTTCTCTTCCAAATTTCTTAACATATATTTGTGGTCTTTCATCTAACCAAGGCATTTCTTTTAATAATCTACATAACCTATCAAATATAGATTCATCATTTGGTTGCCAAAAAGGTGGAATGTGTATATACACTCCTTCTTTATATACGTTTTCAAAGAATAGTTCCTTTCTTTCATCTGAAGTAAACGAATTATAATATTCTTTAAGTTTCTTATAATTATCTATATTCATAATTTCAAAGAATTTAAAGAATATATCTTCCTTTTCTTTTAGAGTCTTTAATTCGAAATGAATCTTATCAGCGATCATATCAGCAAAATAGTTTATATTTTGCTCAATTAACTGCTCATTGTTAGTCCTGTTAATAACACCTAACCAATTAGCCTCAACGTCACAATATCTTTTAGTTCCATCAGGTAAAATAATATAAGGCATTTCTTCATCAGGAACTATCTTAGAAATAACCCCTTTGTTCCCACAACGTCCTGCAAATTTACTTCCTTCTGCAGGAATATTAATATACATAGTGGTTATAGATATCATCATATTATTGAATTTCTGATCTTCATATCTCCATTTATATTCTCTATCCAGGATTTTAGTAGCTCTTGAATTATAATATTGAATATCATCTGTTATTTTGTTACCTTCAGATATTATTTTATCTGTCACCTCTTTTAATTCTGTCCAATACCTTTCTTGTTCTTTAAGATATTTTAATAATTGATGGTTAAAAGGATTATCATCAATTTCATCTAGTGGTTTATTACAAAATATTTCTATATCTTGTATCATACCCCTACCATAATAAGGTTTATCACTCATAAAGTTTATCTTTTTAAGATTACTATCTTTGTAATCATACAATACCTGATTATTAAATTTTCTTCTTACAAATGTTATTATATCATCTTTTATTTCTTCTCCAATATCAGGAAAAACTTTATAATTTTTATTATCTCCATAAAAATTACCAAGAGTATCATTATCATTAATAGAAATCATTTTAGTTTCAGCTTCATATGAAGCGAATTGTTTTGCACAACTTACACTCATTTTTAATGCATCTTCAGTAGTATATGGATCAGAAGAATAATGTACTAAGACATTTCTACCATACATATAATTCATATCTTCATCATAAGAAGTTGAACGATATAAAATTTCATCTTTCTTTATTTTAGTACCTGTCTCCTTACTGTCTATAACATCTGTTATATATTTATATGCAAAATTTTCAGTTAAGTTTTCTATATCTTTTTTCTCCAATAATTCATATTGATCTAAATCTTCATTGTATAAAATAAGTGTATATAAATAATTTGGTAGCCATGAAAATCTAGGAATTTTTGATACTACTGTATAGTTATATTTTGATTTCTTATATCCAGAAGATATTTTACCAAATATATATTCATAATTAGTGTACATCCTTGCTGGTTCCGGATATTTCAAAACCATACGTTGTTTGATATGAGACCATGTCATAACTGACCTTTGACTAGATGATAACATTGGATAAGTGAGTGCTGATATCCCTAAAAAGTCATCTGAATGATATAATTCTCTATCCTTTTCTGCTAATTCCTCTTTGATACTTAAATAATTTTTATTGATTTTAGCCATTTATTTTTCCTCCCCTTTATTATATAAATCCTTTATTATATAGATACAATAGAAGAATTAGATTTTATGTCTAATTCTTCTATTACGTTATTCCCCTTCATAATCTTGGTCATTTATTTTAGCTAATTCTCTAGCTGTTTTAGATGAAGTCCAACTTTCCATTATTGGTTTAGCAGCTTTTAAAATCGCTTCTTTAACATCAGATCTTTCTAATTCTGATAATAATATTCTATCGTCAAACACGACTTCTGGTACAGAAGAAATATATTTTTTAGGATTTCTTCCAGTAACCATTTGATTATCTATTAATATTTGATACATTGCCATTACATGATTAAATCCTGTTTGATAATTAAATACAAGTGGAGATATTTTACCTACAAAATTAGATCTTGTTTTCCATAAAATAAGATTAACAAGAGTTCCATCAAACCCATTTTCTTCAACATTATATTTACCAGCCACATCCAAATAAAATACATTAGATGGTAAATAACGGGCTGCTTTACCTCCAGTAAGAACTTTTTTATTTCCTTTCATCCCCACCAATTGTGATTTTTGAGCATTAAACCCTATAGACATATCATCTTTTACATGATTTATAATTAATAAAATTATATTTGCTTCTTTACACATAGGAGTAGATTTTTCCATAAATTGAGTTATAGCCATTGCTTTACGTCCACCTGCTGTTTGTCCTTCCATTTCATCTGTCTTCTTAGTATCACCAACATTAAGCATCTTTAATGAATCTAATATTATTACTGTTGGTTCCAATAATATTATTGGATTTCCCAATGAGTCTTTTATTCCTGTGTCATATTCAAATTCTTTTCGATTTTCTAATTTTATATCTCTAACATCCTTTATTCTTTCCATAACTTCTTCTATGAATAATCTTTCTTGAATAAGTCTATATTTTCTACCAATATCACATGCAGGCATATTTGTTATGTCTTTTATCCTGTCCATATCAGAAGATTCTTCAATATCTATATGAATAACCATACCATCTTCAAATGGTTTGACTATGTTATATGCTATCTCTTCTACTAAAGTGGTCTTACCTGTACCCGGTTCTCCTGCGAATACATTTATACTACCATCTTGTATACCTAACATCCTTTGAGCTTTTACTATATTATTATTTTCATCGTACACGAATTTAAATGTTGAGTTTCTATAATCTAACGTAGTAGCACCAGTTTCATAAAATATCGTTCCCCTTGCTTGATTATACAAACCTTTTTTGTCTTTGGCTAATAGCCTATCAATTAAACTCATATTAATCCTCCTTTTTATTTAACACTTAAAATTGTGTTAAATTGATAATAATATTTTATATTCAATTATATAATATATAATTGAA
>ENA-ORNF01002703-ORNF01002703.1-human-gut-metagenome-genome-assembly--contig:-NODE-2703-length-12834-cov-5.858048_pt1 | contig 12834 bp, 4 predicted proteins | sample MGYA00242110_ERZ509012 | MGnify/ENA primary metagenome ERZ509012 (study PRJEB26280, sample SAMEA2338714) | human gut metagenome | biome: human gut; feature: human-associated habitat; material: faeces... | reverse complement strand
CATCCAGATGCTGTAACATCAGGATGTGATAGAGGCGGCAGTACCACATCTTAGTTGAGCGGTGTCTGCCGTCTTCTAATTTAAAGTCTAATTTCTCGCGTTTGTTAGAACGCTCAGCAGAAGTCCTTGCATTGTATTCCAGCTTCCATTCCTTACTGCTCCTTGGCGGATTGTTGAACAATCTTTGGATTATCTTTCATAACCAAATGAACAGTGCGTCCGTATCTGGCATCAGAACAGGGAGTTTCGCAGGTACAGGAGATACAGCCATTTTTATGACTGATTTTAGGACATTTGAATTTCATCCTGCCTTTTGCAGCTTCAACACCATCACGACGCATGCGGCATCCGGAAGGACAAACAGGGACTCCATCTTTATCAATCGTAAAGTCATTTTTATAAACAGAGGGTCTTCCACCTTTTCCATTAAGGTCGATAAATGGTGTTATATTCTCACGTTTGAAGTATTGATAATAAGGCATGGCATCATGTGCAGAATCCAAAAGTACTTTTGAAACAGTGTAAACAGGAAAAAAAGATTTCATCCTGAAAAAAGCATGCAGGAATCCATGGGAATCATGTTTGGAAGAACAGGAAAAATGAGGAAATACCGGTAAGTCACTTTGCGAATCAACAAGCATGTATAGATCATAGCCATGATAATAACAGTCACGGGAAGAATCCCAGCCGATATCACAATCAGGCTGGGAAAAGTAACGGTCACATTTGTAGTCAGTAATGCCATTCTCTTTGCATTTACAGATACGCTTTTTCCGTTCCCTGTGTGAAGTTACAACAGGAGTTCCATCATCGGCTAAAGCCAGAGCATCCGAATGGATAAGTCCTGTGGATACAGAAACATCAAGGAACTCTTTCTGGTAGATTTTAAAGAGGGAAGAATAAGGCTGTTCATCAAGTTTAAAACCAGTATTTTCCAAAATCGGAAGAAGCTCTGCAACCGTAACTTTTTCCACAGAATCAGTTTTCGTGCCTTTTGTTTTAGGCTTCTTAACCTTGATTTTAAGAGGATGGATATGTGGTGACATATGGTCATCATCAGAGTTCCATAAGCGGTTTATAAAATCATAAAAAGTGCCAACCCCTGGAGTATTACCAGGTTCAAACCCACTGAGGATGGCATAAAGGGGATTGATTTTAAGCTGGGCAGCCCATTCTGTTATCGAGGTAACTTTAAAGTCAATGGAAAGCAGATAAGAACGCTGCATAGAGGAAGGGGTTCTTGGTGCAGAGCCGAATTTAGAATATTTATCAGCCATAAAAGTATCGGTAAAAGATAAATCGAGATTCCAAAACCGCTCAATGATATCCCAGGTGGAACGAGCAAGAGCACTTGGGTCAGGATAATATTTACGAAGATTAGTAACAACAAAGTTTTGGTAGTCTGCATGACTGCCACAGTTAACAGGTAACATAAAAATCGCCTCCAATCGAAAAATATCTGCCGCCGCAAGCGACGGTTCTTATTAATCAATAGGCGCGGAGCGCCGCATTTTTCGATGAAGTTGTCAAGTGTTTTGGGCAAAAAGTGGAGGATTTTAATAAAAAAGGAATTTGAAAGCCTTGTATTTACTGGTTTAGAGATTCCGAGAGATTATGGTAAAAGAGAGGAGTTTACATGAAAAAGAAAAACACCATGCCAGAGAGGGATTGGCAGCAGACCCATGAAAAAATCAGGTGGAGGGAGCTGCGTAAGCGCATACTTGTGATGGGCTTGACCGTTGCGATGGTTGCCAATACTGTAGACCTGTCCGCACTCTCGGTTTCTGCAAAAACCGATGAAAGTGAGACAGGTAAAACGACTATTGTTTCCTTTGAGGAGCTTTCAAAGGACATCACGGAGCAGACCCTGCCCATCGGTGCGCTTGAGAGCGACATCAAGTTTCCGACCAGCCTGACCGTTACGGTAGAAAAGACCACGCAGGCGGATGAAAAGGAAGCCGACGATGAAGAAGATGCTTCCGAGACGGGAGATACAGAGAAGGACGATGCGCAGAAGGATGACAGTAATGGAGATACTGCGTCCTCTGATGATAAGAAGGATACAGAATCCTCAGATGAAAAGGATGGCGATTCCGGCAATGCGGATGCTTCCGATAAGTCTGGTGCTTCTGACAATGGAAATGCAGATACAAAGGATTCGGATACATCAAAGGATTCTGGAAATTCTGACAAATCAAACAACCCAAATGGCTCTAGCAGCTCTGATACAGAGGATACACAGGCACGTGCCGACCTACCCTCTGCTTTTGGTGCGCTTATTGGACAGATGGCGGATGCCCTTCTGCCGCATAAACTCATAGTACACGCAGCAGAGAAGGACGATGCCTCTGACACGGCATCCACATCCGACGGTGCAGACAATGCAAAGAAAACCGACACAGCATCTACATCCGACGGTGCAGACAATGCAAAGAAAACCGACACAGCATCTACATCCGATAATGCAGACAGTGTAAAGACGACAGGCAGTTCTGACGCAGCAGCTTCCTCTGATACCGAGACAACGACGGAGAAAATCCGTCTGAAAAACATCAAGTGGGAGCTGAATGTGGAAGAGAGCGACGCAGAAGAATTTGACAGCAGTGAAGCGTCAAACGGCTTCTGCTATGCCTATACGCCGGTACTGCCGGATGAGGATGGAGACGGCAACCAGCTCGTATTGGGTAAAGACGTGGAGCTTCCGACCATCTATGTGCTCGTAGGCGAGTATGGGATTGCGCTGCTGGCTGGGAGTGGTACAGTCCAGATAACAGAAACGAATGCTGACGGAACGAAAGCCCCTTATACCGCTCAGGACCTTGCAACATGGATTGACGAGCATGGAAGTGCAAACCTGAAAAAAGTTTCCATTAAACTGTTGAATGATGATACCTCCATAACAGAGGAGCTTACTATTGGTACAGGTTTGGCAAAAGAGATAGAGCTGGATTTGAATGGCCATACATTGACACTACAGGGGGGCAATGCACGTTTATATTTTAAAAGAGTAAATATAACAATTACCTCATCCGGCTCGAATAAGGGAACAATTACAGGCAACTATGACAATGGCAATAAAATTAAAGGGGATGGACTGGTAACTGCAGATTATGATTCAATACTGAAAATTGAGCGTGTCACAATCAAAAATGCTGGAACCTGTTCCACAGTTGCGCTGTGTAACGGTGTGACCTGTACCATTGATGCTGCAAGTATTAGTGGAAGTAGTGGTGAGCAGGCAGGTACCATTACTATTAATGACAGTAAAGCCTGTACAATTACCAATACGGAGGTGACCGGAAATATTGCGCCTAGATATGGCACCATTACGTTTACAGGTAGCTGCTCCGAATGTATCATTGGCGAGGGCGCAGTTATTGAAAACAATAACAAGGATTCTCGCTGCATCGGTGTTTACGATAATAGTAGCATTAAAATTACAGTTAAAAAAGGCGCTACTTTAACAGCGAATGCTGGCAACCGTATTATAATGGATAACGAATATAAAAAGTTAGCTGTAAACATTGAGGGTGGAACCTTTAATGGATGTCTTAGATTACCCGACAACAGCCAGATTGCAGAGGGAACCTTTACCCCTGCCCAAGCCTCAGGCAATGCGATTTTGGTTAATAATCCTAATAAAACCCTGCAGGACCTTCTGAAGGTCGGCTATACCTTAAAGTATGAGGATGGTACCTATGCAGACCTAACAGCCAGGTGGACAGACGAAGGGAAAAAGGTAACGGCTGTTAAAAGTCCGCTCTATTTCACGACGCATCCAACGATTGCCAGCGGAGCGGAAACTGTGATGGAAAACTATACCGCTTCCGAGGCGCCTGAGCTAACCGTAAAAGCGGAATCTGGCAGTGGCAGTATCTCCTACCAGTGGTATGCTGATAAAACAATAAATGGAACAACAACGACCAAAGTAGAAGAAACGGGGCAGGGTGCAAAAACTGCGACCTACAGGATTCCTACAGGACTTTCGGCAGGCACCTATCAATACTATTGTGTAGCGAACTGCGGTGAATATACGGCGACCTCCAAAAAGGCTGTCTTTACGGTAGAAGAAGGTGTTGCGGAAGTTACGGTAGGTGGGAATACAAAACGTTATGCAACGCTTACGAAAGCAATAGCTGCAATGAAAGATGCAGTAGCTGCTGATGCTGCAGACCTTGAAATTACGCTGAAAATCCTGAAAAATATTTCTGAGTCAGGAAGCGAGTGGAAAATAGATGAGAACACAAAAAAGGTCAGCTTTTGTATGGACCTCAATGGCTGTACCGTTATAGGAAATGGTCTTTATATCACTGGCGAAGGTGTAGAGGCAGTCTTTAAAGACACAAGCGCTGGGCAGAATGGAACACTGAGCGCCCCAATTTCTATTCAGAACAAAGCAAAGCTTACGGTAGAGAATGGTAATTATACGAAGAACTTGAAATTTTCCGGCGGTGCGACTGGAGAATTAAAAGGCGGTCATTACAGCCAAAGTATTTATATTGGAAATACTAATAGCGACAATACAGGCATTTCCTGTACAATTACCGGAGGTGCGTATGATGGAAGTGAGGTTCGAGTATACGGCGGTGCGGCTCTTAGCGTATCCGGAGCTGATACAAAGATAAATAATTTGAAGATAGACCACAGAGACCAATATAGTAACAAGCTGCGTGCAGAAGTAATGCTTTCAGGTGGTGAGTATGAGGTAATTACTCTGGAAACTTTTCCTGGAAGTAATGAAGATTTGCTTGATGAAAAACAGCACTATGCTATCGAGGATACACTGGCAGATGGTTATGCCTTTTATTCATCTGGTATTAAGACCGATATAGGCAGAACGGAAAAAACGCTGAACAATGTAAAGGTACTTCCCACTGATACACCGGAGGATGTATCTTTGGCTGTTGTAAAGTTTCAGATAGAGAAAAATGACGGTAAGACAAAAACAAAGTACTTTCTGACATGGGATGCTGCTATGAGTTGTCTGGAAGATACGGAATCGAATTTGAACAATCGGCAGGAATATGCGACGTGGAAGAAGCTGGAAATTCTGCTGCTGAAGGATGCAGAAGCTACTGATCATGCGTTGGCTAGTAAAAAGTATCTCCCAGCTGAGATAACGCTGCGTTCAGAGGGTAATGAGCCACATACCTTGACGGGTAAGGGAAACTACCTGTTTATGACAGGTGGGCAGGATGTTACTATAAAAAATATAAACGTGGTCGGAAACATAAGCTTTCGTGGTGATACGGTGGGTACACAGACGCAGGATGCCGCTGTACTGCGGCTGGGCGAGGGCGTAGCTGGACTAAAGGATGTAACGGTTCCTTCTGGCAAGGCGGAGATAGTTATAGAGGAAGGCGCAGAAATACCTAAAACGTTTACAGGAGATGAAAGTAATCTGGATGCCAGCATCTACTGCAATCATGACTCTGCTGGCGATATTGCCAGCAGAATAAAGCAAGGAGCCAGCGCATTTAAGGTATGGTTTCCGATAGAGCTTGGTGGTATCGCTCTGCCCACAGACGGAGAAAATGACACAAATGTCACACAGAGGGACGGTGCAACCTACGGACTGTACAGCAATGGAGGTACGACAGGTCAGAAGATTAAGGTCACGGGCGAAGTCTGCTCTTATGAGCCTTATGGCGGCAATGCAGTAACGATAGATACGACAGACCTTTCCTTCACGATGCCGTCTTCTAAAGTAACCCTTAAGGCACATACGAAGGATGACTATGGCTATTGCAGCATCTGCGGAAGGACTGACCTTGCGGAAGCCTATAAAAAAGGCTACCTTCATATCGAAGGTCTGGAAGGTCGTACCTACGATGGCTATCCGCAGGTAATGACGGGCATTACACTGATGACTGCAAAAGGAGCTGTAAAGCTTACCGGACCAGAATACAAATCTGGAAAAGAGCTGGCACAGGACTCCACAGACTCTGCCAATGCAGACATTACAAACGCAGATTATACGGTAGTCTATGAAAACAACATTAAATGTAATGAAAATAAAGAGTCAACTGATGCGCCTACAGCGATAATTACCGGACGCGGCGCTTACTATGGTACGGTTGCATTTAAGTTTGCAATCGGACAGGGTGAGATGCAGGTAGCAGACGCTACGGCAGCTGCGACAGAGTATGATGGAAAGGCGCATACGGCATTGGCTGACAGTGATGCGATAAGCGTAACGCTTAAAGCAGATAAGTATGATGCGAATGCACATATTCCGGTAACGGACGGCTATATTGCACCCTGCACGGGTAAGACGCTTGCAAAGGATGGGTTTGACAGTGAGCATGCGGATAAATTTCCGCTGAAAATATCCTGCAAATTGGCAGATGGGAAAGGGTATGATAATGCGAATGAGTATACGGTTACCAATGCAGGCAGCTATCCTTTTACGATTATGGTCATGGCGGAAAATAATAGTTGTCCGTCTGTTGAGATACCGCTGACAGCGGAGATTACGCCGCGCCCGATTACGATTAAGGTTGAAAATATGCACAGAACCTACGGAGAAAATTTCCCGGGAATGGAAAAGCTTAAGTTTGAAATCTTAGGTGGAACATTGGCGGCTGGCGATACGAAGGAAGAATTTTGGAAGGAATTAGATTTCTGGACAGATGCGGAGGCAACAAAGCCGGATGGTGCTGCTGGCAAGTGGGCGTTTGGGATTGAGAAAGCTTCAACCAGTGAAAATTACAGCATAAAGGTAGAGGGCTACTATGAGGACATCAACCACGATGACCCTGCTGCTGTTACGAGAAAAAATGGTTTCCTTTACACTGACAAGGCGGAGGGCAAGTTTGTGAAGCTTAAAGGCTATCAGGATGACTGGAAAGTTCGCTATGGAGATGATCCGTTCTCTCTGGCAGTAAAAACAAATAATATCCACGACAACCTTCCTGAATATACCGTCACAGATGCAAAGGATGCAAATGGTAATGATATAGATGAAGCAGACATTGCGACAAGGCTTCTTTCGGTTTCAAGGGAAGGAGAGGTAACGATTAAGGGCGTAGGAAGCGTAACGATTAAGCTTTTATATCCTACAGCTATAAATTATACAGAGGCAGAGCCGTTGACCGTAGAAGTCAATATCGCACGGGCTTATTGGAATCCACCAAACATTTACAGAGATTTTCTGTTCCTCAGAGGCGGCTCGGACAGCATCGACCTGGCGGCGCTTCTGCCAAAGGACTGCGGTGAAATAACCTATGGCGTAGCCAAGACGTCGGACAGTAAAAGCATCCTTGAAGGAGTGAGCGTTTCTCAGGATGGCAGGCTCTCTTACACAGTAAAGACAGGTGGTACAGTAGGTGACGAGGCAACGATAACGGTGCCCGTATCGACTGAGAATTATAATATAAATACCAATCAGGGAATCCTGGTCGTAATAAAACTGATAGACCAGCTACCGGTACAACCGAAGGGCGGCATAAGCCTTAAGAAGGCTGCCTTAACCTACGGAGAGGCGCTTTCCAGCCTGCAGTTTAACAGTGCAACCTTTGAGGATAAGGTGAGCGGAAAGACAGTACCCGGAAAGCTTTCCTTTGATGAACCGGATAAAAAACCGGATGCAGGGGATTACAATGCGGCATGGACCTTTACACCGACGGATGATGCGTATGCGAAGTGCAAGGGAATGATAACGGTCAGCGTCAAAAAAGCAGTGCCGAAGGTTGTGAGCGTGCCGATTCCCGAAGCGTATTACTACAGCCCTACGGGTATTGCGGCTGACTGGTGTCAGAGCCATGCGCAGAAGCCGGGCGAGGTAAGAGGCGCAGATGGCGCAATGCTTGATGGCATCTGGCGCTTTAAGGAGGCAAGCCTTGTACCAAAGCCTGGAACCAATGCGTATCCGGTTATCTTCACGCCGACGGATACGAAAAATTATGAGACAATAGAAAAAACGGTAACGCTGACAGTAAAGAAAGCAATGCCATATATCAGTACACAGCCCGCCACAGCAAATGCGTATACGCATGGCGATTACCTGTACAATCAGACGCTTACAGGTGCGGCAGCTTATGGAAATGGCATGGGAAGCGCAGGCACTGGCACCGGAGCAGCTGCATCGGTAGCCGGAACCTTTAAGTGGAAGGCGCCTTCGACGAAGCTTACCTATCTTGGAAATAAGATCTTCGAGTATCTCTTTACACCGGAGGATACTGCTTCCTATGAGGCAGTGACAGGCAGTGTGACAGTAACGGTTAATCAGGCAAAGGCTGCACCGTTTATGCCGGGCAGTAAAATGAACGTGGCAAAATTCTGTGAGACGGTCGGCAGTGTGAAGCTGCCACAGGGCTGGAAATGGAATGATGCGGATGCGGCAAAAGCACTGGTAGAAGATAATGTAACTTCTGCAACGGCAGTTTATGACGGGGCAGATAAGGGAAGCTATACAGAGGAAACCGTTACGATTCAGATTACCCGTGCAAGCTGCGAGCATGCAAAGAAGGAAGTAAAGGGAGCTGTCAAGGCAACCTGTATCGCAGAGGGAACTACGGGTGAGACCTGGTGTCTGGTATGCGGTAAGAAATTAGATGACAGTGTTGCAACGCCGAAGGATACGGCGAACCATACGAATCTTGTAAGCAGACAGCTCAGACCGGCAACGACCACGCAGGAGGGCATCATGTCCTATGCGTGCAGCGACTGTGGCTACTATGCGGAAAAGGCGATTGAAAAGCTTGTATCTGGCGGCTCTTCCAGCACAGGAAGCAGTAACAGTTCCGGAAGCAGCTCCGGACATCACAGTGGAAGCACAGGAAGCAACTCAGGCAGGAAGGATTCTACGGCAGCGCAGTCAGCAAACCAGGCACCGGCTCCGACGCCTGCAGCCGCTCCTATGCCAGTACCGGCTCCAGCTCCGGCGCAGCCGGCGAACCCGATAAGACCGCAGGGCAATGCAGCTGCAGAGCAGGGTGAGCAGGCAATGCCTTTTATCCGCGGAGAGGACGGCAAGGAAGGCTGGGAGGTCATTAAGGCAGAGACAGCGGCACGCGCAGAGGGCGAGAGGGTCACTGTTGATATGAACGGTGCAAGCGTAGTGCCGGGCGATGTATTCGATGAGATACGAGGAAAGAACGTAACGATAGAATTCGACCTGGGAGGTGGCATTTCCTGGTCCGTAAATGGAAAGAGCGTCTCAGATAAGGTCGGAGATATTGACTTTAGGGTAACGTATGGCGAAGAGGCGTCGGATGCGATTCCGGTAGACCTCATCAATGCGCTGACAGGCGAGAGGACTTCGATGAATGTAACACTTGCCTATGAAGGAAGGTTTGGCTTTGAGGCAGTCCTGCGTATCAACGTAGGGGCAGCTAACCAGGGGCTTGTGGCAAACCTCTTCTACTACAATGAAAGCACGAGGGAACTGGAATTCATCAGTGCAGGAGAGGTAGATGCGGAAGGCTTTGCTTATCTTAGATTTACCCATGCTTCGGACTATACCATCGTGTTAGATGAGGCTTCGATGGAGGAAGCAGCCCTAACAGATACCACAGGTGCAGCAGGAAGCGATGGGGCTGAGAGTGCAGAGACGGCTTCCGAGGATAGCGTAAAGGATAACTCTGATACGGAGAGCAGGGCAGCGTTTATCTGGCTGATAGCCTTTGCAGGAATCGCAGCAGCGGCAGCGATAGGAGCGGTAGCTGTAAAAAAGCGCAAGGAAGAGAAACAAACCAAATAAATCTATGAGTGGAAATGCTCCTGATTTTGTAATCGGGAGCATTTTTTGCTTTATAGGAAAGTTCTACCTTTGGGCTTGCTAGATATGAAAAGTGCCCGCAAGTTAGCGGGCACAACAAATAAACGATAGGTTTTAGAAGATATAGAAGCAGGTGCATTGGCTATTTCTAATGAGCTCGGATTGGTTGTTTCTACTGGACTCTGAGTGGTCGATTCCTCTGGGCTCTAACACCGGTATAAGTTTAAGGTTGGAAGCGTGAATTTCCTTATAAAATCGTGCTTTTATTGCCTTAGCTGGCACATGATTTTTGCCAATCGGAGGCTCTTCTAAGAAGTAACCATGGTTAAAGCCGTGGAACTTAAAAAGGTGGTAACAAAGAGTCCGATTTGAACAATGGCATATAGAAATGTCGAAATAAAAGAACTTGATCCGAATATATGTGAGTACAGCATTAGCAAAAATAATGTTTTTATAAGTATTGAAATATTATAAAATATAAATTATAATATAAATTATAATTATAAAACAAGTGTAACTAGAAAATGAATGGACAGTTAGTTTTCAATCTGAAACAATTTATGAGGAAGCAGGAATCTGTATTCTGCAGGACCATCGTTTTCATTATTGTCTGTTAAAGGTAAAAGAGGAAGATGGGACTGATGTATTACGTTTGTATCAGACAAAGGAAGGAATTACATTATTGTATAAAAAGATGCCAATTCTGAGGAAAGGAGCTTTGTATCTGACGGTAATATGTCGTACTGATGCGTATGATTTTTATTATGGGTATACAGAAGGGGAATGTATCCTGCTTCAATCTGGTATAAAGGCAAGTCTACTGAGTTCTTATACAAATAAAGGATTTACTGGAGTATATATCGGAATGTATGCAACTGCAAATGGAAAAAGCAGCATATCAAAAGCATACTTTGACTGGTTTTTATATGAAACACTTTAACCAATATCATGGAGGATAAACATGAAAACAGCACTTATGACAGAACTTAGAAAGATAAGGATGGAAGAACGTTCAACGCCGATCACAGATGATGATGAGGTTTTGGTAAAAATTGAATATGTTGGAATTTGTGGTTCTGATTTGCATTATTTTGAAACAGGCAGAATTGGAAATTTTATTGTAGAGCCTCCTTTTGTTCTTGGACATGAGGCAGCAGGTACTGTTGTAAAAACAGGAAAAAACGTTACTAGTCTTAAAATAGGAGATCGCGTTGCACTAGAACCTGGAAAGACATGTGGTAAATGTGAGCAATGCAAATCAGGAAAGTATAACTTGTGTGAAAAAGTTAAATTTTTTGCAACTCCTCCTATTGATGGAGTATTTCAGGAATATGTGTCGCATTCGGAAAATCTATGTTTTAAGCTTCCAGACAATGTTTCCACACTGGAAGGAGCACTGATTGAGCCCTTATCCGTGGGATTGCACGCGGCACTGCAAGGAAATGCCCACATTGGACAGACCGCTATTATTATGGGAGCAGGATGCATTGGTCTTGTTACGCTTCTTGCATTAAAAGCCATGGGTGTATCAAGAGTAGTAGTGATTGATGTACTGGAAAGCAGGTTAAATAAAGCATTGGAACTTGGAGCAGATTATGTTATTAACGGAAGACAGAAGGATGTCTTAAAAGAAATTATGGATTACACGGGTGGTGTTGGATGTGACCTTGGAATTGAAACAGCCGGTTCCCAGATTACAACTACTCAGCTCATTAAGGCAGCAAAAAAAGGATCTACAATAGTACTGGTAGGATACAGCACTTCTGGGGAGATGTCGCTGCCGGTTGGCATGCTTCTGGATAAAGAACTGACCATTAAAACGGTGTTTCGGTACCGGAATATATACCCTATTGCAATAGAAGCAATTGCTTCTGGAAAAATTGATATAAAAAGAATTGTATCGCATTTTTATGAGTTTGATGAGATTCAGGAGGCATTGGACGCTTGCATTGATAATAAAGAAGAGGTAGTAAAAGCAATTATATGTGTTAATACAGGTAAATAATGTAAAAAAATCTTGAATAAAATGTGGATAATGTATTAAGATATATCTGTCTACGAAATATAAATAGTGGATGCTCAATAAATTATTTTATTGAGTTTTGAACAGGAAGGGAGAGTAAAATGAAAGCAAATACCGTACTGGCCGAGAACGCATATAACTATATTTTGGATGAAATTTTAAAGGGAAGAATCCAGCCGGGGGAACGAATTCGTGAGGATGAAATTGCGGATGAAATGGGAACCAGCAGAACTCCTGTGCGTGAAGCGGTAAATCAATTGAGCCAGAATGGATTTATTAAGTACATTAAAAGAAAAGGATTGTATTGCGTTCAGTATAATAGAGATGAATTGGAATCCCTGCTTGAGTTGAGAGAAACCTTAGAGGAGTTTTCTTATATCCATTGTGCGAATATGGCAAAAAAGGAAGATATCGAGAGGCTTCAAAATATAATTAAACAATTTAATTCACTTCCTGATCAGGAGAAGGAGAAGCAGCATGCAAAATGTGATGTGTCGTTTCATGTGGCAGCAGCGGAAATAACAAATAATGAAAGACTTGTCAAGTACATTAAGGAAATTGAAACACTGTTATTAATTGTCCGAAAAAATTTAAGTTCATCTGTACAGGTCAAGGATATTATTTCTCTTTCGTGGCTATTACATGATCAGATCGTTGATGCAATTGCAAAAAAGGATATATCAGCAATTAAAAAACTAAATCAAGAACATATCGAGCTTATGCGAAAAACGCAGTTAGATATATAAAAAGGCTATAATTTCAATTATTTAAAGACAGTAGTCAATAATAACAAAAATATTCTAAAAACTTTGATTTTGAACAACAAGAAAAGAAAAAGAAATATACTGGTCATATTCCACCAATGACTCACCCTTGGAAAATGGCATCATATCAGGCATATCTTCTTAGTAATAAACGTACTGAAGATTACGCTTATAATTAAATTTTTTTTGGACATTTTGCAAAGTTATTGACAGATTTTTAATTATTTACTTTACCTTTCTGTGTTTATTTTATGATAATGTCTTAATGTTTATTTTTTGAAAATGTCCCAACAATAAATATTATGGTATAATACCCTAGGAGGTAT
>ENA-ORNF01002697-ORNF01002697.1-human-gut-metagenome-genome-assembly--contig:-NODE-2697-length-12849-cov-3.026731_pt1 | contig 12849 bp, 13 predicted proteins | sample MGYA00242110_ERZ509012 | MGnify/ENA primary metagenome ERZ509012 (study PRJEB26280, sample SAMEA2338714) | human gut metagenome | biome: human gut; feature: human-associated habitat; material: faeces... | reverse complement strand
GATTTCTCTTACCCTTGAGGTTTGAGAGATATGTTATTTCTTTTAGCTCTAAAACCCAACAACGGTTGAATTGGAGATGGCTGATGTTTGAGAGTTATGTTATTTCGGTTAACTCTAAAACACTTCGTCTTGTTCGGCACTTGTAAGACAAGTTTGAGAGTTATGTTATTTTTGTAAAAGTAAAAAATTAATAAATAAAAAGTTGTAAAAATATTATCATTAATATAAAAGGAGTGCTTATGAAAAAGGAATTGACCGACGCAGAGTACTGTCGGTTGCTTAAAATATATCTTTCTTGCACTAGGCGAAATTGGACGTTCCATGTCGACGAAAAGATAGATAGAATTATTACTAAAATCAGGTGCAATGAACGTGATGAGGTAATGTCTACTATTGAAGATTTAATTTATGAGTACTGCGAAGAAGACGAAATACTTGAAAAATTAGACGAACTTGAAAGGGCTAAAGTATGATAAAATTTGAAAAAGTTAAAAATTGCGATAAAGATATAAAGTTGCCAACAAGAGCCGATGTCGGAAGTGCAGGTTATGACTTTTATATTGTTGACGATATAACAATAAACCCAGGAGAAACGGTTATTGCTCATACTTATGTGAAAGCAAAGATGGACCTAGACGTGGTGCTTTTATTATATGTTAGAAGTTCTATTGGTTTAAAGCGTAGGCTAAGTTTGGCGAACGGAACGGGTGTTATAGATAGCACCTTTTACGGCAATCCAGATAATGATGGCAATATTGGCATTGCCTTATATAACTACGGAACCGAGCCACAGACTTTAAAGGCTGGCGAAAGAGTCGCTCAAGGTGTTTTTGTGAAGTATTATACAACGGTGGACGATAACACCACAAACACAGTGAGAACCAGCGGGTTTGGTAGTAGTGGTAAGTAATATAATTAGCAGTAATATTCTTACTGCTTTTTTTGTGTAAAAAATTCATCGGTTGGCATAAATTGTATTATCTAGGGTGGTTGCTTCAAGATTGGCTAAACTGTGTACGCCCATAGATAAATTATTTAGGTGTGATTAATGATAGTTCTTCCTTTGTATGATTTTTTGTCGGTTGTTGGCATTATGCTTGCAAGCCTTATGTGTCTAGTGATGGTTGGCAAAATTAATAGCAACAAAACACTATTAACTGTGTGCCTATACGTGTATCTCTGTTTGTTATTTGTGCTGGTGTGGTCGGATGTAAAAATTAATTTACACTCGGTAACAATAGGGTTTAAGTTTAACTATGCTAACACAAAACACGTAGACTACTCAATGGATAATCTAAAATTTATTGACGTGGTTATTAATTGCTTTATGCTTATACCTGTGGCGTTTGTGTATTCAGATTTAACTCATAACACAAATATTTTTGAAGTTTTTGGCAAAACATTGCTTTTAGGGCTAAGTATTTCTATTCTAATAGAGTTAAATCAGTATATTTTGCCTGTAGATAGGGCGGTGCAGTTGTCTGATGTGTATTTTAATGTGGTGTCGGTGATAATCGGGGAAACGGCAAATTTGGGCTTAAATCTAGTGTGGTGTAAATCGACTGTTAAAACTATTGAAAAAAATAATAGAGTGTGGTAAAATATATTTTGTGGAAAAGAATAAGGAAAAGTTAATAGCAGATAACAAAAAATCTTTTTATGATTATTTCATTCAAGATAAGTTTATGGCTGGAATAGTTTTGGAAGGGCAAGAGGTTAAAAGCGTGCGAAAGGGTGCGGTTAACCTAAAAGACAGTTACGTAACCATAAAAAATGGGGAGGTATGGTTGCTAGGAGCCCATATTTCTAAATACGACAAGGCGGACACACTAAAAAAGATAGACGAACGCCGAACCCGTAAGTTACTACTAAACAAAAATGAAATAGCCAAACTAGAAAAAGCTGTAAAGGTTAAGGGGCTTACCATTGTGCCAACAAAAATGGTTATGGTAGATAACCTTGTAAAACTTGAAATTGCCATTGCAAAAGGTAAAGAGTTACACAATAAAAAGGACGCAATTAAAGAAAGAGACATAAAAAGAGAAACCGACCGAGAACTTAAAAATTACAAGTAATTTTATGGGGACGATTTGGTTTTGACAGATAAAGGGTGTTTTAGGTGCACAGCATACCGAGAGGGCGACCTTGCGTTAGTGGTTACCAACAAATTAAACGCAAACGATTCTTATTCGTACGCATTAGCTGCTTAGTTTAAGTAGCGGTCTAACTTAAATTGCCTACTGGTTTTTGTTAGGCTTTAACTAAAGTAGGAAACCGTTAGCATTTCACCAGGTTAATGGGGATAATTGGTGATAGGTCAAATGAAAGTTTGTTAGTTAACTTATTTTGTTCCGAAATTTAAAAACTCACTAAGTATGTAGAACAGCCTAGGACTGTTATTTGGACGTGAGTTCGACTCTCACCGTCTCCACCAAGCAAATAAAAAGAGAAGTCAATAAGGCTTCTCTTTTTGTATTTATGATAATCTTAAACCTGTTGATTAAAGCAAAAAACAGTTAATGAGTATTGTTTTTTAGCGTTGCGTGCGGGACAATGTCTTTAATTTGACAATAAGTATATTTTATATTATTATGTTAATGAAAAAATAATTGTATTATGTATTCACGCAAAGGAGAAAATAAATGAGAGAAGTTGGAACGCAAAAGTTAGAAACGGAAAGGCTTGTTTTAAGAAGATTTAAACAAACTGATGCACAAGAATTGGTGGATGGTTTTATAAGTCAACATGAGTTTTTATATTACACAAATAAAAAGCCAATAAATTTAGAAGAAGAAAAGTTGTCGCTAAAGAATATTGATGAAAAATATAAGGATAAAAACTATTATAACTGGCTAATCACATTAAAAGACACCAATAAAATTATTGGTGCCGTAAATTTTCATGTAAATTTAAGAAACGATAGTGTTATGTTTAATTACGCTATAGATAATAGGTATACTGGCAATGGATATATGACAGAAGCCTTAAATTGTGTTAAAAAGTTTGCTTTTAATGATATGTGTGTGCATCGCTTTGAGGGTGGTTGTGCAGAAAAAAATATTGCGTCTAGGCGGGTTATGGAAAAGTGCGGGCTAGAAAAGGAAGGGGTTTTAAGAGATTATATTAAACTAGTAGACGGTTACCATAATATGATAATGTTTGCTAAAATAAATCAATAATATAAATGTCTGCTTTTTAATTCTTGCCGTCTTTAGTCTTCTTTTTTCGCAAAATATATAATGCGATTGCTGTGCCAGTTATAGCGGTAACACCACAAACGGATAATATTATATAAATTACACCATTATTATGTGGTGTTTTTTTATTGTTTGAAGTTGTGTCTGATGTTGAGTCTTGAGTGCCCGAGTTCGTTGAGCCATTATTATTTTGCAAGGTTATTGTGATTGATGTGTTTGTGTAATTGTCTTTATCTGCTCCAATATAAATGGCGGTTGCTTCGGTGATGTCTGCTAGCCGTAAATCGGGGTTTAGCCACACCCAATTTATTGGCAAAGGTATATCGTTAAGAGTGGTTGCAGACGCTGAAACGGATAGGGTGGTTGGAGGTTTCACTGGCACTTCTATTGGTAAAATTTTAAAGTTTATGCTTAGTGTGCCAAAATAGTTATTTATGCCAGAAACAATAATTACGCCAGTGCCAATATTAATGTTGCTCGAATATGAAATGGTATAGTCTACATTTTTAATTAAGGTTGTGTTTTGCGCAAATATTTCCACATCAGGGCAAATTTCGGAGCCTGTATAAGGCTTTGGTTCAATTGGATTGTGGCTGGCAGTAGATATATCTGTTTTTGTTTCGGGTTGAAGAACAGTATACGCCTTAATACGGCTTGCATAGTTTGCTTTATTCCAGCCACTTGCAGATTTGTATCTTGTGTTGTTGCTGGTGTTCAATGCATATAAAATATATGCACTGCCACCAGTTGTGCTAGATATGCTTACAACCACAGAATAGTAGGTGTTTTTATCTATTTTGGCCATATTATCTAGCGTAATTGTATGGTATCCGCTATATTCTAAGGTTCTTGTGCCAGTTGCGGATAAGGTGCCACTTTCGGGGTTGGCTGAATCTGTTAAATTTGTATATACTTTAACATTACAAATCAAGTTATTTCCATAGGTGGCGACATTTATTGCTTTAACATATTCGGTGTAACTAGCGTTCCCGTTCTTAGCCATAAACACATTTGCAACATTCTTAGAATTATTTTCGCTTCGCATTGGCTCATCGGTAACATTATCATAAAAATAGTTAAAATCGTAGTCGGTTTTAAGGGCATACTTAAACCCGCAAACATTACCAATAGAACTATCATAAGACAAATAAAAATAAGGGCAACTGTTATAACTATTTTTAATTATCCAGCCACCATTTTGGCTGGCGTTTTTGGGTAAAAAATTATCAGCGGGTATAGTGTCGTCCCAACCAATTATGGTTATTGCGTGTGAAATTCCATCTAGTGTTTCACCTTTGGTATTATAATACATGGTTTCACGGGCGTTATAATATGAACCCGTAACAGCACCATATTTAGCAATTGCCTTTTTAATTTCTTTTATTCTGTATTCGCCAGCAAGGTTAGAGTCTATCGTTTCGGCGTCCAATAATCTATATAGGCTGTTTTCGTAGGCGTCTGATTTTATTGGTGTATTAAAACTCGTTGGACCACACCACTGAGATAACATTAAAAAGGTGTTCGCTGGGCTACCTTTTTCATTCCACTTATCACTTTCATAAACCCCAATTGTATTATTTAGTGGGTCAGCATCTCTATTAAAAGTTCGGTAGGCTATTTGTGTCGGTGAAAATCTTAAGGTGTTACTTGTGTTAGAGTCTAGTTTATCTTTTAGTATTGATGTTTCAGAGGCACTGGCTGTTGCGTAAGCCCAGCAAATATTGGTGCTACCTTGGTCTAGTGGGGAGGTTACAATGTTTTGGTCTCGGCTGTTGTATTGTGGAGAACTTACTATTTCGTCTACGCTCGAGTTGGTGATGGTGCCCGCATTTACAACCTTTGAGTGCGTTGAAGTTGGTGTTAGTGGGGTAAATACAAGCGAAAATGATAAAACGGCGGCTATTAGAACTATTATTGTCTTTTGAATATTTATTTTTTTCATACTAAAATAATACCATAATATATTTTTGTTGGCAAATGTAATGTGCTTTAATTGGTGTTTATTGTGTTGTTAATACAACTAAGACGCAAAATAAAATTTAACAACTTTTTTCTATCTATTGAAATATTGTTACCATTTTGATAAAATAAGAGTATATAATGCAACAGAGCCAAAAGGAGACAAATATGTTGTTATTTGGTGATCCAATAGAAAGAAAGGCGTTTCAATCATTTGTAAATGATTATCATAGAATGGAGTCATTATTTGTTTTGATGCAAGTAAATTCAATAGATGTGGATGTTGCGTTTGATAGATATGAAAGATTGCGGCGGTCTGAAAGGGTAGTTAAGTTCTTGCAACAGAATGAAAGGCTAAAAAAGTTGTATGATATGACCTACACAAACCCATACGACCAAGGCGTCGGTCCTTGGGGCGAACACAAAGAAGATTATATGTTTATAATTTCTATAATGTTTAACCTTGGCATACGTAATATAGAGATAAATTATAACCCAAATAACTTTGTTAATTTACCTAAAGGCGTTGATACTTCGCTATACGAAATATACTTAAATTATTACAAAGATGAGTACAGAAGGCGTGTATTTGACCGCAATAATGCAACTCCAGAACTTGATGGATAAGCAACTCTACCACTAGTAGAGTTGCTTTTTTGGCGGTAGAAACAACAGATTGTCTTGTAGATGTCGAAGTTTGTAAATAGGGTTCAATTATCTAATTTGTTTAATATAATTAGTTTTGCAAAAGGGAAATAGTAAATGGAAAAATTTGCAAAACTTATTAGAATAATTACAGTTGCACCTATAATGGCTTTTTTGTTATGCACGTGCTTGCTTTTTAGTAATTTACAGGCTTTTAGCCACTTATACACCTACTTTTATTGCCTAGTTTTTTTATGTGTAGCGCCAGCATTGTCTTACCCAATAGAAAATAAATTCCATATATATAAACGCATACATAAAGATTTATCAGATAGGGAAGCTGAGCGGAAATTTGCAATAATTTTTTCGCTATTTTCGTATATTGCTTTAACTTTGCTAGTTTATATGTTAAATGAAAGTATTGTGGTCAAGACGATGGTTTTAACCTACTTGTTTTCAAGTTTGTTTATATTCATTTTTTCAATTATTGTAAATATAAACCCAAGTGGGCATATGTGCGGAGTGATGGGACCAATTGCCTTTTTAGGTTATTGGTGCTCGTGGTGGTTTTTGCTTTTATTACTTGTTTTGTTTGTAATCATTTGGAGTTCGTTAAAACTAAAAAGGCACACCGTATTCCAACTTGTTGTTGGGGCGGTAGTGCCTGTTGTAAGTTTTATTCTTACAATATTAATAACGCTGTAAGCCTTAAATTTAAAGGTGTAGGGCAGTTCGTGCTATGTGTGACGTAATACATAAAAGGGCGGTAAATAACCGCCCTTTATAATTTAGGTTAACACACCTGTTAGTGTGAACACAATGTTTTGCCCACCAATTAATGTTATGCTAGAACCATTAATTTGAGTTATAGTTAATAACTTAGAACCAGATAAGGTGTAGTCGCTAGAATCTAGCGTGGTTGGTGAACCGCCGTTAACGCTAGCCGTGATACTGCTTAAAACAAAATTGCTAGGAAGTTGGTCGGTGATGTTAGAAATTTCAGCACTGACCGTTCCGTTGTTTCTAACAGTTAGGTAGTAATTGAAGTTTTGATTGGGATTCACTGTTGTTACGCTAGCAGATTTAGATATAGACACCCCAGAACCCGATTGACGGGTGATTGTGCTACTAGTAGAACCTGTTATAGTAGAAGAAGATGTGTAGCCAATACCACGAACGGTATTTGTAATTGAATCTACATCTGATGGTAGGTTAAATATTACTTGTGCTCGGTAGGTAAGTGTCATTGTTTCACCAGGAGCAAGTTGTTGAAGCGTAAATGTTAGTGGGTTGGTTGCAACTGGCGTAACTGCGTATGTTTGCGAGCCCGTGTTTAATAGCCCTGTGCCTACTACGTAAGCTAGTCTGTTGCCACCGAGGTCGTCAATTATTCTAACTCCGCTTAAATAACTAGAGCTAGAGTTTGTGATTCTAACTGAATATGCTATTATTTCTCCAACCGAAAATGTTGATGGATTAGCGGTTTTTGTTAATGTTAATCCGCTATCTGTTTCTAAGATTATTGAGTTAATGTTGCTAGAGGCTGTGCTTTCATTACCAGATTGAGTGTAAGTGGTTGTTGCCTCGTTGTTTATTGTTACAGACATTTTGTCCTCCTTTAATTAGTCGTCTACTATATTGTATGGTTTGGGTGCCAATTTTGATAATATGGGAGTGCTATTTTGTTGAAAAAACCATTATTTTAAGTTATAATGGGTGTATGGAAAATAACGAATATAAAAATGTGATAATTCTAATTCCTTCATTACAACCAAATGAAAATCTTTTTAAGGTGGTTGTTGGGTTAAAGGAAAAGGAATTAAATAACATTGTGATTGTGGATGACGGTAGTGGTGTTGATTATGCCAATATTTTTGCTGAATTAAAAGAAAAGTTTGGGTGTCAGATAGTTACCCACGATGTAAATAAGGGTAAGGGCAGAGCCTTAAAAACTGGCTTTAGTTATATTTTGCAAAATTTCCCAGGCGTTAAGCTTGTGGTAACAATGGATTCGGATGGTCAACATACGCCAAATAGTGTTAAAAAATGTGTAGATGAAGCACTTTTAAAAGAATCTACAAACTTTGTTTTACTTGGTGTAAGAAGTTTTAACGACAAGTCTATTCCGTTTAGAAGCCGACTCGGTAACAAGTTTACAAGCAAGATGGTTAAGTGGTTTTGTGGCATTAATACGCCCGACACACAAACCGGCTTAAGAGTGTTTACAAAAAACGCAATTGAGTTACTTATTGATGTGGATGGCGAACGTTTTGAATATGAATTTAATAGTTTGCTTTGCTTGAAAGAAAAGGGAATAGATTTATATAATGTAGAAATTGAGACGGTTTATATTGATGAAAACAAGTCGTCGCATTTTAGACCAATTAAAGACTCATTAAGAATATATTCGTTGTTTTTGAAGTTTATATTTAGTTCAGTACTTTCATTTTTGTTGGATATTAGTTTGTATGCACTGTTTGTGTTGCTTACAAAAAATACTTCAACTTATTATGTTGCTATTAGCACAGTTCTTAGTAGGGTTGTATCGGCAAACTTTAATTTTGTTGTTAACAAAAAGAAAGTTTTTAAGTCAGATAGCTCAACATTAAAATCTATATTAAGCTATTATGGGCTAGCAATAGCAATAATGTGCTTATCGGCTTTAGGAACAAGCTTGTTTGTTGATGTATTAAAAATGAATGAAATACTTGCAAAAATTGTGGTAGATGTTGTTTTGTTTATTGCAAGTTTTACTATTCAAAGAGATTTTATCTTTAAAAATCGGAGAAAAGTTAAATGATTGCTATAAGCCTTTTATTATTTTTGTTATTGGTTGTTAATATTCATATTCGCTTTAAGTTATCGCTAGTACGGTCAAGTTTAGTGGCACCTTTGGCTATAATAATAATTCTATATATTGCTGGAATGGCGGGTAGTTTAAAAATTGGAGTTTATGTTTTAATAGGCGTAATAATTGCATTCACTATTTTAAACATTATTCAATTTAAACACTTTAGAGAGTCGTATTGTAAGATTGTTAAAAACCCAGTTTTATATACACTTGTAGGTTTTTTGGTGCTATCGGCTGTATTAAGCATTGGTAAAAGACCAATAGGGTGGGATGAATTTTCGCATTGGGCATTAATTGTAAAAAATATGAAGTTTTTTAATAACTTCGGCAATATGGTAAACACTAACACGATTTGTAATGGTTATCCGCCAGCAGTTGGGTTGTTTTTGTATTTTATCAGCTTCTTTGACGCTAGTTTTATGGAATCAAGCTTGTATACTGGCTTCTATATTCTTCAATTTTCAATAATGTTACAATTTGTTGGGTTTATAGAAGAAGGTTTTTCATTTAAGAAAGTTTTGGCGTTATTGGTAATATTTGTCACCCCGCTAGTTATTTTTGAGTGGGTATTTGTATTTTCATTATACATAGATGCGTATCTTGGTATGATGTTTGCTTGCGTACTATTTATATACTTTACTGAAAAAGATAGTAAAACCAAACTTGTTTTATTATCGCTAATCAGTTTTGTAATGGTTACATCTAAAGAATCTGGGTTAGGGCTAATTCTTTTAGCGTATTTAATTATGCTAGTCGATTGGCTAGTTGTAGAAAGAAAGGCAACTAATTATAAGTTCACAAAGCGTTCGATTTTCTATATTTTTCCAGCCTTAGCCGTATTTGTGGGAAAATTGAGTTGGAAATTATACCTAAAAATAAATAACATTCCAAAAGCGTGGGGTTCGGTGACTTTTAAAAATATAAAGCAATTATTTCACTTATCCGATTATCCAAGCCTAATTGAAGTAACTAAATCTTTTTGGAAGACCTTTTTATTAAGAGATTTCATATTTATATTAGCTCTAGTTGGTGCTATAGTGCTATTTATGTTGTTATTTAACAACAAGAAGGTAACCACAAGGTGTAAAACTCTGGTTATTTCACTAGTTTTAAGCGTAGTTATTTATGCAATTTCATTGTGGCTTTTGTATTTGTTTACATTCTCTGAAGTAGAATCGGTTGTTCTTGCTAGTTACCATAGGTATATGAATACAATCATACTGGGTGTATTGTTACTGCTTTTGGGGTTAGGGGCAATAAAATATTTAAATTTTAACTATAATTGTTCAAATATTGGAAAAATTGTTTTTAAAGTGGTTGTAGCTGTTTTAGGATGTGTGATGGCAGTTAGTTATTTATCTGTTTTTTTGTATAGGGTGGATGTCGCAAAGATTCAATATTCAGAGTTTGAAAAATTTGATGTGTTTTGCGATAATTTAGACTATGATACGGATAGAGTCTTATTCATTATGGGCAAAACGAAACACGAATGGCGTAAAGGTATAGAATATCATTACTACGCAACGCCAATCTTAACAAATAATTGGGGAAAAACCTATTATTTAGCAGATAAGCGTGATACCGATGCGGTTGAATACTCGGTTAGTGAGATGAAAAATTATATAAGTGGCTTTACTTATGTTTACTTTTCATGTTATGATGACTATTTTGTGCAAGATTATGGCGAATTGTTTTATGATACCGAAGGTGTTGGTGAGCAATACAAAATGTATAAAGTTGTTTATGAAGATGGAAATTTAAAACTTAAAGTTGTTGAATCGTTTTAAAATTGTATTGTAAGTCGATGTCAAATTAGGTATAATATATAAAAAGGAAGAAACAAGTGAAAAAGAAAAATTTAATTAATTTAATAATTACATCTGCGTTATTTTTGTGCTTTATAGTGTTTACGGTGCTTGTTAAGGTTGTGGACGTAAGTCCTATTGGTCCAGATGGCACTAGTGTTGGTTTTGCTAAAATGAATGGGGCAGTGGCTGAAAAGTTAGGAGTTAACTTATCGGTTTACACCATTAGTGATATTCTTGGCTTATGTGGAATGGCTGTAGCGCTTGTTTTTGCAACAATTGGAGTTTACCAACTAATTAAAAACAAGTCTATTAAAAAGGTTGATGTGGACCTACTTGTGCTTGCTGGATTGTATGTTGTAACGATATTATTCTATGCCTTTTTTGAAGTAGTGATTGTTAACTATAGACCAGTTATGTTAGACGGCGTATTATCAGCATCATACCCATCTTCACATACAATGCTTAGTGTAACAATTTGTGCAAGTGCTATAATTATGATACTCAATAAAATTAGAAATAAAAAAATATCTATCCCAGTATCGTGTGCGGTTGGCTTGCTTGGCGTTTCAATAATTGCAACAAGGCTAGTTTCTGGGGTTCATTGGTTAAGTGATATAATTGGTGCAATTATTTTAAGTGGGGCACTAGTTATGGCTTTTGTATGCGTATGCAGTTTTTTTAAAGATAAACAAGCAGTCCATGAAGTGGTAAATACACCAGAAGGAGAAAATGTAGGTTAATGAAGGAACTAAGTTTAAAAGAAGGCGAGTCGATAAAGATTAAAAATCCTTACAACTACGACATTAAAGTAACCAAAAAGAAGAACGAGTATAACGTTTCGGTAGATGGCGAAAATATCGGAAAGTTCGCTAGGCTTTTGGCTGGATTTATGAAAAGCGGTGAAACCAAGGACACAATTATTGTTGGCGTTAGTTTAGGAACAAGCAAAACGTATCGTGTTGGCGTAAAAGGTGTTGAACTAATTGACGAAACAAATAGGCTTCCAGAAGTTGCATCAACACTAAAAAAGATTGTGACTTTGAAAAATGAGCCAATGTTTAAAGACTTCACCTATCTTGGCACAAGCGATGGTTTTTCAATTTTTAAAGATAATATGGGAAAGTTTATTGCAGTTCCAACAAGTGTTAAACCTAAAAATGTCGACGACTATGAACGTTTTAATAGCTTTTGTGAATTATCTTGCAAGTATTATTTAAAAAATGGTGCAAGATTGTATACGGAAAAGATGAGGTTTTCGGATAGTGCAAACGTTTCGGCAATTTCTGGGGCTCTTGGCAATGTGATGGGCGCTGACTATAATTTTAGAAAGGCAGAAGCAAAACGACTAATAGATTACAACAAGGTAGAAAAAGCGTTTAAGTTAGAGTGCTTTAAAAAGTTATATAATATTTATGGTGAAGACCTATATTCAAGAGATAAAAAACTAAAGGTAAAAACCACAGTTAATGGTCAATTGTATGTAGACACTGCTGATGTTGAAAGGGTGTTAAAAGAAAAAGAAGAAGCCGAAAAATATAAGGACCTTAGAATTAAACTTGTGGATAAAGCAAAGGCGTTTATTGCGGGTGCGGTTGAAACTGCCGGGCTGAATGTTTACCCAGTTTACATTGGTTTTGGCGACGAATTAGACCAATATATGTATTACAATATGGACCTATATACACTAGAAGAATTTAACAAAAAATTTATCAAAAAGAATACTGCTGGCATCGTTTCTAAAAGAAAAACAATAGATAGCATAAAAGAAACTTTTGGTGAAGAAAAGTATACAGAACTAATGAATTGTGCAACATCTACAATTGCATCACTAGAAGATGATTTGGCTATTGACAAATTGTTTTAACTTTGGTAATATGTGCATTTCTTATTGTAAGTTCAATTTTAGTAAATAGTATCTTTTCGCTTTCAGTATTTAATTTGATTGTTTTGATAGTGCTAATCTTTAACAAAATACTTATAAACTATTTAAAAAATATTTGTGTATTTAAGTTAAATAAAAACTTAAATGAAAGTTTATCTACTGACTATATTAAAAAAATATTTTTCTTACCCTTTAAATATTTGTGTTTAAGAAAGGAAGGAGATTTAGTAAGCAGGTTTGATGATATAAGCATTATAAAAGAGAATATATCAGTAACGATAGTAGAATCTATAGTAAACTTTTTAATTATTGTAAGTACATCTATTATGCTTTATATTTTAAATAAGATGATATTTATGATAATACTTGTAATTACGTTATTTGTATTATTAATTGTTTATTTTCATAATAAAAAGATGTATCAAAATTTAGAGAGAACTATAGATAGTAATACTTCATTAACTGATATGGTGATAAGTTTTATATCTAATATTTGGACTATTAAAA
>ENA-ORNF01002695-ORNF01002695.1-human-gut-metagenome-genome-assembly--contig:-NODE-2695-length-12850-cov-3.313013_pt1 | contig 12850 bp, 13 predicted proteins | sample MGYA00242110_ERZ509012 | MGnify/ENA primary metagenome ERZ509012 (study PRJEB26280, sample SAMEA2338714) | human gut metagenome | biome: human gut; feature: human-associated habitat; material: faeces... | reverse complement strand
AAACAAAGTAATAAAAAAATAAAACTATTAAAAAAATAATTTTTCCTGAAAGAGCTACAATGCTCCAATTTTTATACAAAATTCAAACTTACAATAAAATGTATTTATAATAATAAATTAAATTTTGACAAAGAAATTTAAAGGTGATATAATTTTTTTATTCACAAAGCCATTGCGAGGAAGAGTAAAAAAATATAAAGCATTTTAGAGAACTCTGTTAGGTGAAAAAGAGGATGTAAGTATTTTTTGAACATGGCCCTCAAGGCGAATGACTGAAATACTCTTAGTAGGTCATTACGGGAATGCCCGTTATAGCAGATACCTATAACTATGCATAGACATAAGTAGGTTAGCGAGTTTAATACAGTAATGTATTATTAAAATAAGAGTGGTAACGTGAATATTTTCACCTCTTAGGAACGTAATGTTTCTAAGAGGTTTTTTAATTTGAAAAGAAGGAGAAAGATAATATGAATATTATAATTGGAATTAGTTGGCCTTTTGCTAATGGAGAATTGCATATAGGTCATGCAGCAAGTAGTTTACCTGGAGATGTAATAGCAAGATACCATAGATTAAAGGGAAATCATGTTATTTTGGTATCTGGAACTGATTGTCATGGTACACCAACTGAAGTAAAAGCATTAAAAGAAAATAAAAGCCCAAAAGAAATAGTAGATGAATGTCATGTTTCGTTTGCTAAAGATTTTAGTGATTTTGGTATAAGTTTTGATTTATATAATAGAACAGATGATGAATATCATAAAAAGTTTGTTCAAGAACAATTTGTGAAATATTATAATAATGGATATTTAGAAGAAAAGGAAGAAAATCAATTATACTGTGAACATTGTAAACTATTTTTAGCTGATCGTTATGTTTTAGGAGTATGCCCAAAATGTGGTGCTGAAATAAAAGGTGATGAATGTGAAAAATGTGGTAGTTTATTTACAATAGATGAGATAAAAGAAACAAAATGTGCTATATGTGGTAATAAAACAGCATATAAGAAAAATAAGAATTTATATTTTAAACTATCTATTTTTCAGAATGATATAAAAAATTTATTAGAGGATAAAAGAAATGACTGGAGAGAAAATGCTGTTCAATTTACTGAAAGATATTTAAATGAAGGTATACCAGATCGATGTGCATCACGTACACTTAATTATGGAATTGATATACCAATAGAAGGTTTTCGAGATAAAAAACTATATGGTTGGTTTGAAAATGTATGGGGATATGTAACAGCAAGTAAGAAATATGCTGAAAAAAACAATTTAAATTGGGAAGATTTTTGGAAGAACGATCATAGTAAAATATATTTAGTACATGCTAAAGATAATATTCCGTTTCACACAGTTATTTTTCCATCATTATTGCTTGCTACTAAAGACAATTATAAATTACCTGATAAAATTATATCGGATGAATATATCACAATAGAGGGAGAAAAATTATCAAAAAGTAAAGGTAATTATATTACTTTAAGACATTTATTAGATAATTATTCAGTGGACAGTATTAGATATTACTTTAGTATTAATAATCCTGAAACAAGAGATTTTAACTTTACCTATGAAGGTTTTATTAATTCTATTAATGGTGAACTACTAGGTAAGTGGGGTAATTTTGTAAATAGAACATTACAATTTATAAATAAATCATTTGATGGTAGATTGCATAGTAAAAACATTGATGAAAAAATAGAAAGTAAATTAAAAGAATTATATCCTATTGTTGGTAATGATATTGATAGAGGTAATACAAAAGATGGTTTATCAAAAATATTTGATTTTATAAGTTATTCTAATAAATATTTTGATACAAATGAGCCATGGAAATTAGCAAAAGAAGATTCTAAAAAATGTGAAGACATCTTATATAATTGTTGTAATATTATTTTTAATATCAACAATATATTAAAACCATATTTAGTCGAAACAACTAAATATGTAGAGACATTTTTAAACGAAGAAAATAAACAATGGGAGTATAAAAGATTAAATACTATCCAATTATCTAAAGAAATCAAACCATTATTTACAAGATATGACAAAACTATAATTGCAGATGAGAAAAAATTATTGAACAAACATTGATTAAAAAACCGCACTTCCTCGTGTGGTTTTTATATGCTATAATAGTTATAATTAATGCATTAGAAAAGTGATTTGTAAACAGGAGAAAAATATGATAGAAAAAATAACAAATGAAGATTTAGAATTGTATGCAAAAAAAGTAAAAGAGGATAAAAGATACGGGAATGAAAACTTACTTATTCAGAATGCTTTTACTCAACTTCCATATAATCATGATATATCTGTAGTTGCAATGAAAATCGCTTTAATAGATATTACCAATGGAACAAATTTAAGTAGAAACTTAGGAAAAGATGGAGGCTTATACCGTTTAGCAAATAAAATAACAAAGATTCATTTTGATGAAAGAGTACAAAAGGGAGATTTTTCTTTAGTGGAAGAATTAGCGATTTGGACGAAACAAGAAATAGGAAAAAATTTATTTTCTTTTATTACAAAATATTGTTTATATCATAATATTAATTGTTATGATAAGGATGATTTTGCAATTTATGATTCAGTTGTTTGTAAGAACTTGCATAAATATATTTCTAAAGAAGAATATAGAAATATAACAGGTAAGAAATTATATAAGAATTCTTTTACAAAATTGAAAGATGAAATGAATTATCAAGAGTATATGAATATCATTGACTATATTATCCATAAAAATAATATAACGGTTTCTAAAGCTCATAGAAAGTTAGACTGGTATATTTGGTATAAGAATAAAGTATGATAAAAATGATTAAATTACAGTGGTATATTTAATGAAAGAGGTAAAGAAATAGGAAAAGGAACTGATAAATGTTTAGATGCATACAGATTAGTATTAGAAAGTTTAAGTGTACAACTAAATAATAAATCATTATCTGTAGAAGATAAAAAAATAATAAATGAACAAATGATAGATATTGCAAATAAGATGTCTGCAAAGGATAGTGAGAAAAATCAAATCATAAGTACTATTGCAAATAATGGGCAAAAAATAATGATGGGGGTATAAATTGTAGGAGCCGCTATTCTTGGAGTAAATTCTTATAATAACAGAAAATAGGTATATGGTTAGAAAAAATCGTAATGATACCATTTTGATCATAAATTAGATAGAGAAATCTATCTTTTTTATTGTATAATAAACATAGGAGGAAAGTTATGGAAAAGTCTAAAGTATATTTTATAAAAGAAATAACAGAAGATAATGTTGTAAAGATTTATGAAGCAATGAATAGAGAATTGAAAGGAAAAGTGGCAGTTAAAGTACATTCTGGAGAAGCAGGTAATCAAAATTATTTAAGACCAGAATTCATGAAGAAAATGATTGAAAGAGTAAATGGTACTGTTGTTGAATGTAATACTGCATATGAAGGAGAGCGTAATACAACTGAAAAACATAAAAAATTAATGAATGATCATGGTTGGACGAAATACTTTGATGTTGATATTATGGATAGTGAAGGCCGTGATTTAGAATTAGATATCAAAGAAGGAAAAAGAATTAAGAAAAACTATTTAGGAAATCATATTAAAAATTATGATTCTATGTTAGTATTATCACATTTTAAAGGACATCCAATGGGTGGTTATGGTGGAGCTTTAAAACAATTATCAATTGGTTGTGCATCATCATATGGTAAAGCATATATTCATGGTGCAGGAAAAACAGAAAATATATGGACTGCTAATCATAATCAGTTTTTAGAATCAATGGCAGATGCTGCTAAAAGTGTAGTAGATTTATTTAAAGATAATATTCTTTATATTAATATTATGTGTAATATGTCAGTTGATTGTGATTGTTGCGCTGTTGCAGAAAATCCATGTATGAAAGATATTGGTATTTTAGCAAGTACAGATCCTGTAGCATTAGATCAAGCATGTATTGATTTGGTATATCAATCTAATGATCCAGGTAAAGATCATCTCATTGAGAGAATTGAGTCAAGAAATGGTATTTATACCATTGAATGTGCTTATCATTTAGGTATTGGTAATCGTGAATATGAAATGATTAACTTGGATGAAAAAGATTTATTATCATGATATTGTAAATATACATTACCTATCTTTTTATCTGTAGATAAAAATAACTTATCAGCTATTATGTTATATCAAAAAATAGGATTCTCATTCCAAGAACCTATGAATGATATAGAATTAGATGATACAGGGTACATTATGGAAGCTAATTTAGACTATGTATATCAATTTATTTGTAAACATGAAAAAAAAGAAAAATAATAAAACGTGTTGGTTTTTAATTTCGGTGATATAATAATCACAAAGTATTATGAATTAAGAGAGGATGGTTCTGTTTGATTATTATGTATCTGTTTCCTGTAGCAATAGGGTTTACAATGTTTATGTTGAGGTTATTAGATTTGAAATATGAAATGAAAAAGAATTATTTTAAAAAAGTAGCAAACACGAAATTTGCTTATTATACTATTAGGAACATTTCTATAGTAGTTTTATGTATTGTGGTTCTAACAAATTTTTATATATCTTTGAATATTATGATGGATTATGTATTAGGTAGCATGATTGCGACGATTGCTTTTATGATATTGATAATAGTTGCATGGTTATATCCTCGTCAACAAACATGGGAAGATGTTTATCAAATATATATAAACCCACCAGAAAATATGGATAATCTGACTTCAGAACAGAAAAAATATATGCATTCTATTTCTCGACTGCAAGCGTTTTTAATTTTGGCATTAGCAATTTTAAATGCTTTAATGTTCTATAAAAATACAAAAGATATAGCAAGTCAGAGTTTAAAAATACATTCATCATGTTATAATGAAAAAGAACAATTGAAGTGGTGAATCGTATGGATCAAGAAAAAATAGGAAAATTTATTAAAGAAATTAGAAAGAAAGAAAAGTTAAGTCAGCAACAATTCGCATCTAAATATGGGGTAACTTATCAAGCTGTTAGTAAATGGGAAAATGGAAAAAATATTCCTGATATTGCCATTTTAAAACAAATGTGTCGTGAATATCATATGAATTTAGATGATTTCTTAGAAACAAAAATACCTACTGCTCATAAAAGTAAAAAATATTTTTTTCTTTTTATCATTCTTTTGATACTACTACTTATGATTGGAATATATTTTATGCGTGATAAAGGTCATTTTGAATTTAAAACAGTAAAATCTAATTGTGAACAATTTCGTTTATTTGGTAGTATTGCTTATAATCAAAATAAATCTTCTATTTATATTTCTAATATTAGTTATTGTGGTAAAGAAGAAACAACAAAGTACCAAAGTATTGAATGTACTTTATATGAAATAGATCAAAAAAATAAAATAGAAATTAGTAAATATCACTATGATGAAAAAACACCAATTACTTTAGATGAATTTTTAAAAAAAGTAGAATTTAAAATTAAAGATTATTCTAATTCTTGTAAAGTATATGAGAAAAATAGTTTATATTTAGAAATTAATGCCAAAGATGGAGAAGAAAAGATTACAACTTATCAGATACCATTACAATTAGAAGATGATTGTTCTAAAACTCAACCTTAGGTTGAGTTTTTTTCAACTTCAACTTGCTTGTTATTTCTATAAATATTTGTAAAAATGAGAAGTGAGGAGGGAAAGTATGAAAAAAAGAATGATAATATTAGTGATGATATGTTCTTTTGTGATGATAATAGGAGGTATTGTTTTATTTTTACATGATCAAAATAGTAATCAAAAAGAAGTTATTAGAATATTATCACTAACAGAAAATCAAACCAAAAAAGAAAGTAAATTTAAAAGTAAAGGTTATACATTAGAAAAACCAAATATTATTTTAAATCCATATGGTATTTCACCTTTAACCGCACTTATTATATTTGAAACAGAAGATGAGGTAAAACCAATTGTAACGATTGTAGGAAAAGATGAAAAGACAACATATACACATACGTTTGCGAAAAATAAGATTCATTTTTTATCTATATATGGACTTTATCCTAATAAAAATAATGAGATAAAAATTCGTATTGGTAATACTACAAAAAGTATTTGGATTCAAACAGAAAAACTACCAGAAGATTTTATTTTACCAACAGATGTTTATGCAAATAAAGATTTATTAGATCAAGAATTATATTTTTTCACACCATCTAGTAAGGGATATACTTGTGCATATGATATGAATGGAGATGTTCGTTGGTATCTTACTGAAAATATGATATGGAATATAGAACCATTAAAAAATGGTCATTTATTATTAAGTACAGAACGATTAGTGAATGCTCCATATTATAATACGGGACTATATGAAATTGATTTATTGGGTAAAATTTATATGGAATATAGTTTAGAGGGTGGATATCATCATGATTATGAGGAACTTCCTAATGGTAATTTATTAGTTGCTAGTAATCAATTTCATAATGAAAAAGGAACTGTAGAAGATGTCATTGTTGAAATAGATCGTAAAACAGGAAGAGTATTAAAACAAATAGATTTAAAAGATATTTTAAAGATGGAAGATGGAAAAAGTGAGAATTGGTCAGAATATGATTGGTTTCATAATAATTCTGTTTGGTATGATGAAAAAACAAATTCTATTACACTTTCAGGAAGACATCAAGATGCAGTTATTAATATTGATTATGATACTTTAAAATTAAATTGGATTATTGGAGATCCTACGAATTGGAGTAAAGAATATCAAAAATATTTCTTTAAACCATTAGGAGATGATTTTGAATGGCAATGGAGTCAACATGCTGCGATGATTACACCTGAAGGATATGTTTTTATTTTAGATAATGGAAATAATAAATCAAAGATGAAAGAAGAATATGTGGAAGCTTCTAATAGTTATACGAGAGGTGTTATGTATCAAATTGATACAAAGAATATGACAATTAAACAAGTATGGCAATATGGAAAAGAACGAGGAAGTGAATTTTATTCTCCATATATTTCAGATGTTGATTATCTAAATCAGAATCATTATATTGTTCACTCTGGTGGAATTGTATATGTAGATGGGAAAAATTCTAATCAACCAGCTGGTTTTAGTGAAAATACAACGTTAGAATCAGATACGGTAGAATTAATGAATGATGAAGTGATTTTTGAAATAAAATTACCTACAAATAATTATCGTGTTGAAAAAATGAATTTATATCAAGAAGAGGAATATCATATTCAAAAAGTAAAAAGAGTAGGAACTTTAGGAAAGACTCCAATTGAAAAAACAAAATTTACTCCTTATATGAAAAGTTTTGAAATGGATAAAAATTACAAATCTCACGAGATAGAAATATCACAAGAAATAGATCGTCTTGTAGTAAAAGGGAAGTTTAAAAAACAAAATCAAGTGAAAATTGTATTGTATCAAGATTTAAAATCACAATATTATCAAGTACGAGTAAGTAAAAAACCATATACTGCAATGTGTGTTGATATTTTTACGGAAGAAGAACAAGAAGATGGCATTGTTGTTACGAAATATATCAATCAAGAAGGATTACATGGTAAGTATTCCATTTATATAGAAATTGATGGAATATTATATAATACAGAACAAATGGTAAAATTTTAATGGAAGGTTATCATGAAAGATGATAACCTTTTTATGGTATTCACGAAATTTAGTGATTTACATATTTTAATAGAGGGGGATAAAATGAATTTTAGAAATGATGTTAGTGGTGAAATCATTTCTTTTGAACAAGCATTAGAGTTGATAAAAAATTCTATTCAAGATGAAAAAGAAGATGAACTGTTTTATGATTCATTTATAAAACAAGCACCAACACAAATGGCTCAAGAAATTATTCGACATATTCGTGATGAAGAAAGAAGTCATAATCAAATATTAAGACAGCTATACTTTGAATTTACAGGCCAATTATTACCACAAGAACAAATTACAAATGATAATCAAGTTTCTACCAATTATCAAACGAATTTAGAAAAAGCCTTTTTTGGTGAGATTGGAGCAGTTCAGAAATATCGAAAAATTATGAGTGCTATGCCAACTAGTGTCAGTTATGGTTTATTAATGTCTATTATGACTGATGAATTAACTCATGCTGATCAATTTAACTTTTTATTAAATCGTTAATATTGCTACTAACTTTGGTTAGTAGTTTTTTATAGTGTAAAACAAACGTTTTATAGATTGTATTCAAAAAAAAGTTATGTTATAATTAGATAATAAGGATGAAGAGGAGGCAATTTATGGATAAAGATGTAAATACAAATGTAGCAAATGAAGAATACGAAAAGATTATGATTAAAGGGGAAGATGGAACTGAACGTCTTGCTGATGTTCTTTTATACTTCACTTTAAAAGAAAATGGAAAGGATTATATTATTTATACATTTCATGAAAAAGATAAAAATGGAATGGTAGTAGTATATTCATCACGAGTAGAAGAAGATTTAACAAATCAAAATAATATTCGTATTACAGGAATTGAAACAGAAGAAGAATGGGCAAAAATAAAAGATATTATGCGTCAAGTAATTAAAGCAAATAAGGAGTGATATAGATGCCAGAAAATACAGTGAATAACCGTAGTTTTGATAATGAAACAGAAAAAAAATTATATCAAGAACTACTTGATATGGTAAATAATAATGAAAGTGAAATTCACGAAGATACTTTTCGCTCTATGATGGAAAAATACAAAAATGAGGATGTGTTTGAAGCAGCAAGTCATTTAGCACAATCATTTGATTTAACCGATTTAGCAAAAGAATATGAAGAAACAAGTCAGTTAATCGCTAATCTTAAAATTGCATCAACTGAAGACGAAATGGTTAAATACTTATTAAATGATCGTGATAAGTATCCAAATTTAAGTAAAGAAGAATATGATGCAAAATACAATGAAATTCTTTTACAAGCGGGAATTGATCAAGCGACAATCGATAGTGTATTACAAAATTTTAATGTATATTTATTCACGATTCCAGAAAATGCTATGAAATCAAATGAGCAACCAGTGGAAGAAGAAGTAAAACCAGTTATTGTAGAAGATCAAGATCTAGAAAAGAAAAAAGTAGGTATTTCTGAAGAAAATGTTTCTAAATTAAGTAATAAAAAAGGTAATTTAAAATTAAATGAGTTGAATATTTTAATTGGTACCATTAGAAGCAATCGTAAATATGTTTATAAACATATGAGTAATAATCAAGAATATGATAAGCATAAAGCGAATTTGAATAAATGGAATGAAGACATGAAACAATTTGAAAAAGAAATTGATGCAATGCCATTGGGACTTCAATCAATTTATCGCATAAAAATAGAACAAGTAAAGCGTGAATTAGAAAAAAATGACAGTAAATTAGCAAAGTTTGACGCAAAACTTTTAGGTAATCGTCGTGATAAAGATGGAAATATTATTGAACATACTACAGGGAAAATAGAGCGTAAAGAAAATCGAAAAGATAAATGGGGAACGATTAAACTTGCTGCTCGTAATTTACCAGATGCAATTTGGATTAAAGTATTATCAAAGTTTAGCGGTAGTAAAAATCAAAAAGAAGCAGAACAAGAAGTGAATCAAGAATTAACACAATTTGAAAAAGAATGTACGAAAGTAAAAGAAATTTGTTACAAAATTAGTAATCTTTGTCATACGATTATGACAAAAGGAATTAAGAATGGCGAAGTAACACTTGAAGGAATGCAAGAAAAGTTTGATAAAGCTACGAGCATGTTGAATTTAGTGAATTCTTATGATGAAAACGTAAAGAATGATAAATTGGTTAAAGAATCAATTGATAGAGTTACAACACTATACGAAGAAATGAAAACTGCTTATTTTGAACATTTGAGTAAAAAAGGTAATGATATTGAAACCATGTTATCAGATTTACACCATAGTATTGGTGATGATCAAGAGCATAGTATCGATGATGAAAAGAAATCATTAGACACAATTAAACAAATTTATGCTGTTTGTAATACTCAAATGTCAGATGACGCAAAAAGTAAAGTAGAAAATCAAATTGCCCAAGCAGAAGCTGAATTACAAAATAAGGCAGTTTATTTGAAATATAAAACAAAATTTGAAAAATATGAAAGTTTAGCAAAATTGAATATGGAAGGTGCTAAAAAGAATTTAGCTACTGCTTTAGAAGCGTTAAAAAATGAAACGTTTGCTGATGCTATCAAATATAAAAAAGAAGATTTAATTGCCTCATTTGAAGCGGAAATGAACCGTATTACAGGTGTTACTGTAGAAAAGAAAGAAGAAAAAATAAACACTCCAGAAGAAACGAAGAAAGAACAAGAAGCAACAGTAGAAACAACAGAACAAAATCATGAGGAAAAGAAGGAAGAAGAAAAACCAAAAATGACAACTGAACAGGTTATTGATTTGCAAACACAAACAATCTTTAATCGTTTAAAACAAGAAAATGAACAGTTAAAAAAGGAAAATAGTCAACGACAAGAAATGGTTTCTGAATTACAGGAACAATTGGCTAGTACGAAAGCAACAGCTAGTCTAGAACAAGTAAAAGATGTAGATTATAAAGAGTTAGATAGAAAGCTTGCTGTAGAAATGAAAGGTATTTCTGAAAATTTAGCAAGTGTAGAAAAAGATTTGAATGATTATCAAGGTATGTTAGCAGCTTATCAAAATGGCGATAATTTCAAGGAAGAAATTATGAATAATCCAGAATATGTAATGTATTTAAATACACTTGCTGATGATGTAAAAGAAGCTCAAATCAATGAGTTTGCAAATCAAAAAGCTCGTACTGTTAATGCTAGTCAAATTCGTAGTATGCAAACAAAATTAAGTCAGTTAGAACAATCAAAAAATGATTTACAAACAAAACAGGCAAAAATAGTTGCTCAATATGAAATTAAGAAAATTGAGCTAGAAGAAGAAGCATTAAATAAAGAAGCGGCATTACTTGCTAAAAAAAGAGCAGATATTGATGCTAGAAAACAAGTGAATAAAGCACAATTACAATATTTAAAAAATTATGGAATCAATAGTCTAGCCCAAGTAAATGATCTTTATGAGAGTATGGAAGCACAACCAATTGGTTTACCTGCTCCAGAAGAAGAAATGGGCGGAAAAAGCTTATAATCTAAAATAATGAGATATCATCTCATTATTTTTTGTTGTACTAAAAAAGTTTTGTAGTATAATGTAAGTAGGGTGATACTGTATGTTTTATATGTGGTTAGGAATTATTATTATACTTGCATTGATTGAAATTATGACGGTGAATTTAACTACCATTTGGTTTGTAATGAGTGGGTTGGTGACTTTAATACTATCATTTGTAATAGATAATATATTGATTCAAATGTTTGTTTTTGTCGTATTAGGACTTATTTTATTTATTTTTACAAAACCAATATTGATGAAATGGATTCATCCTAAACAGGAAAAGACAAACTTAGATCGTGTGATTGATATGGAAGGAGTTGTGACTGAAAAAATTTCAAAAAGAAATCCTGGAGAAGTAAAAGTAGATGGAAAAAGATGGACAGCAATTAGTGATGAAAGTATTGAAAAAGACTGTATTGTAACAGTAAAAAAGATAGAAGGGGTAAAGTTAGTTGTTGAAAAAACAACTGAAAATTAAGGAGGAAAAAATATGGATATTTTATTAGTTATTTTAATTTTAATTGTAGTATTAATTATTGCTTGTGTTAGGGTAGTACCACAAGCAAGTACGTATGTTGTAGAACGTATTGGATCTTATTATGTGACTTGGACGAATGGATTACATTTTAAATTACCATTTATTGATCGTGTTGCAAATCAAGTAAGTTTAAAAGAAATTGTAAAAGATTTCGCACCACAACCAGTAATTACAAAAGATAATGTCACTATGCAAATTGATACAGTTGTTTATTTTCAAATTACAGATGCAAAATTATATACATATGGAGTAGAAAATCCAATTGCTGCTATTGAAACATTGACTGCTACAACACTTCGTAATCTAATTGGTGATTTAGAATTAGATCAGACATTGACTAGTAGAGATCTTATTAATTCTAAAATGCGTGCTATTTTAGATGAAGCTACAGATCCATGGGGAATTAAAGTAAATCGAGTTGAAGTAAAAAATATTATTCCACCTCGTGATATTCAAGAAGCAATGGAAAAACAAATGCGTGCTGAACGTGAGCGTCGTGAGAAGATTCTACAAGCTGAAGGAGAAAAGAAATCTAGTATTTTAATTGCTGAAGGAGAAAAAGAAAGTGCAATTTTAAGAGCAGAAGCAAAAAAAGAAAGTGAAATTCGTATTGCTGAAGGTGAAGCGCAAGCTCTTTTAAAAAGGAAAGAAGCAGAAGCAAAAGGAATTGAACTTTTAAAAAATGCGAAAGCTGATCAAGCGGTTTTAACTTTAAAAAGTTTAGAATCATTAGAAAAAGTAGCTGATGGCCAATCTACTAAAATTATAGTTCCATCTGATTTACAAAACGTTGCGACTTTAGGTACTACGATTCAAGAAATGTTAAATAATCATGACAAAAATAAATAATAAAAGAAAAATTATACAATTGATTATGTGGCCAATTCTATTTGGAATTGGCCAAATTCTTGTAATTATCGCAATGTTTTTGTTATTACAAATGATAAAACCAATTTCATTTGTTGAGTTTGAAGTGCAAGATCGTTTACGTACTATTTTGTTTCCAGCTACGGCTTTTACTTTTTTGATATTCTTTCCATTATTTTATAAAAAATATCGCAAAGAAAATAATTTAACACAAGAACAATTTGCCTCTAAACTTTTTGTTTCCAAACAGGCA
>ENA-ORNF01002688-ORNF01002688.1-human-gut-metagenome-genome-assembly--contig:-NODE-2688-length-12887-cov-3.265196_pt1 | contig 12887 bp, 10 predicted proteins | sample MGYA00242110_ERZ509012 | MGnify/ENA primary metagenome ERZ509012 (study PRJEB26280, sample SAMEA2338714) | human gut metagenome | biome: human gut; feature: human-associated habitat; material: faeces... | reverse complement strand
AAAGGTCTGATCATGCATGGTACCCATGGAGCGGAGCCGCAACTGATACCGGAAAGACCGGGGTTCGTAGCTCCGGCGAAGACATTAAAGCGACCGAGTAATATTTATGTGGATTTTATCGAGGCGATAAAGGAAGGTCGCAAAGCCGCTAATGATTTTGAGGTATCCGCTAAATTGACGGAGATTATGTTGCTGACGAATGTCGCTGTCGCCGCGCAACGGTTGGATCTTACGTTGGAATATGACGCAGAGAATATGAGAATCACGAATTGTCCGGAAGCGAACGATTATTTCCACTATGAGTATCGTAAAGGCTGGAGCCTGTAAGGGACTTTCTTCTAAGGGTTAAGATTAATTTATAAATTGAATGGTTATGAATAAAGATGTGAACAATGGTCAGTCCAGACGTGAGTTTCTAGGAAGATCGGTCGCTGCTTTGGCGGCCGCGTCTTTCCTTCCGAGTGCTTTCTCTTGTACGGGGAAGAGTGTGGCGGCTCCCGCTCCGGTTGATACGGCGGCGGAGGCAGGCAAGGTTAACTCGAAGTTCGGTGGCGTGCAAATCGGCACGATCACTTATAGTTGGCGTTCCATGCCGGGTGGATTGGAGAATATCATCAAGTATTGCCAAGAGGCGAATATCAGTTCCATTGAGTTGATGGGAGGTGATCTGGAAGCTTATTTAGGAGCTCCGGAGAATCCGATGATGAAATTCTTCCGTCAGCAAGCTTCTCAACCCGCGGCGAAACCGGGTGAGAAACCTGCGGCTCCTCGTCGGATGGGTCCCCCGAAGTTTACTCCGGAGCAGCAGGCTGAGATCGATAAATATAAGGAAGCGGTGAAAGCGTGGCGTCTCGGGTTGGATCTATCAAAGGTAGAAGGTGCCCGTAAGTTATTGAGCGACGCAGGAATATCGGCGCATATCGTGAAGATGGAACCTTCCCGTATGGGTTCGGACGAGGAAATCGATTATGCGTTCAAGGTAGCCAAGGCCATGGGCGCTAAAGCCGTGACGGACGAGATTAATTTGGAGACGGCGAAAAGAGTCGCTCCATTTGCCGAGAAGCATGGGATGTATATGGCTTTCCATAATCATATGCAATATGCCGAAGAAGGGTTTAGTTGCGATCCGATCTTAGCGGTCTCTCCTTCTATTATGTTGAATTTTGACGCGGGCCACTTCTTTGGCTCTACAGGTATCCACCCGAATGAGATGATCAAGAAATATCATGATCGGATCTATAGTATCCACTTGAAAGACAAGACGGGGCCTACGACAGGGGACCAGCCGAATACGAATCAAGTATGGGGACAAGGGGAGATGCCGTTGGAAGACGTACTCTTGTTGATCAAACAAGAGAAATGGCCTATCTATTGCGATATAGAACTGGAATATGATATCAAGCCTTGGTCTGACTCCGTGAAAGAGGTAGGCACTTGCGTGAAATATGCTCGACAAATATTGATGTAGATTATAGAATGTTGTCTTTGGTATGTCATTAATAGGTATAACGAAAGGGCCGGTTCCTGATGGAGCCGACCCTTTATTTTTCATTTATTGATCTCTTTTACCAAATTGGGCGCACACTTAAAATGGACAATGGTTCTGGGGATCAACATTAAAGTCTCTCCGCTTTTCGGGTTTCTAGCCAACCTGCTTGTCTGCAAGCGGGGAGTATAAACACCGAAACCCTGTATACATACCTTTTCTCCGGCTCTCGTTTTCTCTAAGATGATGTTATTCAGTTCTTCCAATATGTACCGGATTTCTTCTTTGTCATTACCGACTCTTTTCGATAATTCCTCGATTAGCTGACTTTTATTCATATCGTATTATTTTTTGAGAAGTTTGTTCTTTGCTCTGTTGTTAAATATTTTTTTCTGTATTGCAAAGGCGATAAGCCCGTGTGCCTCCGAAAGAAGCGTCCCAACGAAGATTGGTTCGAGAACTGCGTCTTCTCAACAATCTCTTGGATATTCAAGGTAGAGTTGGTGAGTAATCCTTTTAATTCTAGGATCATATATTCCGTAATCCAATCTTTGGCGGATTTGCCGCTTACCTCCTTAACAACCATGGTCAAGTATTTAGGGGTGATGCATAGAGAGTTCGCGTAGAACGTCACGCTTCTGTTCACTTTGTAATTACTCATGACCAATTGAAAGAATTTGTGGGTCAGTTCTTTCTTGTGTACATCTATCGTTGCCGTACTGTCTAAAGAATTGACTTTATAATGGTTATATATATCAAGGAATAATATGCGAAGTAAGAGTATAACCGACTCTCTTCGATACTGGTTTTCCGGATCGACGGCTTTTCTTATAAGTAATTCAAAGAAGTCTACAAAGGAAAGAGTTTCCACGTCTTCCATCTTGAAATAGTAATGTTGCCTCATATAGAAAAAGAAATGTGGCGAGAAACGACTGATACCGCTTAATATATCAGTATAAAAGGATTCCGTGATCGTGAAATATCTGATTTGGAAATCTACGCTAACGTCCGTTAATGCGACCAATTGCCCCGGCAAGATGATGATGAGCTCTTTAGGGGTTATAATGTGCTTGTTGGAATAGATATCAATTTTAGCGTTTCCTTTTACACAATAGATGACAATCCCTAATCTTATATAAGAAGGGTAAGTGGTAATAGGGAGTTCTTTGGAAAGTGTAAAGATCTTGAAGTCCTTCTCCAAAGAATAATCAATACCACTATTCGGCTCAACTATTTTTTTAATATTTCCCGACATTCTTTTTGTCTATGTTTCTTATGTAAAATTATAACTTCGTCTTTTACTATATTTATCTAGTGGTTGTTTGGTATAATATTACAGAAATATAGGTCTCGTTTTGGCGTTTTTTAAAGTTTGGTTTAAATGATACCTTGAAAAATAACCGCTATTGGATGTTTTTGTTTGTAGGTCTAATACTTTTTTGCAAGTACGGTTGAGGTGATGTTAGGGATAACTTGTATTCTAAGGGCTGTGCGAGCTGGATGGAATATGTGTTAGGAAATATTAGTAATTCAGGTTAAGGACAAGCGTGCGAGACAAGAACGGGAAGGATTGCCTCGCACGGCAGGCTTAGGTCGTCTTTTAGATAAACTTGAGTATATCTTCTGCCTTTTCCGCTATATGATCGGGTGCGTATTTCTCTAATTCCGTACGAGGGCGAAACCCCCATGTTACCCCACAGGAGGTCACTTCGCTGTTGATGGCGGTTTGCATGTCTACGTCCGAGTCACCAACATAAAGAGCGTTCTCTTTGGATATGCTCGCTCGTTCTACGATCTCATTGACGATACTGGGATCTGGCTTCGCCTTTACTCCTTCACGCTGTCCGAGAACCTCCGTAAATTGTATGGAAGGGAAGAAATGGGCGATGAGCTTACGGGTAGCGGCTTGATATTTATTAGAAGCGACCGCCAGTTTTATCCCTCTTTCCTGCAACAAGGCTAATAACTCAGGGATACCGGGGTAGGGAACGCTGCGATCTGTGTTATGCAGATCGTAATGCTTCAAGAACTCTTCCCTTACCTTTAGTATATTCTCTTCCGTCTTTTCACCTTCGGGTAACGCACGTTCGAATAATTTGTTGATGCCGTTTCCTACGAAGAAGTTATACTCCTTTACGTCATGTGTCGGAAAGCCGTTTTGCCGCAACGCATGGTTCGTGCTATGGGCTAAATCCGCGATCGTATTTAATAATGTTCCGTCAAGATCGAATATTACTAACTTTTTCATTTTAGTTTTCTGGCAAAATTAATGGAATGTAGAGATATACTTTCCCTTTCGACTGATAAAATAGATGAACCGATTTAAAAATAGATAAAAGTATTAGGTCATATATAAGATATTTGTATCTTTAGGACAGGAATAGAAATCCTTTGTAATATATTGTATAACCTAAAATTGGAACATCATGGGAAAGAATCAATTAATTCACGGGAATGAATTTCATTTGCTGAAACAAGCTGAGATTCATAAAGCTACAGGTAAATTAGTCGAGTCACTAAACTTGGCAGCCGGTTCTACGGGAGGTTTTGATATGTATAAAGTTGTAGAGGCTTATTTTACGGATTTAGAGAAAAGAAAGGAGATCAATGATTTGTTGGGTATTTCCGAGCCATGTGAGACACGTGTCACGGAAGAATGCTTTTCTTAAATAAGCCGCAGTAGGAATAACATAGAAAAAGGAGATACCTGAATCAGATATCTCCTTTTATTATATCTCAAAGAAGGATCAATTACTTACCAGAAAGTTTTTCTTTCAAAGCAGCCAATTCCTCGATGTCACCTAATGTAGTCTTTTCAACCGGACCGGTTACCATTCCAGATTCCTCTTCTTTTTTACCACCACGTTTTGAGGATGCCTTCTTTTCAGAAGTTGCCTTAGCGCCTTTTTGCTCATCTTCAAAGATGCGGCTGTGAGAAAGGATGATACGTTTAGCTTCCTTGTTGAACTCGATTACCTTGAATGAAAGTTTCTCATCTACTTGAGCTTGAGAACCATCTTCTTTTACAAGATGCTTCGGAGTAGCGAAACCTTCTACGCCGTAAGGCAAAGAGATAACGGCACCCTTATCCAATACTTCGATGATTGTACCTTCGTGGATAGAACCAACCGTGAAGATTGTCTCGAATACATCCCAAGGATTCTCTTCCAATTGCTTGTGGCCTAAGCTTAAGCGACGGTTTTCCTTATCGATTTCCAATACTTGAACCTCGATCTCTGCACCGATCTGAGTGAATTCAGACGGATGTTTGATCTTCTTCGTCCAAGACAAGTCAGAGATGTGGATCAAGCCGTCAACACCTTCTTCGATTTCTACGAATACACCGAAGTTAGTGAAGTTACGAACTTTTGCAGTATGCTTAGAACCTACAGGATACTTCTCTTCGATTGTTTCCCATGGATCTTGTTTCAGTTGCTTGATACCCAAAGACATCTTACGTTCTTCACGGTCCAGAGTCAATACAACAGCTTCTACTTCATCGCCCACTTTCATGAAGTCTTGAGCAGAACGCAGGTGCTGTGACCATGACATTTCAGATACGTGAATCAAACCTTCAACACCCGGAGCAATTTCGATAAATGCACCGTAATCAGCCATCACGACTACTTTACCCTTCACGTGATCACCTACCTTCAAGTCCGGATCAAGAGCATCCCATGGGTGCGGAGTAAGTTGTTTCAGACCCAAAGCAATACGTTTCTTTTCGTCATCGAAATCAAGGATAACTACGTTCAACTTCTGATCCAGTTCAACTACTTCTTTCGGATCGCTTACACGCCCCCAAGACAGGTCAGTGATATGAATCAAACCATCTACACCACCAAGGTCGATGAATACTCCGTATGATGTGATATTTTTAACAGTACCTTCCAGTACTTGTCCTTTTTCAAGTTTACCGATGATTTCTTTCTTCTGCTGTTCAAGTTCAGCTTCGATAAGAGCTTTGTGAGAAACAACAACGTTTTTGAATTCCTGGTTGATTTTAACCACTTTGAATTCCATTGTCTTACCTACAAATACATCGTAGTCGCGGATAGGTTTCACATCAATTTGAGAACCCGGCAAGAATGCTTCGATACCGAATACGTCCACAATCATACCACCCTTAGTGCGGCATTTGATGTAACCCTTAATAATTTCTTCATTTTCAAGAGCAGCGTTTACGCGGTCCCAAGAACGAGTAGCACGTGCTTTTTTGTGTGACAGAATTAACTGTCCTTTCTTATCTTCCTGATTTTCAATGTATACTTCTACAGTATCACCTATTTTCAAATCTGGATTGTAACGGAATTCATTCAAAGGAATGATACCGTCTGATTTGTAGCCGATATTGACAACTACTTCGCGTTTGTTCATTGCAATAACAGTACCGTCTACAACCTCGCGGTCGTTTACTTTGTTCAGCGTACCGTCATAAGCTTTTTCAAGATCTTCGTGGCTCATGCTGGTTACAGCTTCGCCGTTTTCATAAGCATCCCAGTTGAAATCTTCAACAGGAGTGATGTTTTTTAAATTTTCCATTAATAAAATTGTTAAAATTCTCAGTTAATTACGTTAGACATTATATTGTTTATCTAATTTCGGGCGCAAAGATACAACAAAATACTGAAACACAAACAAGTTTGCTGAAATTTCTTGCTGATTAAAATTTAAATGGGATATAATCGTTGTTTTTAATTTATGTTTGTACATTTGTAGAAATTTAACCTATTAAAATATGGTAGCGTTCATTTTAGTTTGTTTCTACTTTTAGGTTTTTTATGGGAGATAAGGAAGAGGAAAAGTTTGGAAAAGGAGTTCGTTAAGAAGAAAAATAAGGTGTGTTCCGTGAAAGAATTTTCGGATACCATATTGTATAATGTGGATGCATATATAATTTGGGTTGATCGGAATTTTTTGGTTGAAAAGACCAATTACTATAATTTGAATAATACTTCTGAAAGATAAGCGGAAAGTAATGTCCAGAGGCTTTAACGGTTATTTGTTCAAGCCTCTGAACAAAGAAGCTTTGTTTAATATGCTTCGCCAAATGGATATTTAATCTTCCAAAGAGTAATCAATGGTGGTTACAACACGGATACGTTTGATGTAAGGAGTATTGGCATCACGATCCTCGATACTGAATTGTCCCTGATAAGCTCTTTTTATCTTACCAAGTTCGCTGTCCGAGTCCTTGGCGAATTTAATAGCTGCCGCCCGTGCGTTTTTAGTTGCTTCCTCTATCATTTGAGGCTTGATGTCGTTTAAACCGGTATAGTCATATTGCACATTGTAACGATAATCTCCACCGGTAATAGCGATACCTTGCTTTAAGAGTTCGCTTTGTTCGCTGATCATCTTTCTCACCAGATCTACTTTAGTTGAAGTAACCGTGATGACAGAGGTCACATTATAGCGGAAGGGAACTGAATTATTATTATAACGTTCAGCTTGCATGTCTATAATTTCCGGTGCATTGATACTGATTTCGTTTTCAGTGATTCCTTTCTGTTTCAAGAAGCCGACAATTGTTTGGTTGGTTGTATTTATTTTGTTATATAAGGTCGGGAGATCATTTCCCAGGTCTTTATACATTAAAGGCCAAGTTACTTTATTAGCTGGCACCTCCATTTCTGCCAGACCTTTCACATTCACTACTCTGTCTTTACCAGAGAAAGTGTCCAATCCCTGTTTGATAAAATACCCCATCACCAACATGCCTATAGCAAGGATGACGGCTTCTTGTTTCCAACTTTTCATACTTCAGTCGTTTTTAGTGATACAATTATTTGTTTTGTAAGCGTCAAATGCCTTTTTAACAGAGCCCTGTTCTTGCAGCAATTGTTTTGCTTCTGCTTTATTAATATGTAATTCGTCAATTAGCATTTGTACTCCTCGGTCTACTAGTTTTTGATTGCTGAGTTGCATGTTTACCATCCGGTTTCCTTTTACTCTGCCTAGTTTTATCATGACGGTGGTACTTATCATATTCAGTATCATTTTTTGCCCTGTGCCGCTCTTCATGCGCGAGCTGCCTGTGATAAATTCCGGACCGACTATCATTTCGATGGGTATATCTGCTACATTCGAGAGTGGAGAGTTTGGATTGCTGCTGATGCTTGCTGTTAATATTCCGTGTTCTCTCGCTTTTTGCAGCGCTCCTATAACATAAGGAGTTGTTCCCGATGCCGCTATGCCTATCAGGATGTCTTTATTTGTGATGTGATGCTTTTGTAGTTCCATCCAGCCTTTTTGACTATTATCTTCAGCACTTTCTACAGGATGTTTCAAAGCTTGTTCACCACCGGCTATAATACCTATGACACAGGTATCAGGCATACCGAAAGTCGCTGGAATTTCAGAAGCGTCCAATACTCCTAGGCGTCCACTGGTTCCGGCTCCCAAATAGAATATGCGTCCTCCTTGATGCATACGTTCTACTATTTCATTTACTAGTTTTTCAATTTGTGGTATGCAGGCATGAACAGCTGAGGCTACTTTCCGGTCTTCTTCGTTGATACCTTCCAGTAACTCTCTGACGGATTTTTGTTCCAAATCCTCATGTATGGACGGTTGTTCGGTTATTTTTATAAAATTCATACTTCGAAATGATAATCCTTTAATCCTTCCAGTGGACTTTTTAAAACTTTTCCGATGGACACATTCAGTCTTAGAGCTGCTTCTTTTACTTCTTCTTGAAAGTAAAATGCAATAGAACCTGTAAAATGTACAAGAATATCATGATATTCGTATTGCATTACATTACGGGTGAAGAAATCAGTGAAGCAGGAAATTAATAAATTCTGCATCTCTGGTCTATGCTTGTGGGCGAAAAGAAAAGGAGTCAGACCCGCCAGAAAGCGGTTGGCTAAAGGCTGTCGGTATACTTTATCTAAAATCAGTGCTGGGGTCAAATCGTATTCTTTAAGGAAATCTCGGCAAAGGTCATCGGGAAGTTGGTGTTTCAGGAAGTCACCTACCAGACGTTTCCCTAATACGGCTCCGCTACCTTCATCTCCTAAAATATACCCTAACGGAGAAATATTAGCTGTTATTTTTTCCCCGTCATAAAAACAAGAGTTGGATCCGGTTCCTAAAATACATGCAATCCCTGCCGTTTTACCACATAGGGCGTGGGCGGCACCTAACAAGTCACTTTCGACAAGGATATTTGCTTTGGGGAAGTTCTGCGCCAAAGCTGTTTTCACTATATTCGTTTTTTCGGGAATACATCCTGCACCATAGAAATAAATAGTTGTAAATTCAGTGGTGTCTCCCAACTGGGGAGTTAGTGTGGAGGCAATCACTTCTTTTATTTCATCAACTGATTGGTGGAAGGGGTTGATACCTCCTGTTCGAACTGTCCTGCTGTTTGTCTTGGTGTTACCCAGACACCAGTCTGTTTTGGTAGAACCACTATCTGCTATTACTATCATATCGGATAATAAGATGATTATTAGTCTTACAAAAATAGTATAAATTTATCCGATATCCATTGTTTTCCGTATTTATTTGTCGGGCTCTTATATTATTTTAGTAACTCTGTTTCTATATTTAATTTGATGTACAAATAGTTATAATTTTAGTCTGGTGTTCGATTTCTACCCAATTTTGACCAATTTTTCAATAAAGTGTATCTGTTTTGCTGCTATTTTTGTGTATTCGAATTTTTAGGTATGAAACTATGAAACACAATTTATGCCGGACACTTCTGCTTTTTGCCGGAGTATTCCTCTTTGCAACTATAGATGCACATTTTAAGACTACTCCTCAGTCACCTGTTCATATTACTGAAACCGACGAACTGGTTTATAAATCGTATCCTAACGGCGATCGGATACCTGATTTTTCTTTTTGTGGTTATCGCCAATCTGAGTATCCCATTCCTTGGGTGGATGCAAAAGTATATGTTCCTGTCGTGGATGGAGATGCAACCGGTCTTATTCAGCAGGCATTGAATTATGTAGCCTCTCTTCCTATGGAACCGGATGGTTTCAGAGGTGCAGTTCAGTTAGCTCCCGGTAACTATGAATTGAAAGGTAAACTTTTGATGCGGGCTGACGGAGTGGTTCTCCGTGGTAGCGGATGCCATAAAAATGGAGGAACGGTTTTACGTGCATTGGGACCGATGAAAGATGAATTGATTCGTGTTTTGGGTTATAATAATGCGAAAACGGAAGACACTATTCATATTGCCGGGCAGTATGTACCTGTAAATGCTACGGTTATTCCTTTGAAACAAACTGCAACATTGAAGGTGGGAGATAAAATACGCATTGTCCGTCCATCAACAGCCGGATGGCTTTCGGTGCTTGGTACGGATAGATTGGGCAATGAACAGGAATATAATTTCTCGAAATGGACTCCCGGTCGTCATGATATGGTGTGGGAGCGTACTGTGGTTGCTGTTACCTCTGAAAGTATTACCATAGATGTACCATTGACCATGAGCCTTGATCCCAAGTATGGTGGTGGGTATATTTTACCTCTTTCATGGACTGGGAGGATTAATAATGTCGGAATAGAGAATTTGTGTTGCGATTCTGAATATGATCATACTAATTTGAAAGATGAGAACCATCGTTGGCAGGCAATTACCTTCAATCATGTGAAAGATGGATGGGTACGAAGAGTGGAGGCTCATCATTTTGCAGGTTCGGCGGTAATGGTATTGGAGGGAGCGATGCAGGTGACTGTGGAGGATTGTAAATTTCTGCATCCCGTGTCCGAGATAGCCAACCATAGGCGTTATGCTTTTCATACTTTGGGACAACTAACTCTTTTTCAGCGTTGTTATTCTGAAGAGGGGTACCGTGATTTTACAGTTGGGGTTGCCGTACCTGGACCTAATGCTTTTGTACAATGTCATTCCGAACGGCCTTATAGTTTCAGTGGATCTACTGGTGGCTTCTCTAATGGTATTTTGATGGATAAAATAACGGTGTCAGGAGGAATTATTCAATTGGGTTATCGGGATATGGCAGATCAGGGAGCCGGTTGGGTGGCGGCTAACTCTATGTGCTGGCAGGGACGAGCTTCACAGACTCATTGTGTTACTCCTCCTACAGCTCATAATTGGGCTTATGGAATGTGGACGCAACCTTTTGGTAATGGCCATTATGAATTGTCGCATACTTTTGTCAAGCCGGAAAGTTTTTTTTATGCTCAACTGGCGGCTCGTATGGGTAAATCTTCAATGGAAGAAAAGAAAATATTTGTGTACACTACTGATGAAACTACGAAGCCAACTCCCGAGTACGCTCATTGGATGTCTGTACAGTCATTAAAACCGGATATGCGAATGGATGTATGGATAGACAGTATGATAGTGAAATATCCTTTGGAGATAACCCAGAATAATGCTCCTCTTTTAAACGAAGTGAACTGGCGGCCTGAAAAAGAGAAGCATGTGGTCATGGCAGAACCTTTACAAGTGAAAAATGGCTGGATTGTGCGGGGAAATCATATTCTCATTAACGGAACTTATTTTCGCAAGAATATTCCCGGTACTACAGGATGGCAGGGCAAAGGATCACTCAGTCAGTTTGTTCCGGGACGCACCGGTACGGGATATACCGAAGAGCCAGATAGTGTTGCGCAAGTATTATTGCTTTCGGGAGCACATGTGCTTCATCATCGTACAGGATTGTGGTATGAGCGTCGTCGTAATGATCATGAGCGGAATATGCATGCTGATGCTGAAGTTTGGGCTCCTTTTAATGAAATGCCTTATAGCCGTAGCGGGCAGGGGGAAGCTCAGGATCGCTTAAGCAAATATGATCTGAATAAATTCAATCCTTGGTATTGGAATCGTTTGAAGCGATTTGTAGATGTGGCGGATCGAGACGGACTGGTTTTGTTACATGATCATTATAACCAGCACAATATCATAGAAGAAGGAGCACACTGGTGTGATTATCCTTGGCGCTCTGCTAATAATATAAATCAGTTGGGATTTGCGGAAAAGACTGTTTTTTCGGGGGACAAGAGAGTGTATATGGCAGAACAGTTCTATGATATTACTCGTCCGGTTATCCGTGAATATCACAGTAAATTTATTCGTCAGAGTGTAAATGTGTTCCATGACAATAATGGTGTGGTACATAGCATTGGATTGGAATATACCGGACCATTGAATTTTATGAACTTTTGGTTGGAAGAGGTCAATGCGTGTGATAACCATCAGTTAGTGGCGTTGACAGCAACAAAAGATGTGCAGGATTCTGTCTTGAAAGATAAAAAACATACTTCAATGGTTGATGTGATTGATATCCGTCAGTGGCATTATCGCGCAGATGGAACTTTATACGAACCCCAGGGAGGGGTAAGTCTGGCTCTTCGCCAGCATGCGCGACTGATTGATCCGGGCACGGTATCTTGTGCCAGTGTTTATCGTGCGGTACGTGAATATCGCTGTAAGTATCCTGATAAAGCTGTGGTTTATAATGGTAGTACAATTAGAGTTCCTCGTAATGCTATGAATTGGGCTATATTTATGGCGGGTGGCTCTTTTGCCAAAATTCCGCCGATTGATGAATTACCGGTTTATGAGAAGGCTTCTTCTTTTTCTCCTATAGATAGACAGACCGATATGGATACTCAGTGGGTAATGGGGGCTGTCGGAAAGGGATACCTTGGGTACTGTGTGAAGAATGAGATTAATTTGGATTTGATGGGAGATAGAGAAACGTATAAAGTCTTTTGGATTGATCCGGATAAAGGAACGGTTATAAAAGAAGATGGTAGCGTGAGAGGAGGTGGAAAAGTAATTTTAAAGGCTCCTGCTGAAAGTTCTATTTGTTTTTTACAATTGTGATTGCAAAGCTTTTGTAAAACTGTTGGTTGAGTAATAGGAACGGATTCCAATCTTGTTCCTATTACTTATAAGTTAGTGCTTTTTTATATAAACAGACTTTTTTAATAATTGAGCCAAAGCTTCATTGCAGCTATCTTTTCTCTGCTTACAGTAATTTTATCTTTAAATGGCGGTTTTACCTGTACTATTATTTTTCCTAAAAAATAGTTTTCTATTTTTTGTAATAATTCTTCTTTAGTTGTTATATGATTTATTTCATTTCTGAATGAACTAGAATCCGGCATATTTTTAGTATACCAACTAATGTGCTTTCTCATTTCATTAAGTGCAACACCTTCACCTTTATACGCAATATCAAATTCAATGTGCTCTTTTAATATTTCATACTTTTCTTGATTAGAAGGCTTAGAAAGTTTTTCACCTGTTTCTAAATAATGTTGAATTTGTTTAAATATCCATGGATTTCCCATTGTACCTCTAGCAATCATTATTGCATCAACACCGGTTTGTTCAAACATTTTTTTTGCTGATTCTTCATCTATTATGTCTCCATTTCCTATCACTGGAATATTTACTGATTCTTTA
>ENA-ORNF01002686-ORNF01002686.1-human-gut-metagenome-genome-assembly--contig:-NODE-2686-length-12892-cov-3.443951_pt1 | contig 12892 bp, 10 predicted proteins | sample MGYA00242110_ERZ509012 | MGnify/ENA primary metagenome ERZ509012 (study PRJEB26280, sample SAMEA2338714) | human gut metagenome | biome: human gut; feature: human-associated habitat; material: faeces... | reverse complement strand
GAAGCCGATTTGGAATGGATTTTGCATCGTAACTGTGAAGGTACTGAACAGTTACAAACACACAAGGAAATGAGGTTAGTCATGGTACAGTCAAGAACACATAACTGTGGCCAGTTACGACTCCCGGATGTGGGAGAGAAGGTTACGCTGGTCGGATTTTATGATAATATGCGAAAGGTGAGTAAGAATCTCGGATTCCTGATCTTAAGAGATTTTTACGGAATCACCCAGGTGGTTGTGGAGACCGAAGAGATGATGGACAAGTTAAGCGGCGTCAATAATGAGTCCACGTTATCCATCACCGGAACAGTCCGGGAGCGTTCCAGCAAGAACGGCAATCTTCCTACCGGTGAAATCGAAGTCGTACCGGAAGATATCCAGGTACTTGGCAAGTGTATTTACAATGAACTTCCGTTTGAAATTAACAGAAGTAAGGAAGCGGATGAAGCAACCCGTCTGAAATACCGTTATCTGGATCTGCGTAATCCTGCTGTCAAAGAGAAGATCGTTCTTCGAAGCAAGGTTGTTGCAGAGCTGCGTCAGAGAATGACCGGGCATGATTTCCTGGAAATCACCACTCCGATTCTGACCTGTTCTTCTCCGGAAGGAGCGAGAGATTACCTGGTTCCGTCACGTAATCATCCGGGCAAGTTTTATGCATTGCCGCAGGCACCGCAGCAGTTTAAGCAGCTGCTGATGACGTCCGGTTTTGACCGTTACTTCCAGATCGCACCCTGCTTCCGTGATGAGGATGCCAGAGCAGACCGTTCTCCCGGTGAGTTCTATCAGCTCGATATGGAAATGGCATTTGCTTCCCAGGAAGATGTATTTGCGGTTATTGAAGATGTATTACCTCCCGTATTTGCAAAGTACGGTATTTATAAAGAAGCATCCAAGGCACCGTTTGCCAGAATCTCTTACCGTGATGCATTAGAGAAGTATGGTTCGGATAAGCCGGACTTAAGAATTGATCTGGTATTACAGGATGCAACAGAGGTGCTTGCGGATTGTGGATTCGGACCTTTCGATGGACAGTGCGTGGAAGCCATTGTGGTGGATCAGTTCACGGCAACCCGTAAGGTAATTGATAAGATCTGTGCCGATGTTGAAGTACAGAGCGGCCAGAAGGCTTACTGGTTCAAGCTGGATGAAAACGGCGAACTGGTTGGAGGAATTGCGAAGTTCCTGCAGGAGCGTAAAGAAGCAGTCATCGAAAAGCTCGGTCTTAAGAAAGGTGATTTCGTAGGTCTTACCGCAGGTAAGAAGGGCGATGCTCTGAAAGGGGCAGGCGTATTACGGAAATATCTTGGAATGAACAGTGAAGCACATATGAAGCAGAACTGTTATGAATTCTGCTGGATCGTAGACTTCCCGATGTATGAAATCGGAGAAGAATCCGGAGAACTGGAATTCTGTCACAATCCGTTCTCTATGCCGCAGGGCGGTATGGATGCACTGTGCAACGCAGATCCGCTTTCTATTAATGCTTATCAGTATGACCTGGTATGCAACGGTGTCGAATTATCTTCCGGAGCAGTTCGTAATCATGATCCGGAAATTATGGTAAAGGCCTTTGAAATCGTAGGCCTGGGCGAAGATGCAGTGAAAGCAAAATTCCCGGCCATGTACAATGCGTTCTGTTACGGAGCACCTCCGCATGCAGGAATTGCACCGGGCGTAGACCGTATGGTTATGCTGCTTGCCGGTGAGGAGAGTATCCGTGAAATCATTCCGTTCCCGATGAACAAGACGGCACAGGATGTCATGATGGGAGCACCTTCTGCCGTAGATGAGAAGCAGCTCCGTGATGTGCATATTAAGATTGATCTTCCGAAGGAAGATTAGATTTGTAAAAGATGATAAACAGATAGTTACAATAAATCAAAACATAGAGGGGAGGCTTCGGCTTACCCCTTTATTCGTATAGCGGATAGGTATATAGGAAGCAGGAGTTTAGAAGTGTAGGGCACTATACGATACATAGGTAGTATATAGAATGAAAGGTATACAATAACAACATTATGTTAACCGATGAAAAAGATCAATTTTATTTTGCTCCGATGGAGGGCATCACGGGATACCTGTTCCGGAATGAATTTCACAGGCAGTTTGATACGAACCATGAAATTACGAAATATTTCGGTCCGTTTGTAGCAGCTACGAGAGAGGGACTGACGAAATCGAGAGATCAGAAGGATGTGGATCCACAGAATAATCAGGGGATTACGCTGGTTCCGCAGCTGCTTGGTAATTCCGGAGAGTATGCAATTCCTTATCTGGAAAAATTTGAGGAGCTTGGATACGGAGAAGTGAACCTGAATATCGGGTGTCCGTATGGTACGGTGGTTTCCAAGAAAAAGGGTGCAGGACTACTGGCGCAGACAGAGCTTTTAGAGAATTATCTGGAGGCGATCTTTGCGTGGAAAGACAGGACAGGAAGCACACTTTCTATTTCGGTGAAAACACGGAGTGGAATGAACTGTCATGAAGAATGGGAAGGGCTTCTGGAAATTTATAATGAATATCCTTTATCGGAGCTGATTCTGCATCCCCGGATCGGGACGGATCTCTATGCGAATCATCCGCAGACACAGGATTTTGCTTATGCGGTTTCCCATAGTAAACATACGCTTTGCTACAATGGGGATCTTTTCACAAAAGAAGATTTCGGGGAAATGAAACAGCTTTTCCCGGAAAATACCCGTTGGATGTTCGGACGGGGACTGCTGGTAAATCCGTCCCTGCTCCGGGAGATTCAGGGAGGTCCGGCGATCTCAAGGGAAGAATTTCTGAACTATCAAGATAACATAACTAATAATTATGTAAATCAAAAATGGGGAGATAAGACTGTCCTGTTTAAAATGAAAGAATTATGGAATTACTGGCAGTATCTGTTCAAGTCACAGGATCGTGAAAGTGGGAATTCTGTAGAAGAAAACACAAGAGAGCCGGAATACTACCTGAAAAAGATCCGTAAGGCGCAGCGGGTTTCCGAGTATGAGCGTGCGGTTTGGGAGCTGGTCGGCTCCTGTGAGATTACAACGGAAAATGGATTTGGAAGAAGAGGATACAGGATCAAATGAAAAATACATTGATAAAATTAGGACTTGTTTTAAAGAAGGAGATTGTATTTACGGCAGCATTACTTCTTGCAGTGCTTTCTTCTTTCTTTGTACCGGTTTCCAAAGAATATCTGGGTTATCTTGATTATCGGGTACTGGCATTATTGTTTTGCCTGATGTTTCTGGTGGCAGGATTCCGGAAACAGGGCGTTTTCCGTTATCTGGGCCGGATTCTGACCGGACATGCCGGAAATGAAATGCAGTTGGAAATGGTTCTTGTCTTCTTATGCTTCTTTTTCAGTATGATCATCACCAATGATGTGGCGCTCATTACGTTTGTGCCGTTTACGATTGAAATTCTGGGAAGTATTCATAAAGAAAAGCATTTGATACCGGTGATCGTATTACAGACGATTGCAGCAAATTTAGGAAGTATGCTCACACCGATTGGCAATCCGCAGAACCTTTATCTTTATTCGGTTTCTGCATTTTCATTTGGAATGTTTATCCGTTATATGCTGCCATTGGTGGCAGTATCCTTCTTTCTTTTGCTGGTGATCCTGCTTTTCAGGGGATGGAAGGAGCGGGGAACCAGACTGGATTCTGCAAGTGCAGTGCTGGAGAAAGAGGACATCCCGATGGAGAAAATAAAGCTCCTTCTTCTGGGAATATTGTTTTTGGTCTGTATGGGTACGGTTTTAAGGATTCTTCCTTATGGAATCAGTTTTCTTGCTGTAGTGATCGTTGGAATGATTACCTTCCGGGATCTGTTTGCGCAGGTGGATTATTTCCTGCTCGGAACATTTGCCGGATTCTTCATCTTTGTTGGCAACGTGCAGAGAATACCTTCGGTAAGCCGGTGGATTGGAAGTGTGATGGAGGGAAAAGAATTTTGGTTGTCCATTGGCTGTTCCCAGATCATCAGCAATGTTCCGGCTACCATGCTGCTTTCTGGATTTACGACCGAATATAAGGAACTGTTGTGGGGCGTGAATATCGGTGGACTTGGTACATTGATTGCATCCCTGGCAAGTCTCATTTCCTATAAGTTCTATGCTTCCGTAAAAGGAGCACAGCGCGGAAGATATATGCTGGTTTTTACGGTATACAATGTGGTATTTTTACTTCTGCTGTGTCTGTTTGCAACGATATCAGGAACTGGCAGGTAAGGGCCGGTGATGTTTACTTTTCCTTATCGATCAGAGAGGAACGGTTCAGGTAATGCGAAGCTCCTTCTGCAAAAGGAAAAGCGCCCCGACACTTGGAATGACCATAAAGGCATTCACGAGATCGGCACATTCCCAGACAAAGCGAAGTGGCAGAATGGCACCGATAAAGATCATCACGAGGTAAGCGAGCTTATAGTAAAGAAAGCCCTTATTGCCGGTCAGGTAACCATAAGCCTGCTGTCCCATGTAAGACCAGCCGATCAGTGTGGTCACGGCAAAGGCAGCAAGACACAGGGACAGGAAGGTATTTCCGCCAAACGGCAGATAAGAAAAGGCAACATCAACAAGACTTCCTTCGTTTGCGCAAGCAAGGGAATCCGGATGCAGAATCATATTGGTTACAATGACGAGGCCGCTTAAGAGACACATCACAACGGTATCCCAGAAGACGGCGGTCATGGAAACATGCGCCTGACGCACGGGATTCTGTTCAGAGGTTGCGGCAGCGGTAATGGCAGCCGTTCCAATCCCGGCTTCGTTGGTAAAAAGCCCTCTGGCAATTCCAAAGCGGGCAGTGAGCATCAGGGAAGAGCCGGCAGCACCGCCTAAGGCCGCTCTTGGTGCGAGGGCATGCTTTACGATAAGGATAATGGCGGGAAGCAGGGCAGAGCGGTTGATCCAAAGAAGCAGGATACAGCTTAAGGTATAAAGAATGCCAAGAACCGGAACAATTTTCATGCAGGCATTGGCAATGGAGTGGTTGCCCTTAAGGATCACGGAAGCAATCAGTACAACCGTCACAAGGCCGGTGATGTACGGAGAAATATGGAAGGTAAGCTCCGTCGTCTGGGTTACGGCATTGGCCTGTGTGAAACAGCCGACAAACAGGGCGGCAAGAAAGGTCAGGAACGCATAAAATTTCCCGATAGATTTATTATGTAAACCGATCTCCCAGACATACATGGGACCGCCGTGGTAGGTGCCGGAAGCGTCCTGATGCCGGAAACGCACACTTAAAAAGCATTCTGCATAGGAGGTTGCCATACCGAGCACGCCGGTGAGCCAGCACCAGAAGATGGCACCGGGACCGCCGAGGGCTACCGCAGTCGAAACACCGACAATATTGCCGGTTCCGAGGGTGGAAGCAAGCGTGGTAGACAGGGTGGCAAAGACAGAGAAGTTTTTGCTTTCCCCGGAAGGTGCACAGACGGACATACGGATTGCGGAAAGAAGATGCTTTTGCGGAAACTTCAATAAAAGTGTAAAATAGATATGGGTTCCGGAAAGCAGAAGGAGCAGCGGGCCGCTCCAGAGGAACTGATTGATGTCCTGTACAAAGGAAAACCAGGTATTCATACGAAACTGCCTTTACATAGGAAGTTATAGTGCAGTTTATGAGGAGATTACAGATTTATGCCTGAAAGAAAGATAAGAATTCCAATCTGGTTTATTTTGATAGCGGTACTGCTCAATATCATTTCCAGAGGCAGTCCACAATTTGCACAATATTATGTAAACTATATTTTCCTCTATGGGTGGAAAGCTATGGAAGAGTTAGCGGATTATTTCCTTTTTCAGTGGGAGAAATGATGTTTTATCTGGGTGTTGTTCCGGCAGCTTATGAATGGGCATGGCCAAACTGTTACGGATGATGGAATAAAGTATGGATTTGCAGGTTTTGTGCAGATGCTATCTATGGTACAATAGAATAAGGAGGCGGATTCTATGGACAATATTATTGAATATATCAGAACTTATGGGCAGAATACGTTTGCTCAGAAGCCCTTTAATGAAGTGGATTCGCTGGTGATCTGCCAGCTTTCTTATATGAATTTCCAGCCATTTGTTCCCTCCCTTAAGGAAAAGAAGGAGGCGGTTTCCGTACAGAGTATTCTGGAGCAGGATCGTATGGAGGAGCTGCTTGCAGGGTATTGGTATAAGGAACAGAATGAAGAACTGTTCCGGGCGGCAGCCGCTTCAAAGCGGTTTGGCAATATGAAGCTGAATTACCATGAGAATGTGGTTGAGGAGGAAACGGATACCCAGTTTTCCGCGCTGACCTGTTTCCCGGATGAGGGAATCTGCTATGTGGCATATCGTGGAACGGACGCAACGATTGTAGGCTGGAAGGAGGATCTTAATCTGGCATTATCTGAGCCTACGCACAGTCAGGAGCTTGCAGTAGAGTATCTGAATAAGGTGTATTCAAGGGTAAAACAGGAGCTCTTCGTGGGTGGACACTCAAAGGGCGGTAATCTTGCTTCTTATGCTGCCATGAACTGTTCAGTCAGGACCAAAAAGCATCTGTTGTGTATTTATAATCATGATGGTCCTGGATTCCGGCCGGAAATTTTTGCCAAATGTGATTATGCATCGGTGAAGAACCGGATGTTTAAGTTTATTCCGAAGTCTTCGATTGTCGGAGTCATCATGGAAACCTGTGAGAACTGTGAAATTATTGAAAGCCGCAGCATTGGTGCAATGCAGCATAATTCCTTTAACTGGAGAATTGACGGAGATCATTTTGTACGGGTAGAAGACCGGACCACGGCCCAAAAACTGCAGGATGAGGCGTTGAATGAGTGGATTCTGTCCCTGTCACAGGAACAGGTACGTACCTTTGTAGATACGCTGTATGAGGTCGTTACGGCATCCGGAGCAGAAGATGTATTTGAATTTGGAGGGGATCTGAAGGGATGTATTACCAGAAGCTATGAGGCCATGAGGGATCTGGATGAGAATACAAGGAGAGCTGTGCATACCATTCTTCATGCATTATATGAGATTGCAGGTGAAAAGTTCAGGGAAGAATTTAATCTTCGATGGGAAGAGCTGCAGATAGAATTCCAAAAATCCATGAAAAAAAGCAAAAAGAGATGGTCAGAAGACGCAAAAACGTTAAAAAATGCTGCTCAGAAAAAGATTCAGCAAAATCGTAAAGAAAAACAGGTAAAAACTGTTGACAACAAGGGCAAAAATATGTAGAATAGTTTTTGTTCGCAGGAATGGCGGAATTGGCAGACGCGCACGGTTCAGGTCCGTGTGATAGCAATATCATGAGGGTTCAAGTCCCTTTTCCTGCATACATATAAAGAGTAGAAGATTCAAGGTGCTTGAATTTCCTGCTCTTTTTTGTACGGATCATACCGGAGCAGCTCTGAAGCATGGATCTGCATGTATTGAAAATCCATGCAGCAGAAGATGTCGGATGAATTATATGTAAGGAAAAGGATGCACTATGAATACGATGCTCAATAAAAAACAATTTTTACTTTATGCCATCCAGCTGGCATTCCCGATTATGATACAGAATTTAATCAGTACACTGGTTAATTCGGCAGATACGGTTATGTTAGGCTATGTCAGCCAGACGGCTATGGCTGCGTCATCACTTGCGAATCAGTATACGTTTGTCCTGTTCTGCTTTTACTATGGACTGGCCATTGGCACAAGCGTTCTGTCTGCGCAGTATTGGGGAAAGGGAGATCACCAGACCGTGGAGAGGATCCTGGGTCTGGCCACGAAGATTGTGCTTTTGATTTCACTGTTGTTTTTTGTAGTATCCTTTTTCTTCCCGGAATATATTATGCATCTGTTTACGAACAGCCCGGAAACCATTGCAGAGGGAGTTACCTATTTGCGGGTATTATCTTTTTCCTTTGTTTTTATGGGATTTGCACAGATTTTTGTGAGTGCGCTGCGAAGTGTCGGGAAGGTGGTTTTCCCTTCGGTCATTTATGTAGTATCCCTGCTGGTGAATGTATTCCTGAATGCAACCTTTATCTTCGGGTTATTTGGTGCACCGAAGCTTGGTGTTGTCGGTGTGGCACTTGGTACTGTAACGGCAAGAGCAGTGGAAGCGGTTCTGTGTCTTATTTATTCAGCAGGAAGCAAAGAGATACGTTTCCGTGTGGAAACCATGTTCCAAAGATCCGGGGTTCTCTTTAAGGATTTCCTGAAAATCAGTGCCCCTTCCGTTATTAATGATCTGGTATGGGGACTGGCCGCATCAATGTTTACCGTGATCTTAGGCCATATCGGAGATGATATGGTGGCTGCGAATGCCGTGGCGGTGATGGTTGTGAATATCGGAGCAATTGTCTGCCGTGGTTTTGCCAATGCGACCACCATTATTGTCAGCCAGAGTCTTGGAAACAATAAGATTGAAGAAACGAAGGTGTATGCCGGCAGAATGCTCTGGATCACTTTTCTGGTGAGTCTGCTTGGAAGTGGAGTGATTCTTGCAATCCGTCCGTTTATGATCAGGTTTTACAGTGATAAGCTGACCGAAACTGCAATTTCCTATCTGGGAATGATCATGATTATGACAACCTGGCGTCTTGTTGGGGAAGCAGTGAATACCTGTCTGATCTGTGGATGCTTCCGTGGGGGCGGAGATGCAAAGTTTGGTATGATTCTCGATACCGTGATGATGTGGTGTGTGGCAGTGCCGCTGATGGCAATTGCGGCCTATGTGTTAAAGCTTCCGCCCATCTGGGTTTATTTTGTAATGACATTGGATGAGTTTGAAAAGATGCCGATCGTATTTATTCATTACTTCAAATTTAAATGGCTGAAGAATATTACCAGGGATCGCAGGGAGCTGGAAGCTTCGTAGAAAAGCACAGATTATTCTTGCACTTTTGATTGCTTTAGTTAAAATAGAAGTTGGATGGAAGTCTGTTGCTAAAGAGGAAGGTATTTCAATTTTTTCAGAAAATAGATAAGGAGGCATAGACAGGATGAGTGAGAAAAAGCTGGCTGCATTGACATTTGATGATGGACCGACTGTGGGAATTACAGACCGGGTGTTGGATGTCCTTGAAGAAAATCATGCAGTTGCAAGTTTTTTTCTGATTGGACAGCAGATTACGGAGGAGACAGAATATCTTGTGAAAAGAGCACATGATATGGGCTGTACCATTGAGAACCATTCAAAAACGCACCAGTCCATGCCGAAGCAGAGTGAGCAGGAAATTGTGGATGAGATTAGGGAAACGTCCGATCGCATTGAGAAGATTGTGGGAGAGAAGCCGGAATTTTTCAGACCGCCCTATATTGATTATGATCAGAAAATGTATGATCTCATTGATCTTACCTTTATCAGTGGCTATGGCTGTGAGGACTGGCTGCCGGAGGTGAGTGCAAAGGAGAGAACAGAGCGTCTGCTTAAGGTGGCAAGACCCGGATTTATGATTCTGCTGCATGATATGGCAGATAATATACAGACGGTAGAGGCAATCAAGACTTTGATTCCGGAGTTGAAGCGTCAGGGCTATGAGTTTGTGACAATCCGTGATATCTTTATGAAAAGCGGCATAAAACCGGAGCATAATGTAGTTTATATGAGCGTGGATGAAGTACGGGAGAATTACAGGTAGAGCCGGGCTGAATCGTTACTATAGATTAAAAGCAGCTGAATAATTACGATCAGAAAATGGAGAGAACAGCATGATTAGAAATATTGTTTTTGATATTGGTGGTGTACTGATCCGGTTTATGCCGGGAGAAGCCATGCGTAAGCTCGCAATTCCGGAAGAAAAAATCGCTCCGCTTCTTAAGGCTTCGGTTTATTGTAAATGGTGGCAGGAACTGGATCGTGGATTTTTTGAAGAAGAGGAAGTCATGAAGTATATGCAGGAGGATGCGCCGGAATATGCACAGGATATTGCGTTTTTTATGTCAAATGGAAAGCGGGATGTTGTGGAAGCCTTTGACTATTCGGCAGAGTGGCTGAAAGGGCTTCAGGAGAGAGGTTATCATACCTATCTTCTGACCAACTATCCGGCAAGTTATTATGATCTGCACAGCAGGGAGAAGTTTACGTTTATGCCCTATGTAAATGGACAGATTGTTTCGGCTTATGTAGAGATGATTAAGCCGGATCCGAATATTTACCGGACACTTCTTGACACGTATGATCTGAAGGAAGAGGAATGTGTCTTTATTGATGACCGCAAGGAGAATGTAGAAGCTGCGAAGAAACTTGGTTTCCATGGGATCCGGTTTGAAAGCTATGAACAGGCATTCCGGGAGCTTGAAGCCATTATTTCCGGTGAAGCCGCTCCTGTATAAGCTTCACCGGATGTGATTTCATAAAAGCAATCCTTTGGAGTCAGGTCACTGTGGAAAAGCAACGGATGGTCATCGGATTTCCAGGAGAGGCCATCGGTAAGTCCCCATACGCTGACGCTTTCAATCGGAGTTCCGTTCTTTTTGGCCGCAACCAGTGCATCAAAGAATCTTTTATAATAAAGTCCCTGTATTTTCTCAGGATTTCCTGCATCCGGCTGGACAATATCCAGTTCAGTTATGTGAATCACAACATGGAGTTCGTCGGCATATTTCTGTGCCGCAAAGGTGAACCTGGCAGGAGATACGTCGGTATCGAGGTGGCTCTGCATTCCAATTCCGTCCAGATTTCCAGCTTCTGCAACCGGGGAAAGCAGATTTATGATATCAGCCTGTTTGGCTGGCTGATAAGTATTATAGTCATTATAAAAAAGCAGAATTTCTTCCGGGGCATAGGTGCGCGCATAGGAAAATGCATAATTGAGGTAGTCGTCCCCGATGGTCTTACGCCATAAGGAGTCTCTCATACCACCGTTATCATCAATGCATTCATTAGCAATATCGAATGCATAGAAAAGATCGGGATAGTTTGTGGATATAAAGGAAAATACATCATGGATGTAATTTTCCATACGTTTCAGCATCAGTTCACGGTCTGCAGGCTCTCCCGATGGATCATAGTCTTTATAAAAGATCCAGTCCGGGGTCTGGCTGTGCCAGATGAGAGTATGTCCGCGTACCTTAAGGTGATTCCGGACAGCAAAATCAAGCTCCGGTATTACACGGGTGAAATCAAGTTGTATATGTTCACGGTTTCCTTCCAGATCGGCAAGAGTAGCCGATTTGCTGATGATATTTTCCGGTTTAAGGTTATTTTCGTTGGTAACACTGTTAAATTCATGACAGATCAGCTCCTTATACTGGTTGTCAGAAACTGTGACCGGATTAATGCATACACCCATTTGGAAATAGTCTGCATAGAGTTCTTTCAGGGAGGGAAGATCGGAAACAACCGGACTGTCAGCTGATGGCTGGGGTGAGGATGCTTCTGTAGAAACGGACTCTTCAGATATTGGACTCGTAGTTTCGTGTATTTGCATAGGGACTGTTTCCTCCTTACGGCATCCGCTCACTATGAGCAGGATAGTCAGTATAAATGTAAGAATGTTAAGGTGCTTGCGATGAGGATGTATTTTCAGCATAATAGTTCTCCCTTCCGTTTCGTTAAGCATAACATACGGAGGAAAGGTATGCCTATCAGATATTGCGTATTTTTTTACATGAATTGCGTAAATCGGATTGTATTTTACCGATTATTTTGCTAATATATAATTAGCGTATGGAAAGGCAGGGAAGTCATATGGGAGTACGATTGAACATGGGATATACCGGTATGAAGCAGAATTATTCTTTTTTGTTTCAGAGTATGTCAGGAAATTCTAATTTAAATTTTCTTTCCGATTACATGAGCATTAAGAATGGAAGCTATGGCAAGCTGATGAAGGCCTATTATGGCAAAGGTAACAAGATCAGCAAGGAAGCTGCTTCTATTGTAGATGAAAAGAAGAAAACACTCTCCACATCCAAGGATTCTGCAGAGACCTTGAAGCAGATCCAGACGGCATCAGAGAGTTTGAAGAGTTCTGCAGATCAGTTAACGAATACAGGTAAGGATTCTGTATTCAGTAAGAGTCAGGATGAGATTTATAAAGCGGTAGACAGTTTTGTAACCAATTATAACAAGCTGATTGAAGGGTCTGCCAAGTCCGCTTCCGACAGTATCACGAAGCGTGTAGATACCTTAAAGAACATGACAGAGTCCAATCAGAAGCTGTTGGGTCAGGCAGGTATTACCATTGGTAAGGACGATACACTGACACTTGACAAGGATGCTTTTGCAAAGGCAGATGCAAACACCGTGAAGACTTTGTTTAGCGGAAGTTATTCTTATGCATCCAGAGTATCTTCCCAGTCTTCCTTTATCGATTTTGCAGCAACACAGGAAGCAGCACAGGAAGTGCTTTCGCCACATGAAACCGTTTCTTTATCGTATTCCAGGTAACCGGAAGCAAAAAGATTCCAAGCAACAGCAGTGACAATGCATATGCCTTCTCCTCTTTCCAGTAACCGGCTCCCGCCAGCATCATCAGAATACCGAACAGATACCTGAGAAAAATTCCTGCCTTTCTCAGCATATTTCATTCCCCCTCTTGTGTATTTTCTGAATTTCTTACAGCGAAATCCTCTACTGTAAATACGTTTGAAAGAATGGAAAATTACATCACAGATTACGATTCTTTATAGAAAATCATGCTGAACCATATGACCATATGCTCACCGAGGTAATAATCCATCATGTTTTTTTCAATCAGGTTTGCAACAACGATGCCGTGGCTCTCGATGCATGGATGCATCAGTTCAAGATGGCGGCAGCCGCCTCTCGGGTAGGTACATTTATCGCAGAGCTGGCAGGAATCGGAGGAAAGGGCGAAGGTGAGCAGGGTTTTGTCTTTTAAATGCTGCTCGATTTCGCGTGTGATTTTTTCGTGCTCCGATTTTGTTTTTAATGTCTCATCCATATCCATGATG
>ENA-ORNF01002684-ORNF01002684.1-human-gut-metagenome-genome-assembly--contig:-NODE-2684-length-12894-cov-8.827479_pt1 | contig 12894 bp, 9 predicted proteins | sample MGYA00242110_ERZ509012 | MGnify/ENA primary metagenome ERZ509012 (study PRJEB26280, sample SAMEA2338714) | human gut metagenome | biome: human gut; feature: human-associated habitat; material: faeces... | reverse complement strand
AACACAGCCACGCCCGTACCGGCCAATACGGCGACGCCCACGCCGCCCGTCGTAACCATCCAGGTGGACACGCCCGCGCCGGACACGCCCGCGCCGGTGCCGTCGTCGCTGCGCATCGACAGCCAGAACCTGTACGACGGCATGGCGGCCACGTATGCGCAGGGCTACGCCCCGACCGTTTCCGGCGGCAAGGCGACGATCATCCTGCCCCTGCTGTGCAGCGGGAAGCTCGCGGGCGACAGCCTCGTGGCCACGCCCAATCTCGGCAGCACGCTGGACTCCCCGTTCGTGTTCGGCAACTATCAGCAGATCGTCCCGCTCTCGACCCAGTCCGTCAACGGCGGCAAGGGACAGGTGCAGGCGTACTACGTCCGCTTTGACCTGGCGCTGAGCAGCGCCCGGATCAACGGCGTGTACCCGGTGGTCATCACCGTGGAGGCGTTCGACACGGCGGGCAACGAGGTGCGCGGGGAGTTTACGACGTATGTGACCATCTCGGACGGGCAGGACCCGCCCAAGGAGACCGTCAGCACGGGCAGCAGCGGCCCGACGGCGTCCAAGCCGGTGCTCGTGGTGACCGCCTGCGACCTCAGCAAGACGACGCTGCAGGTGGGCGACACGCTGCAGGTGAACCTGACCGCGGACAACCTCGGCCGCCGCACGGCGAACAACATCCGCGCGACGATCGTGAGCGACGACGCGAACATCGTGCTGCTGAACGACTTTTCGGCGCAGTACGAGCGGGCGCTGGCGAGCGGGGACAGCACGTCGTTTTCGTTCGAGCTGCAGGTGCTGCCGCTCGCGATGGGCGGGATGCACACGATGACCATCCAGCTCAATTACGAGGGACCGGACAACAGCGGGTATACGGAGAACGCGGTGTTCCGCTGCATGGTGGAGCAGGAGGCGGCGCTGGAATACGACGTGGTGAAGCTGCCGGAGAGTGCGACGTCGGGCGACTCGTTCAGCATCCCGGTGAGCGCGTACAACCCGGGGACGGCGACGGTGTACAACGTGCGCTTCACGCTGCACGTGGACGGGCTGATCGCGGCGACGGCGTATCTCGGGAACCTGGCGCCGGAGGAGAGCGCGGACAAGATGATGGAGGTTTTTGCCACGACGCTGTCCGGCACGGAGAAATACGGCCAGACGTACGGCACGTGCGAGCTGCGGTATGAGGACGCGATGGGGCAGGAATACTGGGAGAGCATCGACCTGACCATGAACATCCTCGAGCCGGTGAAGATCACGGACGTGGAGCAGGAGAAGCTCGAGGAGAAGGCGAAGGAGCAGGAGACGCTGTCGCAGTGGTGGGTATCGCTGCTGTTCGGCATAGCGATCATCGCGGTGCTCGTGGCCGTCATCATCGTCGGCAAGTTTTCGCGTATGATGAAGCTGCGGTAAGCGGCACGCCTGCCGCGGGCCATACGCGGCGGGCCTGAAGCGCGCGGACTGCGGTCCGTATGCGCAGCTTAAACGCCGCCTGCCGACAGAAATGCGACGGACACATCGCCCGCTACGGGGGCATGTGGACGCTCATCCTCCCACCCGACCGGGCAGCAATTCTACAATATCTCGGCGCGCGTTACACACCACGCGATCTCACGCCGGTCATTTCGCATCACCATATTTCCCAAAGGGCTTGCAGGGGCATGCTGTAGGCCCTTGCTTTTCTCTGCCGTCTGCGTTCGGGGAGTCGCCCGAATGTCCCATACCAGCGCTGCGAAGAAAAGGCTGATAATTTCCGGCGGATGGCGAATCTACGGCGTTCGCCGCTTTGCTCTGCCCTGCGAGCCGGGCGTGCAAAAGAAGAGAAAACGGCGCTGCGCCCAAAGCAAAAGAGCTTTGGGGCGCTTTTATATACCGGAAGGGGTCTGCCAGGTGCAGATCACCACCCCGTTTTTCTTGTTTTTTCCATTCACATTTCAAGAAAAACGGAGGCTATAAATGAAAACCATCCATCTCAGAGATTTTTATGCTGCTTTATATCACCATGACGCTTTCTACGATGTGCCGGATGAGGTGGCGGAGCTGCTGATTCTGTTCAAGCGCAGGGAGGAAGCACAGCGCAGGCGCATCTATCGGAACAGGGCGTATTACTCGCTTGACCACGACAACTGCATTGAAAAACAGGCGCTATGCCTTGGGAGCGGCTCGCGGAGAACCCGGGAGAGGTGAGATCCCTATGCAGACCGAAAGGTCGGTCCGTGCTGCCGCCCCGCACACCGGGGAGTAGTGTCGAATGCGTGTGCAAAAAACGCAAGAAAAACGGAAGAAGCGGTGGCCTTGCTCTGCTTCTATGCAGAACCGCTTTTGACCGCCGTTCTTGCTTCAAGGGCAACTGCTGCGCAATAAGACCGCGGCTTGGTTTCAAACGCGTGCAAACGACATGGATATACCGCCGGGCTGCCCTGGGCCGCTGATTCTTTGCGGACAGGCAAAGTTTTTAGTTTTGTGCATAAAAATGACAGGAAGGAGGCGGTTCCAGCTGCCAATGCCCGACGAATATACCGTGACGACAGAATCCATATCCGATGTGCCGCTTGCTGAGCTGTTGGAAGCGCTTTTGCTCGAACTTCTGGAACAGGGGTCGCCGCACCCTTGCACGGATTGCACACAACCGTTAGGATAGCGGTGTGATCCCTACAGGTTGATTGGCCCCGGAAGGAGGAAGGGTGAAACCAAAATCAACCTATCGCGCGGCGCTTTACATGCGCCTTTCGAGAGATGACGACGGCGCGACGGAAAGCGCCAGCATTTCGACGCAACGCAAAATGCTTCGGAGCTATGCGGCGGAGCACGGCTTTGTGGTCTATGCGGAATATGTGGACGACGGGTGGAGCGGCACGAACTTCGACAGGCCCGGCTTTCAGCGTATGATTGCCGACATTGAGGCCCAAAAGGTCAATCTTGTCCTTACCAAAGACCTGTCGCGCCTCGGGCGGGACTATATCACCGTGGGGCAGTATACGGAGATTTATTTTCCCGGCAAGGGCGTGCGTTATATTGCCATCAACGACGGCTACGATTCCGACGGCGTATCTGCGGACATTGTGCCGTTTAAGAACATCCTCAACGAGATGTATGCCCGTGACACATCCAGAAAGATCCGTTCCGCATTGGAGACGAAGATGCGGGAAGGCGCCTATATTGCGGCGTTTGCACCATATGGGTATCAGAAAGACCCGCTGGATAAAAACCACCTTGTGGTGGATGCGGTGTCGGGCGGGGTGGTCAGGGAAATCTTCTCCATGGCGGCCAAGGGCACTTTGCCGGTGGAAATTGCCCGAACGCTCAACGCACGCGCCGTGCCGCCGCCGGCCGTCTACCGCTGCATGACCCATGCCGGACTGGATGTCGACCGGTATTCCAGGCGGAAGGAATGGACGGGCACAGCCGTCTCCAAGATGCTGCGAAATCCCGTTTACCTGGGGCATATGGCCCAAGGCAAGACCACAAAGGTCTCCTTCAAGAGCCGTAAGATGGTCAACAACCCCCGTGACGAGTGGTTTGTCGTACAGCACACCCACGAAGCCCTTGTGGACGAAGAAACCTTCGATCTTGTACGGCGACGTGCGGCGGCGAGGACATGCAGCAAGAACGGCACGTTCTACAACCTGTTTTCCGGCATCGCCAAGTGCGCAGACTGCGGACGCAACATGTCGGCAACCGGCACGCGAAAAAAGGGCTCGCCCGCCAATTTGACCTGCGGTGGCTACAAACTCTATGGCAGCGGCGAATGCAGCAACCATTTCATCGACTACAATGCGCTCTATGAGATCGTGCAGGAATCGCTGGAGGAGCAACTTTGTCTCGGCCGGGAAGAGCGCAGCGCCATTGTCGGCCATGTGCAGGGCCGCAAGGAAAAACAGGAGCGGAAAGCAGGCGGGGCAAGCGCGCTTGCCGCATTCAAAAAACGGCTCCAGGAGTTGGAGCACATCATCGGCAAACTGTACGAGGACAATGCGGCAGGCCGCTTGAGCAGCGCCCGCATGGAGACGCTTGTGAGCAAGTATGAGCGGGAAGCGGAAGCGCTGGAGGCCCGCGTCGCTGCGCTGGAGCAGCAGGCGGATGCGCCGGGAACATCCGACCGGGCGTCCCGTGAAAAACTTGACGAGATGCTGCGCCAGATCACCGAGATCAAAGAGCTTACGCCCGGGCTGCTGTTTCGCCTCATCGACCACATTGAAATCGGCCAGGGCCATTATGAGCAGGGAGAGCACGGCAGGGTCAAGCGCCAGACGGTCAGAATCTTTTACCGGTTTCAGACGGAAGCGACGGTCAAAACATACACGCTCTGAAACATGCGCCGATCGCATGTCTGCAATCGTATGCCGCTGAAAGCACGCGGCAAAACGGCATTCGGGGAATTACCACCCACATGGGTGGTTGATAACGGAATGCGAAAGATGGCGTTGGGGCGGCTGCCGGTGCAGCGCAAACACGCCGAGACCGCCGGCGAGGGCGGTGAGTCCAGCTGACCTGTGGGGATCATCCATGCTGCATACCGTCTCCGAAAATGACTACCGTCAACGTCTGGAGAGCGTATCACTCAGACCCAGGCAAAGTTCTGCTCGGCAGTAAAAGCTGGAGTCGACACTAAATGCTATGTAAACCTGGTCTCAAAGCGAAGTTGCTAGACTGGTCGGTGCAAAGGATCGCAGTGAAGTTTCACGAAGCCCCTAATGGAGACAATAAAGAGACATAGATACGGATTTATTTCGTCTCCAACATGTTACAAATAGAAGTAAAGGTGCACTGCATCAAGTGAAAGTTTTCTTTGTTTCAATTTTAAGGGCTGTGTGTTGACTAAAACCTATTTTGGCGGTATACTTACGTATATACTTAAGTATAAATCGGAGGAAAGTATGTTTTACCGATTTCCTGCCATGCGAGGTATTCAGGCAAATAGTGAGTATTTTGTCTGCATGATTCCTCTTGGCGTACTTTCAAAAATTTTCATTGAAGACTCCTCTGATGTATTGCCTGAATTTCGAGCACAGCGGAAACTGAACGAGCAGAGAATCCCTGAAATTAGAGACTATATTATAAATAACAGGGACTCCTACGTTTTTTCAGCACTTGCTGCATCCGTGGATGGAGAAGTTGCTTTCTTCCCCACAAATGAGTCAGGTAATATTGGAGAACTGGAAGTTGACATGAATGCTACTTTTCTAATCAATGACGGTCAGCACAGAAAAGCAGCCATTATTGAAGCTATAGAATTTGATGAAAGTTTAAAAGAAGAAACAATTGCTCTGGTTCTCTATCGGGATAAGGGATTGGCTAGAAGCCAACAGATGTTTACCGACTTAAACAAACATGCTGTTAATACCTCTAAGTCATTGAATACACTCTATGACTCGAAAGACCCCATGGCAGTTATGACGAAGCAGGTTGTCGCTCAGGTTCCATTTCTGCGGAAGTATACTGACAAAGAGAAGGATAACCTTGCAAATTATGCTGCTAAACTGTTTACTCTGAACGTGTTTTATGATGTGAATAAGCGCATCATTAAAAACCCCGTTGATATTGAAGAAGAAACCAGATTCCTTGTTGACTTCTGGACTACCATTGTGGCCAATATGAGAGACTGGAATGACATGGATAAAGGTGAACTTAGTAAAAAGGAATTACGGGAAGCATACATTTCTCTGCGAGGAATTACCTTGCATGCGTTTGGTAAATTGGGCGCGTACTTCTTTTCCCACCCGCAATATGATATTCATAAGTACTTAACTGGATTGTCAAAAATCGATTGGTCCAGAAGCAACTTGGAATGCTGGGAGAATCGTGCTATTACCGATAAAGGCCGCATCAATCGCAATGAGAAAGGAATATTTCTAACTTACATTCAGATAAAACGGCTACTCAATCTGGCAATTGGCAGTGAGGAAGCCGCGAGGGAGAAACAACTACTATGAGCAACGCAGATTACCAGATTTTTGAGGACATCATTCAAGAAATGATGATGGTCTATCGCCATGATAATCGACCATGGCTCATAGGATATAGTGGAGGCAAAGACTCTACTCTTTTGGTTTCCTTGGTCTTTCAAGCGGTGGCCAGAATTCCAAAAAGTGAACGGAACAAGAAGGTCTATGTGATTACTTCGGATACAATGGTAGAAAATCCTATTGTGAAGAAGTACATGCATGAATCTTCAAAAAAGATTTCTGAGGCGTCCAAGACTCAAGAACTCAATATTCAAGCGGAGATCATATATCCCGACATTCAGCAGACCTTTTGGGCTAGAGTAATCGGATTAGGCTACCCTACGCCGGAACCGCCTGGCTTTAGATGGTGTACAGAACGTCTTAAGATAAATCCCATGAACAAGTTTGTCGAAGAATGTATCAAAACAAATGGGGAAATCATTATCTTGCTTGGCGTCCGCAAGGCTGAAAGTGCAGCCCGCTCACGGAGCATTTCAGAAAAGGAAATTGCGGGATACCTATTGAACCCACATAATAATATCAATAATGCCTACGTCTATAATCCATTAACCGAAATTGAGAATAGCTTAGTCTGGGAGTATCTCCTGCAAGATGATGGTATCAGTCCATGGGGAACTAGCATGAAACAGCTTTTTTCTCTCTATCAGGGTGAAGACCTAAGTGAAGAACAAAGTGTACTCGGAGAAATCGACGAGAAAAAGATTCCCATTACGGGAAACTCCCGCTTCGGCTGTTGGTGCTGCACATTAGTTAAAGAGGACAAGTCACTTCAAAGTTTTATTAATAAGGGGTCCGATGAACTAAAGCCCCTGCGTAAGTTTCGAAATTGGCTGGTTAGCATTCGACAGGACCCTGATTTTCGAGACACAAAAAGGAGAAACGGAACTGTATATACTAAATCTAATGGTGAAGTTGGCTTTGGCCCATTTACATTGGAAGCTCGTCGAATAATTCTAAAAAGGCTATTGGAACTGCAGAAAGAAACCCAAATGCAGCTTATTACAATCGATGAATTGAAAGTGATTGACGAAATGTGGGATGCGGATGGTGATTTGGAACGTCGCCATCTGGTCGATACCTACTATGATGTCATGGGCGAGCGGCTCCCCTGGGATGAATACAAAGTACCGATGTATCATCCTGAAATTGTTGGAGAGATAGAGCAGATTGCACGCAAATATAATCTAGAGCCCGAATTGATGGAAAAGCTCATTGTCTCCGTGGACAAGAACAAGCACTATACACGAAGCAACGTTATCAAAAAAGAAGTCACTAAAATTATTAATCAAGAGTGGCTGCATCAAGATAGCTTGCCAGAGGGAGAAGCATGAGAATAAAGCGACTAACATTAAACAATATCGGGTCTTTTGCCGGGGAACATAGTTTTCTATTTCAAACAGATAATCCGCAGAAACAGATTGTGCTAATCGGTGGACGCAACGGTGCCGGCAAGACCACATTATTTGAATCAATCCGTCTGTGTTTATACGGGTATAAACTATACGGTTATCGGCAGAACAGCCAGACCTACACAAATAAAATTAAGCGTCTTATTAACGATAAAGTAAGATCCGCCTCTCCGGCTACAGCCGGGATCACAATGCAGATTCTCATTGAAGATGGTTACGCAAATAGCGTCTTTGAGATTAGCCGAGAATGGATATTAAATGGCAATACTCTGAAAGAAAGTCTGTGTGTATATAAAGATGGGGATTTGCTTACACCGGAACAAATGCAGGATTTTGATAATTACTTAATGCAAATTATTCCTCCTGCTTTGTTTAATTTCCATTTCTTTGATGGTGAAAAAGTTTCAAATTTCGTGTTTGATCGTGCAAATGGTCAAGCATTTCGAAAAGCCTTTTTACAGATTTGCGGCCTGGATACATTTGATTTGATCGAAGAACAACTGCAATACAACACTCGAACCCAAAAAGGCGACTCACAAAATCTTATTCAGGAAGAATATGTAGCGGCCAGGATGAAACTGGCCGAGGCTAAAGAATCGCACATTGCTGCTCTTCAAAAAATTCAAGAAACACAAGCGGAAATTGAAGCTCTTCAAGATCAGATTACCATATTAGATGCAGATATGAAAAAATATGGTGGTGTTGAGGGCGACGATTGGAAACTGTACGAGAAAGAAATTCAAGAGGAAGAATCCAAGCGTGATGAACTGCGACATATTCTAAAAGCAGCGGCTAACGATGTGATCCCGTTCATCATCTTAAAAGATCAATTGCAGGCACTCAAACACCAATTGACTGTCGAAGGGAAGCTAAAGCGAAATCGCTTCTTCAAAGAGAAATTTACTGATTCGCACTTAAAGGAAAAATTACAGCAGGAACTGAAGGTAGGGGTCGATTCGCCTCAGATTAAACTTTCTGATGAATTCATGCTTGCCCTATATAAGACACTGCGAGAAGACATATCTGAACATGAAGTGGAGTTTTTGCAAATATCCGAAAATGATTCTATGGAATTGCTTGCAAAGATTCATCACTATCAAAATTGCGACATTCAAAGTCTCATTGATGCAGAAAAATCTTTAGAAGAATCTTTGGCGCGCACAAAAGGACTGCGCGCACAAATGGACTCAAAGGAAGTTGTTGGCTCTAATCATTATCTAGCGAAAAAGAATGAACTACTTTTGCACCTGGATACAGCAAGGCAACAATCTTTTGCGGAAAAAGACGCTTTGTCGCAAGCAGAAATCGTTTTGCAGACAGCGGAGAAAGCATATCAGAAGGCATACGAAAAATATCGCGCTATGCTAAAAGAAAAATCCGTTTCTGATATGGCAGCCAGAGCATTGTTGGCGTTTAGTGAATTGAAACAGAATCTATATGCTAAATATATCTCACAGGTTGAAGAGGCTTTTTCTCGAAATTTCCATAATCTCATTAGCAAGACAGATTTAATTGATGGGATTTATATCGACTCTGCATTTGAAGTGGTCGCCTATAAGATGCAAGAAGTTGATATTGCCCATGTTTTTAAAAAAGTTCAAGAATACGGCGAAGAGTATGTATTCACCAACATCGGTGAACGCGCTTATAAGATAATTAAAGATAGCTCATTCAGTGACGGAAAGATTACTGTACCAATAAAAGTTGAGCAACATTTTTCCGCTGGTGAGCAGCAGATCTTTGTGATGTCGCTCTATCAATCTCTTGCAGAAATTCGGACTTCAGAACTTCCGTTTGTTATTGATACCCCCCTAGCGCGTATTGATAGTGAGCATAGAAAAAACATTCTCGATTACTTTTTCTCCCGGCTCCCAGGGCAAGTCATTATCATGTCTACTGATGAAGAGATTAATAGTGAAGGGATTGCGGTTCTCTCTCCCAAAATCTCTGATGTCTATTTAATAGAACACCGAGAAGATGGCACTACATCTGTGAGTAGAGGGGCTTATTTCAAGGGGGTGATTGCTTGATCTATAAATTAAGGACCTCAAAGGAAACTATGAAAATCTTTGAAGAGCTTGGAACTTCCCAAGGGCTTCAGCCTTTTGCACTATCAAAAATAGCAATCGCCCTCTCTATCCGGTTTGGCTCTCTTTCAGATGAAGACTTTTCCGCTGACACTGAGGGGCTTGAATTAAATAGGCAAACCATATTCGGAGAATATGAGGGTTTATTTAAAGCATTGCTCGCCATGGAGAAGAAAGTCCCCTTATCGGATGAAGATTTCTTTCCCACTTTGGTTAAAGCACATTTGGATCGTGGTGCTAAATTATTAAAAAACGAATCCAGGTATGGAATGCACTTTTATAAAAACATGTTAACTTTACAAGAGAATATATAGAGAAAATCAGGGAGTTCTACCATAACTCCCTGATTTTCTTTGCAAAAATTAATGGTTTTCAAATGCACTCCGTAAAGCAGATTGCAGCCGCTCATATAGTATATGTTGCTGTTCATCACTAAAATAAAAATTCACAAAATTCTTATATGCTTCCTTGATTTCTTCTTCAGTTTTTCCGGTTCCTTTTAGTGCCTTTAAACTATTATATTCTGGCTGTTGCTCTATGTGTGACAAAATGGTTTCGACATGTTTGGGAATGTCAATGTGATGCCGATTATAATATTCTCTTATTATTTCGATTTTCTTGACAATATCTTTTTTCCCTAAGTCTGTGTTCAATCCATATGGAATAATCAAATAATTTGCTGTCGTCTTTCGATATTTAGTAGCTTTGTATGTCTTTCCATCGGGAGAACCAAGAAGTTCCTTTAGACTAAAAGAAAAAATGTTGTCTACTTCATCCCAAATAATAGTTAACTTCCCATTATCATGAGCAATTAAATGTTCCACATTATACTCTGGAGAACAATAAATATTGCCAATATAATTATTTCTCGCTACATAATTATCCATTAAAGAATATAATGCATATGCCTTTTCCGAGGAAAATGTATTAAACTGGACATATTCATCTAAATAGGCTCTTCGTAAATTTTGGGTTGCCCTAATAATGCCATGTACAACTTCATTAGCCGAGGCGCCCTCATCAATTTTATACAATTCCGTGAAGATTGTTTGATCGATAGAAGACTTGTTTTTGTTTTTGGAATTGGATATAAAAAAGAATGCATAAGCGTAGTAATTAGAAACAAACTTTTTTAAATCTTCATATGTGAAGGCATTTTTTAATACACTTTTATTCATAATATAGTGCACAATCATAAAAATAGGAAACTTATAGTATTGAACATTTTGATTTAAAATTATGCTTCCTAGTGCACGCCTGATTATTTGATGGTTGACTCTATCCGTTCGGTATCTGTCTGCATCTGAACATAAATCCTCAAACATGTAATTGTCTTTACTTAGATTGTCTACAAGAGTCATAATATGTTTTCCGTAACTTGCCATATCTATTAGCAATTGCTTGGTTTGTGTATGCTGCTTATCCTCTAAATAATGTTTGCCTGCAATTGATAAATTGGCCGGGATACGGTATGTTTCAGGACGAGACAATAAATAGTGATAAATGTACTGGCAAGTTTCTTTATCCGACTCTGAATATCCAATTTTTTCAAATTGTTTTGTGTATTTTCGAACTTCCGTCCAGTGTTGTTTTAGTTCGTCATGATATGCCGAACTATAATTTTTAAAACAATATCCCTTGAAAATATCAGCTACATCCAAAAGTTGCGATTTAAAATTAATATCGAGAAAGACTTCTTCAATGGAATTATTTTGACGCCCTTGAGTGTCTCCTATTAGCACAAGGAATTCACTATCCAGTAGTTTGTTTTGAAAATTTCTTAAATCTGTCGTGTTAAGTTGAGTTAAGATTATCTCATACAAGGTAGCAAAAGTATCCTTTTGGTAGTAAATATCATCTTCATCGGAAATTTGAATTGTAATTGTATTATTAACTAAATCAATATAATTTCCGATTGATTCATTCAGAAGAACCGGATGATGATCTTTGTAAAGATAACGAAGAATGTCGCGCTGTTCTTCACTTAATTCTTCGCTGTTTGGAATTTTATTTTGATTAAAAAGAGCGATTAAAATAAGCAATATTGTGGTAATACGCTGTTGACCGTCCACTATTTCATAGTAGTCTGAAACCTTATTCAAAATTATATTGCCAAGGAATTTATCTCTATTATTAATATCGGAAATTAAAGTTTGTACTTTTTCGGCCGTCCACTTATATTCTCTCTGATATTTTGGAATGACATATTTTTTTCTATTATTATCAAAGTTTGGCTCTTTTTCTCGACAAATAAGGAAAAATTCCGCAATACTAACAACAAAAGATTCTAATTGCAGCATATTGACTACTCCTAGTATTTGGCGTTTAGAAATATTATACCATACCTTGTCGAAAAAGAAAGAATTGTATTATATAGCACAAAAAGTCTGACAAGCACCATAGGTCTTCTATGGTGCTTTTTCATATCCATTTTTGTTTTTCGCTTTTGCTCATTTTAAAAGTGTTATATGTATTACACTTGTTTCCCATAAACTGTCCTCAAAGGAGTCGAAAAGCCTATGTTTCTTCTTGCACAATCAACCGAAAGGCCGCCTCCCATAGGTTTCTCCCTCCGGGGTATCTGGGCGGCATAGAGGCTGACTTTTCCCGAAAATGAGCACTTTTCCAAACCGCCTAAGGGAGGTGATAACATGGCGGTATTTCGCATTGAGAAAACCCGCGACTACACGGTGATGTCCAACCACCACCTGCGCAATGCGGGGCTGTCCCTGAAATCCAAAGGCCTGCTCTCCATGATGCTGTCCTTGCCGGAGGACTGGAACTACACTACCAGATGCCTGGCCAAAATCTGCAAGGAAGGTACGGACAGCATTGGATCAGCCCTGAAGGAGCTGGAACGAGCCGGGTACATAGTCCGCAACCGTCTGCGGGACAGCAAGGGCAAGATCGTGGACGTGGAGTATGTCATCTATGAGACGCCCCATCCCCCGGACACGGGCCAGCCGTGTGAGGATGAGCCGGATACGGCTTGTCCAGATACGGAAAAACCGGATATGGATAACCCATGTCTGGAGAACCGGCCGCAGTCATAAAAACGAAATCCTTAAGAGTAAAACGCCGATTTACCAAGTACGGAAGGATCAAATCCTATCCGATCAAGCCTCCAAACCCCCTGCAGGGGGCAGTTTGACCGGACGGCACCGGATGCGGAAGCAGGAGAGTTGCCGGAAATGCCTTTTGACCAGTATCACAAAATAGCGCTGTTTAAAATTGAAAGCAAAACGAGCACTATACAGATACTCGTTTTTGTATATATACAGGTCTTTTGTCCCGCTCTTGTAGGCTTTTTACCTACATAAGCGACTAACTATTGTATTTTGAAATATCTAAAAAGGAGGAACGCTATGACGAAAGTAATTGCCCTTGCCAATCAAAAAGGCGGCGTCGGGAAAACCACGACTACCGTCAATCTCGGTATCG
>ENA-ORNF01002676-ORNF01002676.1-human-gut-metagenome-genome-assembly--contig:-NODE-2676-length-12921-cov-5.586740_pt1 | contig 12921 bp, 12 predicted proteins | sample MGYA00242110_ERZ509012 | MGnify/ENA primary metagenome ERZ509012 (study PRJEB26280, sample SAMEA2338714) | human gut metagenome | biome: human gut; feature: human-associated habitat; material: faeces... | reverse complement strand
CTATCGAATCGACATGGAATCGCGGCGACTACGATGCGATTGCGCGCTTCTTTGGCCAGTCGGTCGACCCCGAACGCGGCAAGCCCACGAATCGGGAGTTTTTGTGTCAATTGCAGGAGCGATTGACGCTCAGCGCGAGGCGGATGGAGAGGAGGGTGGGGTGAGGGCTTCCGCCCTTTCTTCGCGTGCTTCCTCCATCGTCAGCGCTGCCGAGAGACAGCCGTACAGTTCCTGAACCGTTTGAATGCGTTTCAGCGTCTCGTTTGTCTGTTGTTCCGCTTCGGACATGGCTATTTTCCTTCTTTCGGGTGATGGGGCGGGTCATTCCACTTCCACCAGCGTATATTGATACCCCTCTTCTTGCAGCCACGTTTCCATCGTCGACCTGCGTTCGACCAGCAGTACCGTGTCCGCATCAACAAATCCCGCATACAGTGTCGTGACGCTGGCGGGGATGGTCAGCTGTTTCAGGGATGTGCAGTGCGCAAAAGCCCGCAGCTCAATGCGTTCCAAGGTGTTGGGCAGTCGTATATCCGACAGACTGGCGCATTCGCTGAACGCATCCCAGCCGATGCCGCGCAGGCCCTCCTGCAAATGCACCGTCTCCAGCTGGTCGCAGTGGTAAAACGCCATCCGCGCAATCTCCGCAACGCCCTTCGGGATGGTGATTTCGCGCATCCCGCAGTAGATGAACGCCGCTTCGCCGATTTTCTCTAAGCTCCCCGGCAGGGTGATTTCCGTCAGCTCCGGAATGCGCCCGAACGCACCGTCTGCAATCTTCTTGATGCCCTCCGGCACAATGCAGACCGCGCCCGTCGTCAGCCGCCGCAGCACGCGCTGATGCACATGGTCAATCAGCATCCCGTCCTGTACCGTCAGCAGCGGATGATTCGGCGAAAGCTCCACCGTCCGCAGCGCCTTGCAGTTCTTGAAGGGATTCCCCTCGATTTCCGTCACGCTGTCCGTGATGCAGATGCTTGCAAAACCGCAGCGCTCGAATGCGTTTCTGCCCAGAAACTGCACACCCTCCGGCAGGTCGATTTCCGTCAGGGCTTCGCAGAACGCAAACGCCGATGCTTCCAGCCGCTCCAGCTTTTCCGGCAGAACGACCTTCTCCAGCTCCGAGCATCCATAGAACATATCTATCGGTATCACGCGCAGGTTCTTCGGGAGCGTGACTTCCTGCAATTTCTCGTTTGACAAAAACGCGCCGTGTCCGACTTCTTCCAAACTTTCGGGCAGTTTCAGCGCGGTAAGCCCCGTACTTTCAAACGCATGACACCCGATGGTGCGCAGGCCCTCCGGCAGGGTGATTTCCGTCAGGCTTCTGCACCAGTCGAACGCGCTGTCGCCAATGCTTTGCAGGCTCTCCGGCAGACTGACCGACCGCAGCGCAAAGCAGCCGTTGAAGGCCTCTTTCTGGATGTTCGTCAGCCCTTCCGGCAGCGTCACGCGTTCCACCTGCGCGGAATAGAATGCGCCCCGCCCAATCGTCGTGATGCCCTCCGGCACAGTTACATCGCGCACATCCCGCGCGGCGCAAATCACCGTGTCGCCCGCCAGCAGCATTTGATTCTCGATGCGCAACACCGGGTTGTTCGGCGCAATCCGCAGGCTGTTCGCAAAGAAGTGTTGGGACAGCGGGATGGCAGGAATGGGGTTGCCGTCAATTTCCGTCAGGCTCGCCGGCAGCGTCAGCCCCCACAGTTCATCGCAGTCCGCAAACACCCCGTAGCCCATGCGGCGCAACGTGTTCGGCAGGGTGATGGTTTTCAAATTCCAGCAGCCGGCAAAGGCTCTTTCTCCCAGCGTTTCCACGCCCTCCGACAGCGTCACCTTTTCCAGCGCGCAGCCGATGAATGCCTCCTCCCCGATTTCCCGCAGGGTGGATGGCAGCGTGATTTTCTTCAGCGCCGATGCCGCCGCAAACGCTTCGCAGTCAATCACCGTCACGCCCTCCGGGATGACGACGCTCGTCAGCGCCGCATATTCAAAGGCATACGCGCCAATCGCCGTCACGGGCAAATCGTCTACCACGGACGGAATCACCAGCGCCGTTTCGTCGCCCAGATAGCCCGTAATGCCCGCCGTTCCGTCCTCCAAAACGACATAGAGGTACAGCCCGTCTTGGCTTTTAGTGGAGATTTCCGCCGCGTTGTCGTAGTCAACCGTGTCCAGCACCGCATCCGCCTGTGCCGATGCCGCACAGAGCAGGAGCGTCAACAGGACGCAGAGCATCCGCTTCATCAAAAAAATCGCCTCCTTGTGCCTTGATGATAGCACAGGAGGCAATTTCATGTCAATTTTTCCTTGGAATTGTTACAATCGCCGTTTTCTTCATCGCGACCGCCATGACCCCCGCCGTGATCGCCTCCGCCGCGCAGAACGCCAGCCACACGCCCGTCATGCCGAAGAGTGCCGCCATCACCAGCGCACAGAGCACAATCGCCGCCACACCGCGCAGAATGGACGTAATCATCGCCCATTTCGCCGCGCCGACCGCGCTCAGATAGCCCGTTCCGGCGATATTGAACCCCGCAAACAAGTAGCCGAGGAAGTACAGCCGCATTCCCTGACATGCCAAATCCGCCATCACCGGGTCATGCTCGCTGTTGAACACCGCCACCAGCGGCTCGGCAAACACCTCGAAGCAGACAATCATCAGCACCGAAAGCGTCAGCGCCGTCAGGATGCTCATCATCAGCACCTGCCGCACTTGTCCCGTTTCACCGCGGCTGTACGCGTCACTGAGCAGCGGCTGCGAGCCCTGCGAGATGCCGGAGAAAATCGCCGTTGCGACGATGGCGACATTCGCCACCACGCCATACGCCGCGACGCCGATGCTGCCCGAAAGCCCCAGAATCAGGAAATTCAGCACCATCGTCGTCATGCCGCCCGCGATTTCCCCGATGAACCCGGAAACGCCCACCGCGCTGACGTGCGCCAGCAGTTTGAACGTCGGCTTATGCCAGCGGAAGCACAGCGTATTCGTCTTTTTGCGGAAGTGCAGGGCGTTAATCCCCATGCCGACGATGGGAGATGCCGCCGTTGCGAGCGCTGCGCCCGCCATGCCCATTCCCAGCGGGAACATCAGCACCCAGTCCATAACGATATTGAACAGGCTGGATGCCATCGTCGCGGTCATGGCAAGCGACGGATCGCCGTCGTTGAGGACGAAGGATCGCAGGATGTAGTTGCACATGAAGAAGGGCGTGAAGAGCAGGAAAATGCGTGTATACGGCGCGCCGACCGTCACGATGTCCGGTTCGCCGCCAAGCAGCCGCACGATGCCCTCCGCGCTGAAAATGCCCAGCAGAATGAACGGCACGGACAAAATTCCCGCCCATGCGAGGGCTTCCGCAAGATAGCCGTCGGCGTGTTTTCCTTCGTGACGCTCCAAGGCGAAGCGGGTCGCCGCGCCGGTCGCCAGCATCGCGCCCAAGGCAAAAATCAGCGAATAAACGGGCAGGACAATGTTCAGGGCGGCGATGCCGTCCGCCCCCTGCGCCTGTGCGATAAAGAAGGTGTCGGCGAGGATGTAGGCGGAGACGCCAATCATGCCGAGGATGTTTTGAGAAACGTAGCGGAAGAACTGCTTCCGCACGGTGGAATGCGCATTCATAGAGGGCTTCTCCTTCTGCTTTGTTCAGGGCAGCATTCCTATTGTAAAGGGGAAAATCATCTTCGTCAAGGGAAAATTGCAAGAATCGCTTCTGTTGACTATCCAAATGACGAAAAATGCGGTATAATGGTGCGAATACCCATCATGCTGTTCCCGGATGCTTCATCGAAAAATCCGCAACAGCATCAGGAGGAATCGTATGAAGCACTTGTACCCCTACCTCCGGCGCTTCCGCAAGGAGAGCATTCTCGCGCCCCTGTTCAAGATGCTGGAAGCCACATTCGACCTGCTTGTGCCGATGGTGGTGGCGGACATCATCAAGGTCGGCATTACGAACGGCGATACAACGTACATCTGGACGCGCTGCGGCCTGCTGGTGCTGATGGCGCTCATCGGACTGCTCTGCTCCTTCACCGCGCAGTATTTCGCGGCGCGCGCCGCCATCGGCACTTCCACCGGGCTGCGGCATGAGCTGATGGCGCACATCCAGTCGCTCTCCTTCTCCGAACTGGACACGCTGGGCGTTTCGACGCTGATTACGCGCATGACCAGCGATGTCAATCAGGTGCAGAATGGTCTGAACATGTTCCTGCGCCTGTTCCTGCGTTCGCCGTTCATCGTCGCGGGCGCGATGATTGCCGCCTTCACCATTGATACACAGATTGCGCTGATTTTCCTCGCGGCGATTCCCGTGCTGGCGGTGATTGTCTTTGGCATCATGCGCATCACCTCGCCCATGTACAAAACCGTTCAGTCCCGTCTGGACGCGGTCACGGGCGCAACGCGCGAGAACCTCTCCGGTGTCCGCGTCGTGCGCGCGTTCGGGCGTGAGGACGCGGAGGAAGAAAACTTCGTCCAGCAGAATGGCAGCCTGAACGCCATGCAGCTCAAAGTCGGCCGCATTGCCGCGCTGATGAATCCGCTGACGTATGTCGTGGTCAACCTCGGCATCATCGGCATTCTGTACTTCGGCGCGAACAAGATTGGCCGCGGCGCGCTGCTCTCCGGCGACGTGGTGGCGCTGGTGAACTACATGAGCCAGATTCTGGTGGAACTTGTGAAGCTGGCGAACCTCGTCGTGCTGCTCACCCGCGCAATTGCCAGCATGGGCCGCGTGTCGCAGGTGCTGGATACGCCCTCGACGATGGCATTCCCGGAGAAGCCCGTTTCGGCGGATGCTGCTTCCGATGTGGCGGTGGCGTTCGACCATGTGTCCCTGCGCTATCAGGGCGCGGGTGCGGAAAGCCTGTCCGATGTGACCTTCACGGCAAAGAAGGGGCAGACCATCGGCGTTATCGGCGGCACGGGCAGCGGCAAAACGACGCTCGTCAGCCTGATTCCGCGCTTTTATGACGCAACGAAGGGGCAAGTCACCCTGCTCGGTCAGCCGATTACCGCCTATTCCAAGGAGGAGCTGAACCGCCACGTTGCGGTCGTCATGCAGAAGGCGCAGCTGTTCAAGGGCACGATTCGCTCGAATCTGCTCTGGGGCAACGAGAATGCCACGGACGAAGAATTGTGGCACGCGCTGTCCATTGCGCAGTCGGAGGATTTTGTCCGCCAGAAGCCGGGCAAGCTCGATGATCCGGTGGAGCAGGGCGGACGCAACCTGTCCGGCGGTCAGCGTCAGCGCCTGACAATCGCCCGCGCGCTGGTGGGACATCCTGACATTCTGATTCTGGACGACAGTGCCTCCGCGCTGGACTACGCCACAGATGCCGCGCTCCGCAAGGCCCTGCGCACGGAACCGACGCTCTTCATCGTCTCCCAGCGCACCTCGTCCCTGCGCCACGCCGACCAGATTATCGTGCTGGACGACGGGCATGTGGTGGGCATCGGCAAGCACGATACGCTGATGCAGACGTGCGAGGTCTACCGCGAAATCCACGAAAGCCAGTTCCGGAAGGGAAGTGACGTGCAGTGAAAACCAATAAGCTCAAGCAGCAGAAGGGCACGCTCCTGCGCGTCCTGCAATATGTGAAGCCGTATCGGGTGCTGGTGATTGTCAGCCTGCTGTGCGCGTGCGTGAGCGCGGCGGCGCAGCTGCTCATCCCGATTCTGACTGGCAAGGCGATTGACCAGATGCTCGGCGCGGGTCAGGTAAATCTGTCCGGCGTGCTGGTCTTTGCGGTGTGGATTGCCGTCGTTGCGGCGCTGTCCGCGGCTGCCCAGCAGTTTCTTGCCACCAGCAACAACAAGATTGCCTATAACATCAGCCGTGACCTGCGCAACGCGGCATTCCACAAGCTCCAGCGCCTGCCGCTGAGCTATCTGGACGCGCATCCCTCCGGCGACCTCGTCAGCCGCATGATTGCCGATGTGGACACCTTCTCCGACGGTCTGCTCATGGGCTTCACGCAGCTGTTCACCGGCGTTGTGCTGATTGTCGGCACGCTGACCATCATGCTCATCAAAAACTGGATGATTGCCCTGCTGGTCGTGGTGCTGACGCCGCTGTCGATGTTCGTCGCGTCCTTCATCGCCCGAAAGACGCACCACTACTTCACCGAGCAGGCGCGTGTGCGCGGGCAGCAGACGGCGCTCATCAACGAGCTGATTGAAGGGCAGAAGGTTGTGCAGTCCTTCGGGCACGAAGCCGCCTCGCTGAGCGATTTTGACTGCATCAACGACGAGTTGGGGCGCGTCAGCCTGAACGCGACGTTCTTCTCCAGCCTCACGAACCCCTCCACCCGTCTGGTCAACAACATCATCTATGCGGCAGTCGCGCTCGTCGGCGCGCTGTCGGCGGTCGGCGGCGGCATCTCCGTGGGTGATTTGAGCGTTTTCCTCAGCTACGCCAGCCAGTACGCCAAGCCCTTCAACGAAATCTCCGGCGTTGTTACCGAGCTGCAAAACGCCCTCGCCTGCGCCGCGCGCGTTTTCTCCCTGCTGGATGAGGATGACCGCGTGCCGGACAAGGAAAACGCCGCCGTGCTCTCCCCCAAGGGCACGGTTGACCTCAAAGACGTCTGCTTCCGCTATGTGCCCGATCGCCCGCTGATTGAGGGCTTCAACCTGCACGTCAAGCCCGGTCAGCGCATCGCCATCGTCGGCCCGACCGGCTGCGGAAAAACGACCATGATTAACCTGCTGATGCGCTTCTACGACGTGAACAGCGGCGCAATTCTCGTCGACGGCACGGACATTCGCGACGCGACACGCCATTCCCTGCGCAAGAGCTTCGGCATGGTCTTGCAGGACACTTGGCTGAAAGCCGGCACGATTCGCGACAACATCGCCTACGGTCGCCCCGACGCATCGGAAGAGGACGTTATCGCCGCCGCGAAGGCCGCCCACGCGCACAGCTTCATCCGCCGCCTCCCCGACGGCTACGACACAGTCATCACCGAAAACGGCGGCAACATCTCGCAGGGACAGAAGCAGCTGCTCTGCATTGCCCGCGTGATGCTGGGCGGCGAAAACGGCGAACTGCCACCGATGCTGATTCTTGACGAAGCAACGTCTTCCATCGACACGCGCACAGAAATCAAGATTCAGTCCGCCTTTGCGCGGCTGATGAATGGGCGCACGTCGTTCATCGTGGCGCATCGCCTTTCGACGATTCAGGAAGCGGATGTGATTCTAGTGATGAAGGATGGGCATATTATTGAGCAGGGGACGCATGAGGAGCTGCTGAAGAAGCAGGGATTCTATGCGAATTTGTATCAGTCGCAGTTTGCATTGAGCTGAGGAAACGCCAAAAAAGAAACACGCGGAAGGAGCATGGAGGAGAGACCAACTGAATCGCGCGGAGGGGTCAAGGGGGGATTCCCCCTTGCGGGGTCAAGGGGCGGAGCTCCCTTGTGGGGTTTGGGGCAACGCCCCAACTGTTCCTCGTCAGACCTACTCAAAAGGAACAGCCAACAAGGCGCAGGCAGCGAAGCGTCCCTGCCAGTAACTTTGCGCATCCGCAGATGCGCCCCCAACTTGCTCTATCCACTACTTGCACATTGTCGCGCCAAATGGGCGCGACCGGATTGCTGGTCTTGCGACCATAGCGACTCTTCCCCGCAAGCAGAGGATTTCGCCTCTGCGGAGGCGACAAGGGGGCAATGGAAACGGACGAAGTCCGCGATCGCCCCCTTGACCCCTTCGGCACGGACACTCCCATGCAGCTTTGCGCCCTTTGGAAACCTTCGGCGCCATTTTTCCCCCAAATCAAAAACGGCGACCTCTTTCCCGCTGAATCCATCAGCCGAAAGAGGTCGTCCTTTTATTCCCTTTTATTTTCCCGACGGGTGCATTTCCGTGAACGTCTGGTAGTGGTCGCTCGTGTAGTACACCAGCCCGTCCGACGAGTAGAGGATTCGCTCTGCGCCGCGCGGCCCGGCCGTGTAGTTCGCATCCGCCTCGTACCACTTGCGCCCGGATGCATCCGGCAGCAAGCCCTCGTAGTTGCCGAACTTGTCGCCGCCGATGGAATACCCCGGTGCGACGTCGCTGACGTAGTTCTGGCTGCTGTCCCAGCCCAGCTGCCGCGCTTCGCTCTTCGTCAGGAAGTTGTCCGGCAACGTCCCGTGGGCGAAGATGTAATCCGCAATGTCCTGCGGGGCAGTAATCGCCGTTTGCTGCGGCGCTTGCGTCGGGGCGCTGGTCGGACTGTCCGTCAACGCCGCGGCGATGGTCGCGGTCGGTAGGGCATCCGGCGCGTCCGCCGTGTCGCCCAGCGGCAAAATCCCCTGCTGTCCCAAGATAAGCAGCAGCAATGCCATCAGGATGGCAAAAATGCCGGATGTTGCCCGCTTCGGCGGCTGCTTCTGCTGATTTTTCTGCTCGCTCATTTATGATACCTCTCTCCTGCACGGATTTTCATGGCACGATACAGCTGTTCCAGCAGCATCACGCGCGCCAGCTGATGCGGGAACGTCATTTTGCTCATCGACATTTCTTCGTTTGCGCGATGGATGACGGCATCCCCCAGCCCCAGTGAACCGCCGATAACGAATACAATGCTGCTCTCGCCGCGCGTCAGCAGTTCATCCAAATGGCGCGACAAGCCGGGCGAATCGTGCATCTTGCCGGGAATCGTCAGCGCAATCACATAGTCCGACGGTTTCAGGCGGCTGAGCATCATTTCGCCCTCTTTGTCGCGAATCTGCCGCTCAATGGCTTCGGACGTGTTCGCAGGTTCAGGCAAATCCGGCAGCTCAATCTCCTCGAACTTGCCGTAGCGCGACAGCCGCTTCAGGTATTCATCCGCCATCTGCCGATAGGGCTTCTCCTTCATGCGCCCCATCGCCATCACGCTGATGCTCATTTCTGCTTTCCTCCCGGCATGATTTTCTTCGTCCCGCTGACAACGAGCTTGAACAGGAAGCTGCCCACACCGATGCCCAGCGCCATCATCAGGATGCCCGCCATCGTCAGGATGCCGGTCTGAGCGCCGAGGGCATACTGCTGATGCCCCAGCTGCTCCATGCAGCGGTACAGCCCCAGCCCCGGCACAAGCGCCACCACCGACAGCAGCAGGAAAATCGTCGCAATCATGCGCATTTTCCTTGCGCAGAACTGCGCCAGCAGCGACCCGAACAGCGCCGCGAGGAACATTGATGCGGCCTCATCGAGCGAAAGCTGCTTGAGCGACCAATAGAGCGTGTAAGTCATTGCGCCAATCAGGCTTGCGGGCAGCCACGCGCGTTTGGGCGCATGAAGCAGAATCGCGAAGCCGAGCGTACCGACGAACGACGTCAGGAAATACCACAGCCCCTGACCCAGAGGTTCGTAACTCATGCCGCACCTCCCGTCAGCAGGCGCAGGAACGCCGTGCCCGCCAGTGCGCCGACAGCAAGCAGCACCGCCGACATCGCCGCGCTGACCGCTGAGGAAATGCCCGATACCATATCGCCACGCATGGTGTCCTGCACAGCGTTCGTCATCGCCAAGCCGGGCAGCATGGGCATCAGCGCGCCCGCGACGGCCGCTTCGACAACCAGCGCCCCGGTCAGGCGGTTGACCGCCATCGGGAGGAACGCCGCGAGGAAGCCGCCTGCCAGCGTCGCGACGAGCGTCTGCATGTGGAATTTATCCATCAGCAGCGTCACCCACTCAATCAGCAGCCCGACGAAGAACGCCGTCACCAAATCCCACACGCCGCCGCCGAACATCAGTGACCATCCAGCGGTGGACATGGCCGCCGCGCCCGCCATTTGCAGCGGGGATAAGCGGGAAGGTCGGCGCTCGACAGCTTTGAGCTGGCTGAGCACCTCCTGACAGGACATCTTCTCCTGCTCCAAATGGCGGGAGATGGCGTTCACCTCGTCGATGCGGGTCAAGTCTATTCCCTTGCGGCGGATGCGCTTGACGGCGGTCTCAATGGTGCCGTCGCTCTTGCGGTAGCTGACGAACAGCCCGCTTGGCACGGCGAAACATTCCACCTCGCGGAAGCCGAACGCATGGCCCATGCGCAGCACGGTTTCTTCGACGCGGCAGGTTTCGCCGCCGTTTTCCATGATGAGCCGCCCCGCCAGATGGAGGGGTTCCATATAACAGCTGTCATCGAACATGAAGATGCCTCACTCGCTGTAAGTTTGGGGAATTTTGTTGATGGCTAACAAGCCGCTTCGGTCGCCACTACCGGCGTTGATTTTTCCGCAGCAGGGATATCGTGTGCCGATTTCGGAATTTCTCGCCATAAAATCCGGCTTTTGTTCCGAAATCAATATCAATTCCGCAGTGTAAATCGGAAGAGGTAGCGCCAGAGGATGCGCTTGTACTGGTCGTACAGACCGCGCGCGCGGTAAAGCTGCTCGTAAGAACGGTAGACCGTCAGGCGCGCCTGAATGGAGACAATGGGGTGTCGGAAGCAGTTCACCAGCTGGCGGACAACCGCGCCGTTGGGGTTGCGGAAGTAATCGTAGACCGGGGTGGTGATGTAGGACATACGCTCGGCGTGCTCAAGGTACTGCATGACGAACACGAAGTCCTCACCCCAGTGCAAGCCGGAGGTGAAGCGCAGGTCATGCTGGCGGATGATGTCGCCGCGGAAAATTTTATTCCACAGCACGCCGTAATAAAAGCTGTTACTCAGGCGCTCCAAGCGGCGCAGGAACTCGGCGCTCTCCACAGTATCGGTGCATTTGCCCAAATCGCGGACGGTTCGGGTTGTGCCCAGCACTTCGGTATACGCTGCCAGCACCAAATCGCTCTGATTTTTCTCGGCGCAGCGAACGAGCTGTTCCAGCGAATCCGGCGGAAGCTGGTCGTCCACATCCACGAAGCGGTAATAATCGCCGGACGCATGGCGCATGGCGGTATTGCGGGCTTCGGACACGCCGGCGTTCTCCTGATGGAAAGGGATAATGCGCGCATCCTGTTTCTTCCAGCGCATCAGCATATTCCACGTTGCATCGCGGCTGCCGTCATCAACAATGATGATCTCGAAGTGCTGCCAGCTTTGGCGCAGGATGCTGTTCAGGCAAGCATCCAAGTACCTTGCCCCGTTCCAGACGGGGATAATGACGCTGATGAAGGGGCGGTGTTCCATGGTGTTCACCTCCTATGGGGGGAAGGTTCGGCAAAGCGCGCCGAACAGGGGCGCTTTCTTCTTTTGGGGGAAGGGTGCTTTTTCGGTAGTGAGCTTTTTTATTGCAGGGGTTTCGCCTCTGCGGAGGCGACCAGAGGGCTTTGCGATCGCCCTCTGGACTGCTTCGCATCCCCATCTAAGTTTGTTGATGGGATTTGTTACAGGGAGACACGCCGCGGGCGCAAGGAAAATCGCACCTTGTGTGCGAAATGATATGCAAAGAAAACGGATGAAATCCACAAATGCGGTTTCTTCCATCAGAATTATAGCAAATCGCCGGGAAAGTGTCAAGGAAGCGTAACAGATTGACAAGTGCGCCGTCAGCATGTATAATATCCGTGACAAATGAACAGCCCACACAGGTGCGCAGCGATGCGCGGCGTCGGACACAGGCGTGTTCGGCGAGCATGGGAAGCCGGTGCAAGACCGGCGCTGTCCCAGCAACCGTGAAGCAGACAAGGGAGCGTGTGCCGAGGAAAATCGGTGCAGCCACTGGCGAAAAAATCGCTGGGAAGGTGCTCCTGCGGAGGAAGCCAAGCCGGGAGACCTGCCTGTGAACGGGAAAACGCCTCCCCTGGGGATGGGAGGAAGCACACAGCGCGGCAATTGTCCGCGCCTGTTGAAGTGCCTGTTTTTCCCGAAAAGTGCGCGGAAAAACAGGCATTTTCGTTCCCCTCCGCTGCTTCATTTGATTTCATTTCAGGAGGGATACCCCTATGAAGTCCAATCGTTTCTTTGCCCTGCTGCTGGCGCTGGCGATGCTGCTGAGCATGTCCGCGCTCGCCGAATCCGTCACCCTGACGGACATGACCGGCCATGAAATCACGATTGATGAGCCCGTGACGCGCATCGTCGTCCTCCAGCCCTCTGACGCGGAAATTCTCTGCGCGCTGGGTGCGCAGGACACCATCGTCGGCCGCGGTACTTACGTCGATTACCCGGAAACCATTCTGGATGTGCCGGTCGTTGCGTCCGGCTCGAACACGAACATCGAGGAAATTCTGGCGCTGAACCCGCAGGTGGTCGTCATGACGACGATGAGCCAGACCGAAGAGCAGATCGCTGCTTTGGAGCAGGCGGGCGTGAAGGTCGTCGTCAGCAGCGCGCAGGACATTGAGGGCGTTTACACCGCCATCACCCTGCTGGGCGAACTCGTTGACAAGAACGACGAAGCTGCTGCCCTGATTGCCGACATGAAGGCTGCTTTTGCGGATGTTGCGGAAAAGGCTGCCGCCGCGAATGTCTCCGGCAAGACGGTGTACTTTGAAATCAGCCCCCTGCCCTACGGTATCTGGTCTGCGGGTCAGGGTACGTTCATGGATGAACTGGCGACCCTGTGCGGCGTGACGAATGTGTTCCACGACCAGCAGCGCTGGTTCGGCGCGAGCGAAGAACAGGTGATTGCCGCGAACCCGGATTACATCATCACGACGACGAACTACATGGTCAACGACATGGACGGCGTGACGGAAATCTGCTCCCGCGCGGGCTGGGAAGACGTGACGGCGGTGAAGGAAGGCCATGTGGTGCTGGGCGATAATAACGCGATGACGCGTCCCGGCCCGCGTCTGGTGGAAGCCGCGCAGTTCCTGCTGAATCTGGTGACGGATGCGGCGGAGGAAGAGGTAACGCCCGCGGCGTAAGCCCAAATGGAGCAGCACGCGGAAGGAGTATGAAAGCGAAGTCAACTCAATCGCGCGAAAGGGGTCAAGGGGAAAATTTCCCCTTGCGGGGTCAAGGGGCGGAGCTCCCTTGTGGGGTTTGGGGCAACGCCCCA
>ENA-ORNF01002673-ORNF01002673.1-human-gut-metagenome-genome-assembly--contig:-NODE-2673-length-12928-cov-11.651208_pt1 | contig 12928 bp, 9 predicted proteins | sample MGYA00242110_ERZ509012 | MGnify/ENA primary metagenome ERZ509012 (study PRJEB26280, sample SAMEA2338714) | human gut metagenome | biome: human gut; feature: human-associated habitat; material: faeces... | reverse complement strand
GTATCTGTCTTAACATGCAACTAATCGCTATTTTATCCCGAATTGGGGTATATATAATAGCTAAAAGGCATTTGATAACGATATATTACGATATATTTGTAAACAAAATTACAAGTAATAATTTTTACAAGCTTTTTACAACTCTCTTTCGCTTTTAAAACTATTTTTCACATAAATAAAAATATAGCTATCTTTTTGCTTGCTTATTTCACATATTTACATATTTTTGCGATACAAATCAATACCTGATATAATTATGAAATCTAAAAGCAATCGTCATGCTTATCAATCAAAAGCATGTTTCACCGTCAGATTATTTCTTTTGCTCTTGGCGGCTGTATTGTTTGCTCCGGTAGTTTCGGCGCAAAACAACCAGCGTGTAGACAAGAGCCGTGAGGGACGAATCAAAGCCGGCATCTGTAAAGTTATCGGGAAAGTGGTAGATACAGGAAAAAATCCGCTACCCGGAGTACATATTTACGTTGTAGGAAGCACACAGCGAACTGTGACCGATGCGGATGGTAACTTCAGCCTGATACTTCAGGGAGAAGGCAAAACGCACGAACTGAAAGCTACTTTCGTTGGTATGGCATCTAATACATTTAAAGTCACCATCCAGAAAGGAGAAGAAACTAAGAAATTGCCGCTCGTTACCATGAAGGAAGACGACAAAGTCTTAGACGAAGTGGTAGTTACCGGTTATCAGATAATGAAACGCCGTGAATCGGCCAGCGCCATCACTTCTGTAAAGGCGGAAGATGTGATTGTGCCTAATGCCATGAACATCGACCAGATGTTGCAAGGTAAGGTTTCGGGTGTGATGGTAATGTCGCAGTCGGGCGAACCTAGCAGCACTCCTACCATCCGTATTCGTGGTAACTCTACCATCAATGGTAATAAGGGTCCGGTATGGGTAGTAGATGGTGTAATCGTATCGGATGCGGTTCCGTTCTCGGCTTCCGACCTTAACAGCCCCGACGCTGCATACCTTATCGGTAATGGTATATCGGGCCTAAGCCCGCAGGATATTGAGAGCATCGATGTACTTAAAGATGCTTCGGCTACAGCCATCTATGGTGTTAAGGCTGCTAATGGAGTCATCGTTATCACTACCAAAAAAGGTAAGGCCAGCCGTCCGGTAGTTACTTACGATGGTAGCATGAGTATCAATACACGCCCCACCTACGGCGATTTCGACATGATGAACTCGCAAGAGCGTATTCAGCTTTCTAAAGATATCTACGATGCTCGTTTGCAATATCCGCGCGTGCCGATGGAAGAAAGCTACGAAGGTGCATTGCAGCTATTGCTAAGCAAGAAAATCAGTCAGGATCAGTTCGGACAGATGGTTCGCAAGTATGAATTGATGAATACCAACTGGTTTAAAGAGATTTTCCGCACTACAGTAAGCCAGAATCACAGCCTCTCTGTAAACGGTGGTTCTGATAAGGTGAGATACTATACTTCTGTAAGTTACAACAACAGTCCGGGTATAGCCAAGACTTCAGAGAGTGAACGTTTTACCGCTATGAGTAAGGTATGGTTCAAAATCAACAAGATATTCGATGTAGACGTTAAGGTAAACTTAAGCCACTCTGATAATGATGGTTACAACGGAGTAAGTCCTTTCTCGTATGCCTACAACACATCGCGTGCATTCTCGCCATACGATGATAACGGAAACTATTATTACTACAGCAAGACTAAATTGACTCCTATCAGCTATAATATTCTTAACGAACTTGACCAGACAGGAAAGACCAGCAAGACCAACGTAATGGGCGGTTTGTTCAACCTTAACGCTCACATCGTTAAAGGGCTGACTTATACAGGAACACTTTCATACGATTGGAGTGAATCTCGTCTTAACACTTGGGCTACCGATCGTTCTTACAGCGTGGCAAGCATCCGCGGATATGACTACGGAGCATATAAATCATCCGACAGACAGTATCAGACATCGGCTCTGCCTGTAGGCGGAACATACGCTGCCGATAATACTTCGCGCCGCTCGTACATGCTGCGTAATACATTGAGCTACGTAGAACGCTTTGGCGATCATGACATCAACCTCTTTGGAGGTATCGAAATCCGTTCTGACAAGTACAACGGTATCTCGACTTTCTCTTACGGATGGGATCCACAATACGGACAGAGCATCGCTCCTATTTATACAGACCGTTATCTTACAGCTGTAAAACAAGGACGATTCAATCCTAACATCACCGAAAAGGTTACTCAGGTAGCTTCTTACATCGGCTCTGCCAGCTATACTTACGGCAACCGCTACGTGCTTAACGCCAATATCCGTTCAGACGGTTCTAACAAATTCGGTAGTAACCCAGAATACCGCTGGTTGCCTACATGGTCTGTAGCCGGAAAATGGATTCTGTCGAACGAGAAATTCATGCAGAGCATAAGCTTCGTAAACCATGCTTCGTTCCGTGGATCTTACGGCATCCAGGGTAACATTATGGACGATGCTACTCCAAACTTGATTGTACGTATGAATGGTATAAACAGTACCACAGGTTTGCAAGAAGGAAGCATCTACCGCTTGCCTAACCCCGACCTGCGTTGGGAAAAGACTCGAAGCTACAACATAGGAGCCGACTTCCGCTTTTTTGATAGCCGCTTGACATTGACACTTGATTATTATCACAAGAAGACTACAGACTTGATTACCGACATGAAGGTATCGCCTGTAACAGGACGCTCTTATATGTATATGAACGCTGGTGAAGCACTGAACAAAGGTTTTGAAGGTAGCTTCAGCGTGGATATCTTACGACAGAAAAATTTCGACTGGAATGTATCGTTCAACTTTAACCATAACACCAACGAAATTAAGTATGCTTACGATGCAAACCTTACCGATAAGGAAGTATACGAGAATATGATTGCTGGAAACGTGGCAGCCATCGGACAGCCTTTAGGAACAATCTATTCGTTCAAGTTCGCAGGCCTGTCGGCAGAAAACGGTTATCCGTTGTTCTACACCAAAGACGGACGCAAGGTATACGAAGGCGACTATGAAATGATGGAATTGGTTCCATCGGGAAGTATCTATCCAGATGTAACCGGTGGTTTCAACACCCGCTTTACTTACAAGAAGAACCTCACCGTATCGCTTGGATTCAGCTATCAACTGGGAGGCGTAAAGCGTTTGCCTGCTATCTATCAAGATGCCAACAGCGCATTCGACCCATCGTCTAACCTTCCGAAAGACTTCATCGACCGTTGGAAACAGCCGGGCGACGAAAACCGCACCAACATTCCGGCACTATACGACGCTACAATCACCAATAACTTCCCTGTAGATATGGTGGGATATTATGGCGACAACCGCATAGCTGAAGTTTCAATGTCTACTATGTACGACTACAGCGACATCCGCGTAGCCAAGAGCGACTTCCTCCGCCTTAGCAACCTGATGGTAAGCTACCGCCTACCTAAGAACTGGCTGAAGAAACTCAACATCTCTGAAACTACCGTACGCCTGCAGGCCAACAATCTCAAGACATGGGCAGCTAAGGAATGGAAGGGACTTGATCCGGAAACAGCATACGCCAATATGCCTATCATGCCAAGTTTCTCACTTGGAGCAACTATCTCATTCTAACTTAAAACAGAAGACTATATGAAACTGAAATTACATACCATAGGAAGCTTGGCCATTGCGGCTGTATTCGCTTCAGCTTGTTCAGACTACCTGAAAGAAGACTCGGGCGACTTGCTGATACCGGAAAAGGTATCCGAGTTTCAAGCTGTACTTAACGGTGAGGGTTATCCGAAAACATTTGCCGAAGATGTGGCTTTCACCGATTTGATGACCGACAACATGACAGTAATGAACGGACAGTCGGAAGACCCCAATTTTGCCGGAGCATACGATAACATTACCCTATCTACAGGTAAAGGAGCTTACACATGGGCTCGCGATATAGAGTATTATACTTACGATATAGCAAGCGCTTACGAAAACCGATACGAGAATATCTTGGCGTGCAACACCATCATAGAAAACGAAGAAACTATGATTGGTTCCGACAGCGAGCGAAATTACTGTGTGGCACAGGCATACGCACTGCGTGCGTTCAACTACTTCTGCCTGGTGAACTTATACGGACTGCCTTATAACAAAGCTACCGCCGCAACCGATATGGGTGTAGCTATCCGCCTGAATAGTGAGGTAACACGCGAAGAGTTTACACGCTCTACCGTACAGCAGGTGTACGAACAGATCAATAAGGATTTAGAGCGTGCCATAGAACTCTTCGGCAAGAGCACTGAAGACGAAAACATCTTCCAGATGTCACTGAGAGCTGCGTTGCTACTGAAAACACGTGTGGCTCTATACACCGAGAACTGGGACGATGCCATTACTTACGGCGAGAAGCTTTACGCTACCAAACTGACGCTTGACAACATTGGCAAGTTGACACCCGAAGAAATGATGATACAGACCCAAGCAGAGTCTAGTCCACATTATAGTTTCATCAAAAAGAGCAACCCCGAAATACTATTCAACTTCGGCGGTACTTTAGACAACCCACACAAGTACATTTCATCGTTCATAGCTTACATTGACGGACCGTCGTTCGCTACATCGCAAACCAATGCCGAAGACTTGTTCAATCAATACGAAGAAGGTGATAACCGTCAGTATGCATTCTTTATGCAAGATGTTACCAAGACAGACGGTACTATGCTGAAATACATCCACACCCCCACAAAACACAATTCGATGTACAGCAGAGACTGCTACAAAGAAGCATTCCGTTCGGCTGAGCTTTTCCTTAACTTGGCAGAAGCCTACATCCGTAAAGGCGGTAGCGAAAACGAAGCAAAGGGCATCAGTTTGCTCAACGAACTCCGCAAGTCGCGTTTCACTGCCGATACTTACGTAGAAAAGACAGCAGCCGACTTCGCCTCAGCCAACGACTTGCTGAAGTTCACTTGGCAAGAACGCCGCCGCGAACTCTGCTTCGACGAAATGCATCGCTGGTTCGACCTCCGTCGTGAAGGTATGCCTCGTCTGGTACATAAGTACCGCTCTGCTCCTAATGCAGCCGAAGAGACTTACGTATTGGAACAAGGCGACAAGAACTATACATTGGCATTGCCTAAGAGCGAAACCAATTACAATACAAAGATTGAAAAGTACGAACGTAGAGACATCAACGCCCAGTAACACTAAAACTTACGAATCATGAAAAAGAATCTTTTATATACGCTCATGGCAATAGGATGCCTCTCATTGGCATCGTGTGGAGAAGACGACTTAACTCCGTCTATCGACATCAGTCCAGAATATGAAGCGAACTTGGCTTTGACAAAAAGTTCTATTCACGCCGATACCGTAATCTATAAATGGTATCAAAAATATAATACGGCTATACTGTATAAGTTTAACGATAACGACCCCACATGGCTATGGTCGAGCAAATTGACTAACGGCTTTAAGAAGTTCGATATCAGCAACCGCGAAGACTCTATCGCTGTAGAAGAGATGGTAGATAACCTAAAAACGCAGTTGTTCGATGGCTTCTCTGACGATTTCTTGGCCGAACGTCTGCCCTACCGCATCTTCCTTACCAAGCAGCTCTACAAGAAAGCCGACGAAAGTTCTGGTTGCATTGTTGCTATAAACAATAATCAGGACAATATGATTATAGGATATGCCGACGAAGATGGAGATGCTTACAGAGTTTCTAAATTCAAAACAGAAACAAATACAGTGTTTGCTAAGATATTCTTCGAATCGCTCAACCCGCAACCTACAGATTTCATCAACTTGAAAGTAGCGTGCGCGTTCAACTTGCCGTCTATGCCTCTTAAACCGGGCGGCACAGGATGGAAAGATACCGATCCTGAATTGGAAAAAGAGCAAAAGGTATATCCTGACTTTATAGATCCAAGCGATGCTACCGCAAAGAACCTGCACATACTTCAGGTGTTAGGATATATGGTTAACGGTGCTACTATGGGAGCCAAGCTTCCGACTGATGCGCAAGACTATGCGGGATATCTTGACTTTATAGGCAACAAGCCGGGTAGTTATATCCGCCAGCGCACTCAGTATTATTGGCGCATCGCCCGACGTGCTAAGGTGCTGATAGAATATCAGAAGACATATCAGAACGAAGACCTCATAGCTAAGCAAAACGCTAAGTACCCCGATGACAAGGTCACGATAGAAGACTTCGCTTATCCTGAAGATAAATAAAATCATTCACAAAAAAGGAGTTCACAGGACTTGGCATGTGCCAGGCCCTGTGATGCCTTTTAATAAAACACCTAATAACGAAATGAAAAAGAGACTTTTGTTGTTCCTGTCTATAGTGTTCTTAGCAGGACTGTTTATCAACGTATCGGCTCAAGAAAACAAAGGCATACAGTTTCACAAAAACGAGAGCTGGGAAAGCATCGTGGCACTGGCCAAGAAAGAAAACAAGCTGATTTTCATGGATTGCTACACCGTGTGGTGCGGTCCGTGTAAGGCGTTGGCTCGCGATGTGTTTCCGCAAGAAAAAGTGGGCGATTTCTTCAACCCTCGCTTCATCAATGTGCAATATGATATGGAGAAAGGCGACGGTAAGATGCTTTACAATAAATATAAAAAGTATATCATAGGCTTCCCTACTCTATTACTTATAGACCAAGACGGTAAAGTACTACAGCAGATGGCTGGTTATCAAGAACCCGATAAACTGATAGAGGGAATCAAAAACGCTTCGGCAGGTAACGACCTCTTCTCATTGGGCGAACGATACAAGAAAGGCGAACGCGATTTTACGTTTATCAAAGCTTACATCAGCAGCCTGCAGGGTGCTTTCTTGAAAGACTCTGTTACGGCGGTGGCCAACGATTATCTTTCTCGCATAGAACTGAAAGAGTTGGATAAAGACGATGTTTGGGAAGTACTTGGTCCTACAATCAAAGATGTTAACTCGCCGGCTTTCAACTATGTTGTACAGAATGCCGACCGCTTTACTTATAAACTTCACCGCGACCGCTATCGCATCAACCGCCAACTGGAAGGTCCTATCCATGCAGAAGTAAGTCGCTTGATAAGACTCTCTAAAAACGATCAGGGTGAATACCTGCCGTTAGTTAACGACAAAGCTCAAGAAGATAAAATGCTGAATTTCATCTCTCGCGCCAGCCTTAATAAATATAACGAAACTAAGGCCAAGTTCTTTATCCATCGCTTATTAATAGACGGTAATTATCCGGAAGCATGGAAGTATATAACCGACTGCGCCAATATGGGTCTTACAGGATTCTACTCTTACCATCTGCAAAACTACATAGAATATATGTCTGCCAAGAGCAACGACAAGAAACTCTTGAAAGAGATGTTGGCTAAGCTGGAAGAATATAAGTTGACCGAAAACGATAAGAATCCGCAATTCTCTTATCACATGTATAAAACCATGTCGGTTATCAACTCTAAGCTTGGCAACAAGAAATTGGCAGAGCAGCAAGCAGAGAAATACAATGAACTCGATGCACAGAAGCGTAAGGAAATGGAAGAGTACTTTAAAAGAAATTGACGTATGAAAAAAGCAATATTCGCCCTTGCTGTAGCCGCATTAGGATGCGGCTCGCTGGGGGCACAAAACTATCTGATAGAAGGTACAGCTGCCGATATGGATGGTAAGAAGGTGTATATAGGCGAACTGAGAAGTAAAAAAGATATCTTCTACGCCGACTCTACAACCATAGAGAACGGACAGTTTAAACTTACTGGCAAACTCGATTCCATTAAGCCGCTAAGCATCTTCATAGGAAGAAAGCATCAGGCGTTCTTACTCGACGAGAATCCAATAAAAGTAAGCTACACCACCACGACCCAAGAGTTTATGGGCAAACAAATAAAGACAGGCGACATCAAGGTGACAGGCGACAAAGACCAGAAGTTACTGGCAGAGATGAACAACGCCCTCACCCAAGAGATGTATACCATGCTCGCCATTTCGTTTATGGGGCAAGGCAAGGATGTAAACGCTCCAGAGAATAAAGCTTTGGCAGACAGTATAGGTTATCTGTTTACTTCGGCAAAAGACCATACTAAAGAAGTATTCGAAAAGATAGTAAACGAAAACACTGATAGTTACGTAAGTGCCATCATCCTTAACAAACATTTCGCCAAGGACAGACCGTTGGCAGAGATCAAGGCTGGATATAATAAGTTGAGTAACCGCGTAAAGCAGTCCAATTTAGGTAAGGAACTGAAGGCTACCATCGCCGGATATTCTGCTATCGGTGTAGGACGCATAGCTCCTAATTTCACTCTGAACACACCCGATGGAAAACCTATCACCCTATCGTCGCTTAGAGGCAAGTGTGTACTCATCGACTTTTGGGCTTCATGGTGCGGACCTTGTCTGCGCGAGGCCCCAAACATCAAAAAAGTGTATGCCAAGTATCACGACAAAGGCTTCGAGGTTCTATCCGTATCGGTAGATGATAAGAAAGACAAATGGACTCAGGCTATAGAGAAGCATCAGCTCAACTGGCTGCACGTATCAGCTTTGAAAGGATGGAAATGTCCGGTAGCACAGTTATATAAAGTAACGGGCGTGCCTGCCATGTTCTTGATAGACAAGGAAGGAAAAATAGTATCTACAAAGGCTCGCGGTGAAGCATTAGAGCAAGAAGTAGCTAAACTCTGCAAATAAAAATAATATGAAAAGACTCTTTTTAATACCCTGTTTATTACTCTGTGCCTTGATGGTTAAAGCGCAAGGCATAGTATTCAATGAGGGCACATGGAACGATGTGCTGAAGTTGGCCAAGGAGAAGAATTGTCCGGTATTCATAGATGTGTATACCTCATGGTGCGGTCCTTGCAAAAAGATGGCGAAAGAGATTTTTACCCAGAAAGAGGCAGGCGACTACTTCAACGAACACTTCGTAAACTATAAGGTAGATGCCGAGAAGGGTGAAGGTGTAAAGATAGCTTCGCAGTTCAATGTTTCTGCATACCCTACTTGTCTGTTCGTTACTGGCGAAGGGAAACTGGCATCAAGCTTTATGGGAGCGCAGACGGTACGCAGTTTACTACGCGAAGGCGCAAAGGCGGTAAAAAACTATTCGCTCTTGCCTCAGATAGAGAAGATGGATGCCGAATATAAGTCAGGAAAGAACGATGTAGAGTTCCTGAAAGGATACTGCCAAGCACGAAGTGAATTTGGCGAGAAGGGCGGACAGCCGTTAAACGACTTACTCAACCAACTGCCAGATAATGAGCTTACGCAGAAAGAGAACCTTACATGGATTCAGAGCCTCACAGTGTACGACCTTCCGCTTATCAATCGCCTGGTAACTATACTGAGCGGTATGGACAAGAAAACGGGAATGCAACTTAACAAAGCCATAATGAAGGCGATGAGCACATTCATAGCGCAGAGCACCGAAGGCAACAAAAAAGCAGAGTTCGAGCAACTGATGACAATAAAGGATAAACTTATCGCCTTCGACCCAACCAACGATGATAACGGTGTAGGCGCATCTATGGGTGGTGGCATGTCGTATCTGGCATCAGAGCAACTAAAGATGTCGTTCTACATGCGCAACAAGTACAATCCAGAATTCGAGAAGGTATTCCTCCCCTATCTGCAAAAAAAGATGGCAGAAAACCCTACCGACTCACTCATAGCTCGTTCGGATGCCGAAGAGAAGTATTATTCCGACCTTCTAAAATCTGATACCGTCAGTGCGGAGAAGAAGCACGATATAGAGCAAAGCCGAAGCTTTATGAAGCTATTTAGCGGAGTGAAGAACAAGTTGCTCTCTACTACCCTCTATAACGCCGCCGGCTATTACTGGGACATCCACGCACCGCAATCGGAGCAACTGAAGCAAAAATACATTGAGTGGCTAAATTTCTTCTATGCGTTAGACCGTGGCACCAACATCGCCATTCCAGCATCAGAAAAACTCGTTGAACTTGGCCGAAAAGACCTTGCCATCAAGTTACTTCAAAACTTAGAAGAATATCTAAAACTGACCGGCGACCCTGACAAGGAACTAGACAAAACCCGTCAGGCTCTGGAGAAGCTGAAGTAATCTCACTCAGTAATAGCATAAAAGAATATCCCACTATTGATGACTCATACACCAATAGTGGGATATCTCTTTTATATCAAATTATTAAAGCAGTTTCTCTACTTCGCTTTCGCTTATAGAAACGATAGAGGCTATATCAGCTACTGATATTCCTTTATCCGCAAGGTTTCTTACCATACCGCGAAGCAAGCTATCTTTCTGCTCAATAAGTTGCTCTATAGTCTTGTCTTTCTGTTCGATGTCCTTATTCTTTTGTTCGATGTCCTTGTTCTTTTGCTCGATGTCCTTGTTCTTTTGCTCGATGTCCTTGTTCTTCTGCTCAATGACTTTATCTTTCATCATGATAGTTGTATCACGAGCCTCTATTTCTGAAAGGATTTCATCTTCTACCGCCATATCGCGGCGCACCTCAGGTCTTGTTGCAGCAAGCACCAAGCGATGAACTAGAAGCAACTCATCGCCCTTCATTCCTTCCTCGTTGATATTTAGCAGATGGTCATCGTCAGAAATGCGATAATCCTGATCGAATACAGAAAGCATACGCTCAAGATGATTACGGGCACGACCTTTTAGATAAGGTATCTGCACTATGATACTATCGTGAGTAAGGCTCTCTATAAACGGGTCTGGCACACCTTTTTCTATGCGACGGTCGTCATAGTCCAGATAATGACGGCGCACATATACCACAGGCTCCTGCAAGTCGCCCAACTTATGTCCCAATATATAAATAGAGATAATAGGCAGACCAAACTTTCCGTTCGTCTCTTCCTTAACATTAGTCTTATCAAGATAATGTGTACCCAGATACTGGCGGAAGCGCAAGGTTTCTGTAGCCAGCCACGTCTTCTGCAGTTCTATAAGAACAAGTTGCTCCTTACCCTCGTCGTCCACTATCTTAGCCGAGAAATCTATGCGGAAAATAGAGATACGAGTCTGCTGCAGATTGCTATACTCGTTACGTCGCATCTGCACATCTCTCACCTCCCTCTTCAGAAGAGCCGATAGCAGAATACGCGCCACGCGGTTATCCTCTAACAGGAATTTGAATACCGAATCGTAAATAGGATTTGCAATAATAGCCATAGTTCTGCGTTTTATTATTCGTTATATGCAAAGAAAATGAATATTCCGCAATACTCCAAACAAATACATCGCAATATACTTTCAAAGAATAGCTTACAGCAAAGTGATAAAGCCGAAGACCAAGCCTATAAAACAACAATTATAATCACAAAAATGGGGGGGGTAATTAAGGCTCGACAACTTTTTTTATAATCATTTCACATTTCAAACCGTAAGATATTTGTTTGTCTAAAAACTTATTTTTTATCTTTGCGCCCGGTTTTAAAAAACGAATTCTCCACAAGATAAATAGGGCAAAGAGAGAAATAACACATAGAATTAAACTATCGCAAAAAGTAAAACTAGACATTAAACATATGAGTAGTTTTAACGAATGGATCAACAAAAATAAACGCATTTTATGGTTAGCCATATTGTTGGCCGGAGCTAAGGCATGGTGTGCCGTTCCGGAAAACGCAGACAGCCTGACGTGTATCATCAACTTCCGCGTTAGTAAAACTACCATCGACTCTCAATACATGGGCAACTCCGATGCCATCGCCGCATTTCGAACGGCACTCGATTCCGTAGGTTCAGAACATATAAAACGTATAGCCATACGCTCTTGGGCTTCGCCCGAAGGTAACACGACTTTCAATAACTGGCTGTCTACCGAACGCGCTTCGGCAGCACGCAAGTTGGTAGATCAACTACTGCCGTCTGGCGAAAGAGGCTTCAAGGTAGACGCTGAAGGCGAATCGTGGGATGGACTGAAGTCTTTCGTGGCAAGCGATGAAAAGCTTGACGCGAAAACGAAAGAGCGCATAATGACAATTCTGAACGGCACGCAGACCAAGGACCAGAAGAAGCTTGAGCTGAGACGAATGCCATGCTACGGTTATCTAAAGACTACCTACTATACCAGATTACGTAACTCCATTATATGTGTATTCTATACGCAGAAGATGCCAGAGCCTATAACAGTACTGCCTGACAGCGTAACGGCAGTAGAGCCTGCAGAGGTAGATACCGTAACAATAAAGGAAATCACTGAAACAACATATCCCCCAGAAGTAAAAAAGCAGAAAGACGGAATAGTATTGGCGGTAAAGACCAACTTGCTATACGATGCGCTATGCGTGCCAAATGCAAGCGTGGAACTTCCGTTTGGCGACGATTGGTCGGTATCGGCGGCATGGATGTATGCGTGGTGGAAGAGCGACAAGCGTCATAACTACTGGCGTACATACGGTGGAGATATCGAGGTGCGCCGTTGGTTTGGAAAGCCTGGACGCAGAGTGCTTACCGGGCATCACGTAGGGGTGTACGGACAGATAATTACGTACGACTTTGAAAGAGGCGGACGAGGCTATCTGGGCGATAAATGGAGTTATGCTGCGGGACTGTCGTACGGCTACTCCATGCCTATAGCCAAGAGGCTGAACCTCGATTTCAGTGTGGGCGTAGGCTATCTGGGTGGAGTATATAAAGAATATCTGCCGATGGAAAAGTGCTACGTATGGCAATGCACCAAAAACAGACATTACATAGGACCTACCAAGGCTGAGGTTTCACTTGTATGGCTGTTAGGACGAGGATATAACGTCCGGAAAGGAGGCAAGCGATGAGTTTAAAAACGATAATCGGTCTGTTGCTCCTGACACCGATGGCTATGCTGTTCTCGGCGTGCAGACATAAGGACTTGTGCTATACGCATCCGCACTTTGCCACGGTGCGGGTAGTATTCGACTGGACCAAGATTTCCAATCATGACAAGCCTGAAGGC
>ENA-ORNF01002672-ORNF01002672.1-human-gut-metagenome-genome-assembly--contig:-NODE-2672-length-12933-cov-3.620982_pt1 | contig 12933 bp, 8 predicted proteins | sample MGYA00242110_ERZ509012 | MGnify/ENA primary metagenome ERZ509012 (study PRJEB26280, sample SAMEA2338714) | human gut metagenome | biome: human gut; feature: human-associated habitat; material: faeces... | reverse complement strand
GCTGATGGCCCTGCATGTGGCCCTTCCTGACCACCCCGCCCGCTGGTCTCTGTTCCGCAAAAAGGCTCCCCTTCCTCCTGGCCCCGCCGCCGTGGCCCTGTTCCGAGGCGTGTGCGACCTGACGGCGCAGTCCGCTTTTAAGCTGGGCGGCATGATGCCTCCGGACCAGAGGGATGCCGTCAACCCCCTGCGGCGCGTGCAGAGGGGGCTTCCTCCCCTGTTTGCGAGTCATGGAGGAAGGGACAGGCTGCTGCCGTGGCGCAACAGCGAAAGGCTGGCGGAGCTGTGGAGAAAAAAGAAGAACCGTTCCCGATTTGAACTTCTGGACGTGGCGGACCACACATTTTACCATTTCAATGTGAATGCCGCCTATTTTGAACAACTGCTCAATAGCTGGAGCGCGTTTATGGTGGAGCAGGGAATTTGGGAATATAACGAAGGAATGGATGCCGGGCTGCTGGGGTGACCTTGGCCTGATATCCGGGAAGGTTCCCGGAAGGCGCTGCATGCGGAAAGGCTGTTTTCTATCTGCCTCCCAGCATGTTTTCCCGGATTTCCCGCATGTCCCGGCGGAAGGCGTCCTGCGTCTGCGGCGTAGGCGGCTGGATATCCCATTCCTTCATTTTTCGTCGCACCTTGAGAAAGAGTTCCTGCTCGTTGGCTCCGTATTTTTTGCAGACGGTGGAGAGAGTCAGCTCCGGCCCCGTGAAGCGGCCTTTGAGAAAGAAAGGCAGATCGTGCTGCCAGGCGCGCCGGAAGTCTTCCGGGCATCCTTCTGTTCTGATGGGGGCGAACAGTTCCCTGACCTGGCTTTCCCGGATGCCCGCAGTATCCATGCAGATGGCGGTTTCCATGTAGGCCAGCGTGAATTCCAGCATGACTCGTTCAATGGACTGTCTGGCTTGGGACAGCTGGGCCGGGGTGAGGCCCATGACCTGGGCGCGCAGGGCGGCCAGGGCTTCCAGGATAGCCTTGGGGTCTCCGCATGTGCGCGGGTCCATGCGTGGAATTTGTTCCCCTTCGTCGTAAAGGGGGATGGGTGGATGCACCCGAGGGTTGATTTTGAACAGTTTGCCCTGGAGCCTTTCCCTGAGGTCTTTCAGGCTGACGCCGTACTTGCGCAGGACGGGAGCCGCATAATTGCGTCCCGGCCTGGCCGTTTGCCGCAGCCATGCTTCCTGAAAGTCCGCGGGGCATTGCTGAAGGCCCGCCGCCAGCATGGCTTTCCGGAAATCCTCCGCCTTGGGCGTTTTATTGGCATAGGCGTGGGTCCATTCCATTTCCAGCATCCAGATGGCGGTAAGACCTAGGAATTGTTCTATCGCCTGCCTGGGAGTCTCAGGTTTCGGCGCGGGAATGGCAGTCGGGACCGCGTCGGAGGCCATGGAATGCCGGCAGAGCGGGAGCAACAGGGAGAAAGCAAGGAGGGGATACAGCGGGTTCATGGAAAATGAAGCAGGGAAAAATGAGAGGAAATGTGCGGAATTATTCCGTTGTTACAGTAACGTCCAGGGGGCGGTTGGAGACGGGGAATTGCAATTCATAAAACCCGTTCCCCAGATTTCTGACGGGGGTGTTTCCTACTTTGACCGGGCCTTTTCCCCGCCAGATGACGACCGGCCCGGATTCCTTCACGCGGAAGCGGAGGCTGTCCTCCCTGTACCCGGGAGCGGAATCCAGGGCGCAGGGAGAAAGAAATTTGTCCCTTCTGCCAATGACGGCCCAGCCTTGGACTATAGGGGCCATGATGAACAGGCGGTCCTTGAATCCCGTCAGCTCTACGTCCAGATCCGGCTGTGCCGGAGTCAGCGCGCGGCCTCCCTCTCCGGAATAGGCGGCGATGCCCTCCGGCGGGAGAGAGGCATACGCTTCCGCCGCATTGCCGTTCAGCAGGGCCGCCGCGCTTTTATAATCCTCCAGGGAAATTTTCCCCCGTACCGGTTTCGCCGGGGAAGGATGTTTGAGGTTGTACACCACCACGGCGGCGCTTTGACCGGGCAGAGGGGCGATTACCCGGTACAGGCGGTTCTCGTTCAGAGCATCCGGAAAGACGGAATCCGGAAGGGGCACGGCGGGAGCCAGCGGGCGCAGCAGAAGACCGTCCGACCAGACGAGAGGCATGATGTTTTCCGGATTAAGTTTGTCTGCCGGGTCTGAAAGATAGACAGGGCCGCCTGAGACGGCTTTGGATACGGCCATGAGGCGGGCGCAGGCGGGGTCTGTGGAATGGAACATGTCATGGTCCGGCCACACGGTCTGTCCCAGCCAGAGGGTATTGGCGTAGGACTGGAGGATATGGGATTTGGCCATGGCTTCATCTCCCAGCTTGTAGTCAATGCTGCACCGGGTGACCGCGCTGTAACGCGTGTTCTGAATGTTGACGGTACCCTGCGCCATGCAGTTGACCAGGCTGAGCCCTGTTTTCAGGCAGGCCTGTTCCAGGGCTTCCGAGCACTTGGTATTGTGGCGGACCGGGTTGTCCAGCCCGTCCGCATGCTTCAGGTATTCCGCCTGCACATCAATTTTCACGAAGTCGAATCCGGCGTCTTTGACGGATTGTAGGAAGGGGGTATAAAACGCTCCGGCTCCTCCGGGGCCGTCACCGGGGAGGATTTTCCCTTTGGCGGTACGGACCAGACCGCGGGCAGTCTCGTCATCCAGATGGTGCCTGGGGTGGATGCCGTTCCAGAGGCCGTAATAGCAGTGCCACAGGCCCATCCATTTCAATTTGGGGCTTTTGTGTTTCATCAGGGGCTGCCAGCCCCGGGGGAATCGGTCCTGCCGGGGTTGGAAACTGACCAGCTGAAGCCTTTCCTGGGTCTGGAATCCGTCGTCCACCAGCATCCACCGGACGGGGACGGGGGATGCCTCCAGTTTTTTGGCCGTTTCTTCAAGCAGCTTGGAGGAAATGTTCTTTTTATACTGTTCCCAGCTGCACCAGCCGAGGTACTTGAACGGTTCCGGATAAATTTTCTTTTCCCGGGGCAAGGTTCTGCCCTTGATGAAAGGGAGGGAAAGGGCCTTGTTCCATACGGCGGAACAGGCGCGGTAAATATCCTTGTCCGTGGCGGTGACGGCCAGGACGGCCTGCGGTTTGGCGGGGGAAGTTCCCAGCGAACCGGCTTCCACAAGGAATGTCCCGTCCCTTTCAAGTTTCAGCCACGCGAGGGAATCAGGGGCGGCGACGGGGAGCACGGCCATGAAATTGCCGTCTTTGAGGTGGAACAGGGCGAACATGGCATGGTCCCCCGGTTTGGCGGTGCTGGGATTCGGTCTGCTGTCCAGCAGGTTGCCGGGGGATGTCCGTCCGAACCAGGGAAGAACCCGGTTCCCGTCTCCGGGCCAGCGGCCGCGATCCGCTGAAAACCAGCAGAAGGTCTGGTAGGGCGGGAGCGGAAGCCGATACGCCTTTTTGCCCGATATGGGAGGAATGGCGGATGTCCGGGGTTGGGCGGCGCCGGTCCAAGCGCTCAGGGCCGCCAAAGCAAGGACCGGGAACATGATTGCTTTCATGGAATGATCACAGGGTTGGAAAATGGGGCAGGGGAACCCGGGGGAATTGTGGAAGGAACGTGCTTTGCCTCTTTCGGAAAAGATGGCAGAGCTTTTCCCTGAAACGAGCAAAAAATGATGTTTCCGCTTTATTTCTCTTTTCAGGGCGTTGAGGGAAAGAAATAACGTCGGCCGGCCGTCTCACAGGGGAACTTCGTTTTTTCAGAGAACACCGGCCACCCTGGCCGGGAGTTCCGCCGCCCGGTTACTTGGCCGCTTTTGGGGCGAGGGAAGTGCGGCGCCTGTCAAGGAAGTACAAGACGAGCCATTGCAGCACCAGCAGGGACACAGCCAGGAAGACGGGTTGGAAAGGTGTGAAAAAATCTGCTATACCGCTGAAGACGCGTCGGTTAAGTGCATGAATGTTGAGAAGAGAGTTAATGAGGTAGGCGGCCAGGGCATTGATGCCGATAACGCGGAGGGGAAACGCCCATAGGGCCCATTTCCCTTTGTTCCACACATCGACGGCCAGATGAAACAGGGAAAGGAGCGTCAGGGAGATGCCGGCGGCGGCCAGGACGAAGGTGCCTGTCCACATGCTTTTAATGATGGGGTAGAGGCCGTCCAGCATCCTGGCGGCGCAGAAAAGGAGAAGGCCTGCCCCTGCCATTGCTGCGCAGAGGTGCACGGGAGAGAGCCGGCTTTCCTTCAAAAATTTCCCTGCCAGCCATCCTCCCAGACACAGGACGGAAGCGGAAACGACGCAGAGCGGGCCTTCCGGGTCAAAAACTCCCCCATGCAGACGACCGGCGAGCCAGTGCCTGTCCACCCATGAGTTGACGGAGCCGTCCGGCGTGAAGTTGCCGCAGGTGAACTGGAGCAGGGTAATGAGGGCCAGGATGAACCCCGCCGCAGAGGCAACCGCTCCCGTCCGGCGGCACAGCAGGATGCAGGTTCCCGCAATGGCGCAGGAAAAACCAATCAGCCCCAGAACGGAGGCATAACGCATGCTTTCCGTCCAGGTAAGCGTTCCATTGACCAGTAGCCCCAGAAAAGCCAGGACGAGAGCCCGTTTCCAGAGATGGAGAAGCCCGGGGACGGAGGAAGCGTTTCCGCTGGTGTATTTCCCCAGGGAAAAGGACATGGAAACGCCGGAAATGAAGACGAAAACGGGGAATACCAGGTCGTACAGGTGCAATCCTTCCCAGCGGGCATGCGTCATCTGGCGTGCGGCTTCCTGAAGAAAAGCGCTTTCCGGATTTCTGGAAGCCAGGAGCAGAACCAGGGCGTCCAGGCCCAGGATAATGAGCATGTCCAGCCCGCGCAGGGCGTCCAGGGAGTGCAGGCGGGGAGAACGGGAGGGGGGGGAAGAGGAATAGGCCATTTAAAAGCATCATACGGAAAAAAAAGGAGTTTCTATCAGGATTCCTCCAAACATGAAGGAACGGAGGGGAATCGTGCTTGATTTCCACGGGGGAAGAAGGTAAAGCAGGCCGCATGCCGCACACCCTTCCCGCTTTTCTTTTTTTTCTGTGTGTCTCCCTGTTTTTGTCCGCTTGCTCCTCTACCCCCAGGACGCCTCACGGAAAGCCGTTGATGAAAGACGGCAGGTATGCGTCTTCCTATGAAGCTTTTGTCGCGGACCCCCAGTACCGCTTCACGCGCGATATCTGGTATCATGACGAACGCATCCAGCAGGCGCGGACGCGGAACAGCAGAATCGTCATTCATCTGAATGATCAGCGGGGCGTGTTGTGGGTTGACGGCAAGCCGGCCATGAACTTTCCCGTTTGCACGGGCAAATCCGCCCATGAAACGCCGCGCGGCAAGTTTTCCATCATCCAAAAAGATGCGGATTACCGTTCCCGGTCTTACGGCAGCGTGTTTGACGCAAGCGGCCTGTGCGTGAATTCGGACGCTACCTCTTCTTCCCGCGTGCCGCCCGGCGGTAAATTCATCGGCGCCAAAATGCCGCTGTGGATGCGCATTCATGGCGGGATAGGGCTGCATGTGGGCACCGTGTACCGGGATGCCAACTCCCATGGGTGCATCCGGGTTCCGGTAGAGGCATGCCGCATCCTGTTTGACAAATGCGGCCTGGGAACAGCCGTCATCGTTCAGGAATAAGCGTGAGCGCGAATAATCGTTGATTCCTTGCGGTATATTTGCCACACTCCTGCAAACTGATGAAAATAAAGGTTCTGATACGTTCCCTGGTATTGTTGGCCGGGTTGGCCGCGTGGACGGCGGATACGGCCTGGGGCCAGGCTTCCACGCGCCGTTCGTCTTCTCGGGGGGGAGCGGCTGCTGGCCGGGCTGCGGTGGAGCAGCGCGGAGAGGATGACGCTGTGGAAACGGTTGACCTGGGAGACAGGAAAAAGGATTCCGATACGGCCTCCGGAGAACGGGAAGGCGTGGCCGCCGCTCCGGAGATGCCCGGGGAAACGGAAAAGGAACAGAATGGCTTGGATTCCCTGTCCCTGATTCCTTCCCTCGGCGGGGGACGGCTGGACGCCGCGCGGGAAGCGCACACCAGCACGCGCCCTTCCGCCAGGACCATGGCTTTGCTGATTCCCGCGCCGCGCGGCCCCATCCTGGACCGCAACGGGGAACCGCTGGCCGTGACGTCCGTAGCCTATCAGCTGGCTTTGCGGTTTGAAATTTTTGAAAACCCCGACCGTTCCCGCGTAGTGGAATTCGGGCGCAACTGCTTGGAACAGGCCAAAAAAATTGCCGGAAAGGCGTGGTCTTTTTCCGACGAACAGCTCTGGAAACATTATGAGCACCGCCGCTGGCTGCCTCTTCCGCTCACGAACGTCATTCGTGCGGAGGAAGCGGAAAAGCTGAAGGATAAAGTGAAAAGCGTGCGCGGCCTTCAGCTGTTGCCCATTTACATCCGTTCCTATCCGGAGAAGGAAATCGCCGGCCATATCATCGGCTATGTGGGATCCAAGGGAAAACTGCCAACCGGCCCCATTAACCACATGGACCCGCTGTGGGAGCAGGTGGAAGGCCGTGCGGGGCTGGAAAAGGAATTCAATAAAAATCTGACCGGAACGCCCGGCGTATGGCGTTTGATGTTTGATGAAGACGGCAATAAAATTCTGGATGAACTGCAAATACGCCCCAAGCCCGGCGGAGCTGTCGTCACCACCCTCAACCTGAAATGGCAGAAGGATGCGGAACGCATCCTTTCCCGCGGCAAGAGGCGCGGCGCCATGGTGGTGCTGGATTGCGTGACGGGTGAAGTTCTGGTGATGGCGTCCACGCCGTCCTATGACCCGAACATGTTCATTCCAAACATATCCCAGAAGGATTACGACGCCCTGCGCAACGATCCTGCCGGTCCTCTGGGCGCCCGTGCTTTCCAGGGCCGTTATCCTCCCGCTTCCACATTTAAAGTCCTGACGGTAGCCAGTGCCTTGAGGAACAACAAAATCACGGAAAATACGCTCGTTTACTGCCCGGCTTCCGTGACGATCGGCAACCACGTTTTCAAAAACTGGAGCAAGACTCCCCTGGGGGATATCAACTGTGTCCGCGCCCTGGCGATGTCCAACAATCCGTTCATGTACCAGATGGGCCTGAAGCTGGGTGCGGAAGCCCTGATGGATACGGCCCGCGCCTTCGGTCTGGGAGAACGGACCGGCCTGCCCATTCCGGACGATCCCGGCCTGGTGCCGACCAGTGATTATATGATTCGCAATTACAAGCGCGATTTCATGTCCGGGGATGCCGCCAATTTGTCCATCGGCCAGGGGACGCTGCTGGTTACGCCCCTCCAGGTGGCGCACATGATGTCCGGCGTGGCAAACGGGTATCTGCCCAGACTCCAGCTCATCAAGCAAATTCAGGACGGCAACGCCAATGTCGTTTACGCGCCCAAGCCCCAGGAAGTTCAGCGCCCGCTGCCTGCTTATGAGCGTGCTCTGTCCAGCGTGCGCAAGGGGATGAGGGAAGTGGTTGAAGCCGGTACGGGGGGGCGTGCGCGCCTGTCCTATTCCAGTATCGCCGGCAAATCAGGAACGGCCCAATGGGGGCCGGAACGGGAAGACAAGCGTCTGGCGTGGTTTGCCGGTTTCATGCCCTGCGACAATCCGCGCTTTGCCTATGTGGTGCTGTATGAAGGCCGCGCCCACGAACGGCTGGGCGGGGGAGGCGCCGCCGCTCCCATCGTCAAGGAGTTTTTCGAAACGGAGAAAAAAGACATCAAGGCTATTATTGACCCGCCCAAGGACGACATTCCGGTGGCGGAACCGGTGGAGGAAACCCCGGAAACGGCCGCGGCCGCTCTTCGGGAACGGAGCGGGGCCCCTGCCGTCGTGCCGGACAACCTGCCCCCCGGGTTGTATGATCCGGAAGGGATGGAGCCGATCAAGGCTGATGAAATCCCTGCCGATCTGGATGACTCTTCCGATGCGGAAATCAAGGCAACCCCGGTGGGCGGCTCCTCAGGGCATGCCGGGCCGTCGGTGCCCCCGTTGTCGGAGGAGCCTTCTGCGGCCCCCCTCACTCCGCGCCGGGGAGACTCCGATTACATTCCCGGGTTGCCCCAGCAGATTCCCCGCCATCTCAACCGCTCCACTCCCGTAAACGCTCCCGCGCCGCAGTCTCCCCTGCCGGAGGATGATATTCCCATGGCGGAACCCCTTTAATCCGTTTTTCAGGGAAATCCGGAGCGTTTTTGCGGTTCCCGGAAAATCCCGGGAAGATGCGGAAAGGGGCGGCGCGGAAAGGTTCTCCATGCGTCAACGCCCTGCGCGCCCTGAGTGGCGTTAATGCTTTGCATTGTGCTTGCGTCTCGCGGGAAAACGCCTGTATAATGAAGACGGTGCGCTGATGAGACTGTTGCCGCAAGGAGCGGCGTTCCTGTCAGATGACATCATGACCCCACGTTTAAAGATAATGAAAAAGCATTATTTCTACTCCATACCCTGTTTGGCGCTGACCTGCGCTCTTGCCGCCTGCTCTGACGATGATAAATCATCTTCCGCCAAGGCCGGCCAGGATACGGCCGGCCTGACTTCCGCCGCTTCGCCTGATCCTTTGACTTCCGTTGCTTCCGATCTGGTGGCAAAGCGTGCCGAACGCCTCGGAATAGCCGCCCTCTTTCCCAAGGATATGGGGGTGGTAGCGGGGGTTTACGATATCCCCGGCATCATGAAGAGCGTTCAGAATTTGAACATGGTTAAAACCTGGAGTTCCTGTTCATCCGGGGAGGTGGCCGATGAATCCATAGCCATTCCGGGAGAAGACGCTCCCGAACCCGTGCAGCGGAAATGTTCTTTCAGCAGTCCTGTCATTGACGCGATGATCGGCTTGGGCCCCGAATGGGCTCCGTGGCTGGATAGCGCGCAGTCCTCTTTTACCAGGATGGGCCTGAACCAGATGAAGGAAATTTTATCCGTTTACAGGCTTTTCCAGGGAGTAAAGAATGGAAGCGGGGATGACGATGGCGCGGAAGCGGAGGCCATGGGCGGCCAGGGGGTCGAGATGATTGCGCAGTGGGCTGAGCTGATGGATTTACGCCCTTCCCAGGCTGCGACGGCGCCCGTGATGATTGCCGCCAAACTGACGCCGGAAGCCCTGGCCCAGGCCAAAGCTTTCCTGAAGGACGCCAATCTTCAGGAGGATATGGAGCTGCATGGAATGGTTTCCCTGTACGAAAAGACCTACAATGGCCTGGCCTGCAAGGTGGCGGAAGTGGACTGCAAAAAGGTGCGCGCGAAGCTGGAAGAGCTTCTGGAGGAGGCAAAGGGGCAGATGGACATTTCCCAGGAAAATATGGACCGCCTCAAGGCGGCGCTCGTTCGTCTGGATGAATCCAGGCTGTATGTAGCCGTCTCTTTTGTGGAGGATACCCTGGTAGGCTTTATAACCACCAATCCTGAAAAACAGGTCCGCATAGCCTCTTCCCCCCAGGACTCCGTGCTGTCTCGTCCTGATTTTTCCATGGCCGATGCCCGGTCCCAGTATCCGGCCTACGGTCTGCTCTTCGCAGACAAAGCCTCCGTCAAAGGGGTTATTAACATGGATCTGGCCTATTACAAGGGCATGTTCACCGGGTTGAAGGACGTGATGCAGGCAATAGGCGCCGATTGGAAGATTGCCGATCCGGCTCCTTCCATGACGGCTCTGGATTCCATCAGGGGCAGCATGCTTGGCATGTATGAAGAGCTGGCCCGGAAGGCCACGTCCGTTTCCTACTATTCATGGCAGGATCAGGGGGTGCATGTGGAAGCATGCACATATCCGCTTGAATTTTACAAGCTGGACGCCCCCTCCGCCATGAGCGGCGTGCGTCCGGGCGCGTCCACAGTGTTGTATTCCTCCTGCACGGTCAATCCGCAGATGATGGATATGGGTTGTTCCCTGTGCAGTAACCTTGCCCAGATTGTATGGGACTACGGCAATGCCTATATTTCCAACCCGAAGCATGATGTGAGCGATCAGGTGCGCATGGCCGCCCCTATGATCCAGATGGCCAGGCCTACCATTGAAGAGCTCTGGAAGGCTTATAAGACTGCTCTTTCCGGCCTTACGGGTTCAGGCGTATTCATGATGGACATGCAGGGCGCTCCCAATCCCATGCTCAAGAATGTGCCGGCGCCGCGCTTCTCCGCTGCGTATGAAGTGAACAACCGCGCCGCTCTGGGCGAGGCCTGGCAGAAAGTGACTCATGCCGCCAAAACCGTCGTCACCCTGCTCAGCCAGGGTAAAATGGCGGAGCTTCCCGCTCCCCAGTCTTCTGTGGACGGGAATATCACTACCTACGATTACCAATGCCCTCTGGGCGCCGATCTGAACCCGGTAGTAAGCGTTTCCGACACCCGCTGGGCAATCAGCATGCCGAAGGCTTTCGGCCTGGAAGTCCTCAGGGAATCCGTGAAATCTCCGGCGCAGGGAGCCCCTCTCGAATTTCAGCTTAACCTGGTTCCGGTCCGTGACGCCCTGAAGAGCGCGGCGGAGGACAGCAAGAAGCTCCGGAAGACTGTGGAAACCCTGGATGTAATCACTTCCGATGTTACGGGAGTGCATGCCACGGGGCGCAAGGCCGCGGACGGCAGGGATGTGTACCACATCCATATTATTCCCGCCGCCAAGTAACGGCCTTCCTCCGCCCAGTTTTTCCTGCAGGCTTCCGGGAGTTTATTCCGGAAGCCTTTTTTGTTGATGGAGAAAAGGTTGTGTTCATGACGCAACGGTCATCCAGGTAGGCTTTAAAATTATGTACAAATGTATACAATTTGCGTACGCGCCAAGTTTTGGGCTTGCCAAAAGAAAGAGGGAAGTACATAATCAAAACCGTCAAATAAAGGGAATGGATTCCCTCTTCCAGTATTTACAGGAGTTGGCACAAGTAATGGTGAGAGAAAGACAATGAGCAGATTTTTCCAGTTCCTGTGGTTGGCGGCGTTGACCATGTTCGGCGTTATGGGCGGCAGCGCCTGTGCGGCGGAAGCAGGAGCGGAGCACGGATTGGAACAGGCTGCTCCCCATTTGTTTTCCATTCCGCTGCCCGGAGGCATTGAGCTCCCGGTGTCCAACTCAATGCTGATGCTGTTTCTGGCGGTTCTTCTGATAGGGGTGGTCGTATGGTCCGCCACCCGTTCCATGCGCATCCTGCCTTCCCGTTTGCAGAATGCGGTGGAATACTTTTTTGAGACTCTGTACAACTTTGTGAAGTCCCTTCTGGGGCCGCGCCTGACACGCAAGTACTTCTGGTACTTCGGGACCATTTTCACCATTATTCTGGTCAGCAATTACATGGGGCTTCTTCCCGGGGTGGGAACCGTCACTTACCATGGGGTGCCGCTGTTCCGCGGCGCGAATGCGGACATGAACGTGACGATGTTCCTGGGTATTTTTTATGCGCTGATGTGGCTTTACTGGTCTATCCGGGAGCAGGGACTGAAAGGCTTCTTTATGCATCTGTTCGGCCCCAAGGGAAGGCTGCCGGGGTTCATGGGATTCGTGCTGGTGTTCATCTTCATCTTTGTGGGGCTGGTGGACGTCCTGAGCATCACGATCCGCCCCATTGCGCTGGCAGCCCGTCTTTACGGCAATATTTACGCCGGGGAGACGATTATTGACACTATGGCTCACATGTTCGGGCCCGTGCTCAGCGCCCTGTGCGTACTGCCGTTTCTGGCGATTGAACTGCTTGTGGGGTTCATTCAGGCTCTGGTTTTCCTGCTCCTGACGGCGATTTTCCTGAAACTTCAGGTAGGGGACGATGACGCCCACGGCCATACCTCCAAAAATGAGGAAAAGGAACTTCCCGTTCCGGACAGCCCGCCTCCCGGAAAAGCCTCATAAACCGTACCGCCAACTTTCCGTTCCGGACCATGGGCGACCTGTGGGGGAACGTTCAACAAAAAACATAAACCATACCAATAACATGATCGATCCTATCGCAATGACCTCCCTGGCCGAATTGTCCGGCAACGTAGGTTTCGGCCTCGTCACCATCGGCGCCGGCCTCGGCATTGGCCTCATCGGCTCGAAAGCCGCGGAAGCCACCGGGCGCAACCCCGGAGCCTCCTCCCCCATTATGGTGATTGCCATCACGCTGGCGGCCCTGATTGAAGGCGTGGCCCTGATCTCCATTTTTGTGAAATAAAACGGAAGTTCCGTTCCCGGAGGGAGCTTTTCCGCTCCGGGGCGGCGCGCCCGTCCCCTGCCGGTCCGGAAAATTTCCGGCATGTTCAAACCGCTCATCTTATGCTGAATCTCATAGCTGACCAAGCCTGGAATCCTTTTGCTCCCTTCGGGGTAACGAGTTGGGAGCCTTTTGTTGCCAACCTGATCGCTTTCATTCTGATGGTGGCGATCCTGCGGTATCTGGCGTTCAAGCCCATCCAGAACGTGCTGGATCAGCGCCAGAAGATGATCGAGGCAGACATTGCAGCGGCAAAGACCTCCAAGACCGAGGCCGCCGCAGCACTTACGACCGCACAGGACAAGCTGCGTAATGTGGACAACGAAGCCGCAGCCCGCCGCGAAGCCTACGAAAAGCAGGCCGAGGTGGAAAAGCAGCAGCTGCTGGCCGATGCGCAGAAGCAGGCCGACGAGATCGTGGCTGCCGGTAAGGCCGCTGTGGAGATCGAGCGCCAGAATAAGCTGCGGGAAGCAGATGCACAGGCTACGGCACTGGCACGCTCCATGTGCGAAAAGCTTTTGAAACATAATTTGACCGCCCAGGATGATGATCAGCTGCTGGACGATCTGCTGCAGAAAGCAGGTGCAGGCAATGGCAACTGAATTCAGTCGTGAATTTTTTGCGGATAACCGCATCGTCAAGGCTAGCCTGCGCTGCGCCCATAAACTCCGCGAAAAAGATCTGGACCGCATCAAGTCGGAGATCAAAAAGCTGTATGACGCCACGGAAGTCATCCTGAACATCACCGTGGACGAGAGCCTGCTTTCCGGTTATGTCCT
>ENA-ORNF01002668-ORNF01002668.1-human-gut-metagenome-genome-assembly--contig:-NODE-2668-length-12959-cov-4.057579_pt1 | contig 12959 bp, 18 predicted proteins | sample MGYA00242110_ERZ509012 | MGnify/ENA primary metagenome ERZ509012 (study PRJEB26280, sample SAMEA2338714) | human gut metagenome | biome: human gut; feature: human-associated habitat; material: faeces... | reverse complement strand
GCTTTCAAAATGTGAAACTCGTTTACAAAACGGGAATCTCGGATGACTATTGAACCCTGAATCACCCTCCCACCCTTTTATTGAGAATCTTTCATCAATAATTGAATTCAAGGTTTGCTGCATCCCTTTTGGTGCATGCTTACCAGCTCGAACAAGAGCTTCTCTTTTGGCATAGAAATCTACAGATGCCGCAGCCCAAATATCCTCGCCAAGGATACCCACCGCCTCTTTTGCTTCATCTGTCAATTCTGGTTTCCCCCATGGAGGAGCAACTAATCTAACTCTCATAAGTAATTCCCTCAGAAATCCAAAATCTTGGTAAATCAGGCCTTATTCCTTCGCACGCAAAACTCAAATCCATATCACTCGGATTTGGCAGCATCGTCGGATATGAATTAATCGGTATACCATCAATAGACATTTCATCAAAACATAAGTCTGGTATATCCTCATAACTAACATAAGATTCAATGTCATCTTTTTGAATAAAAGCACAGAGTCTTCCGTCCGAATCTTTTATAGCCTTTATATCATCACGACTTCTATCAATATTGGAATCCACGAGTTTCTTAAAAGATGCACTTTCCATCATTCCATCTTTACTGGTAATTTCTAATTGGATTCCTTCTTTAGTTCTAAATAGCCATATTCCATTAGCTTCATCATAAACCGCATTTTGGCAAGCACTCTGACATACTGTAATAAGTTTTTTTCGTATCAAATTGCTCGTGGTCGTTTCAAAGTCTTCAGAGCTCCATAATTCCTCAAGTGCTTTAACCGCATCTTCATTTACATTATTCCACAACGAATCAAAGAAATCCTGTTGATCCATTACTGCATCTTCTGATTCCCAAGAATATGCCACCATTAGCTGTTCGAAATTATCCCCCAACCCTTGCCGGGTCTCGTTAGGACTTCCTACTGCTGCAATTCTGTTACCCTTAGCATCTTCTAACAATAATGTTTTAGGATGAAATATTCCGTTTCCTCTAGTAGATGCAACTTTAATTTGAAGCAATCCATCTTCTATCATCCATGCAATCGTAGCAAGCTGCTTTTTTAATAATTCATCGCTTATCAGAGCAATACCGTTTTCTATTTCTTTCCTTACTTCATTTATCTGTTCTCTTAAATATTCCTGCTTAATTACAGCATCTAACATCTCTTCCGGAAAACTGTGGACGCCAATTATCAATCTCATTCGCCCTTCATGCTCATAAAGAGAATCAATCCCTTGCGAAATTGCTATAAGAGAATCAATCGTATAGAAGCTTGTAACTCTATCATACGAAACAGAGACATTCAAAGCAGGGAGCAAAAAATCACGAAGGATTTTTGTTCCCTGTCCGGTATAACTATGTTTAATCTGCAAATTATCAAAACCGTTCATCATTTCTCCATAGCGTCTAATATTTCATCACATATTTCCTGATCACCATCAATACTAGGTTTATTGATATTTCCTTGCTTACTTACAGTATTTGACGCCTTTACGATTTCTTTTAAATACTCTCGCATATGAACATTCACTATCGTCCATGTTTCATCCTGCTGCAATCCCTGTTTATAAAATGTAGCATCTAGAAAATCCAAACTAACTTCGCCAATAATCCTTGATGTCATAAGATGCGCTCTGAACCAAGACTTGTCCCATTTAAGAACCAGCTGATTGTTTCTATAAATATTAAATCCATATAATCCATCATTATGCGTTATCTTATCGAGCGCCATCCATCCCGTAATTCTAAAGCAATCATCAGGTCCGCAAGCTGTATCTATATCTATTCTTGTTCCTTCAATAAAATCGTATTTTTTTGGTTGTGCCGGATAGCTTCCAGTCTCATCAATGACAAGAATAGAATCACCTGTCTCAAGATGTCCCTTGAATGCCTCTCCCAAATAACTCAATACAGCGCTGACCGTAATATTCTTATCTCTAAGTCGACTTATAACAAATGCCGTCCCATGTTCTCTATCACCCAACGGACCATTTGTATTGTAATCAAAATCCTCTATGGCTATATCCCATGCATCTTCACCAGATGGACGCGTACTATAGTCATTTATATCAAATGCTACATAGTATTCTTTCTTCCCTTCAACAGGCCTTGTATATATTTCATAATATCCGCCCAATGTGGAACAAGACGTTTTGAATCCCATACCAAAATGTCCTTTGGCGCCCTTGCCACGTTCAATATGCTGAGACATATCTTCGGCAATACACACAGCTTTTTCCAAGATAGTATCTGTCATACCCTTTCCATTATCTGTGACTACAATTTGCCCGTTCCGCATATCTACTATGATTTCCATCTTATCATCAGAAATCCTTGCATCAAAACAGTTAGCCACTAACTCACCTATAGCTTCAGACGGTTTTTGATTAGTTGCCCCAATCGTTTCCATTAACCGCGGAGAAGGATAGTTCTTTACAACTCTTGTTCCCATTTTGTCCTCCTAGAATTGTTCAGCCAAAATATAGTCTTACTTGTAAAACTTAATTTTCTGCATCAAAAATATCAGATAACTGATGTTCCATTTGATTAACCAGATTTACAACCAGAGCATTTCCCATCATAAATCTACGCTTGTTATCAGGCATTTCGATTTTCTCACCTTCAACCAAACATTCCTTAGTCCAATCTGATGGGAAACCTTGAATTCTTTCACATTCAATCGGAGTAAGAAGTCTCGGCTTTCCGTTTTTTTTATCTTTGACCACATGTGTCGAGCGATTAAATGACCCTTCGCTTGTAAGCAGCGTTCTGGCCGGTTTATCATATTCATCAAACAACGGAACAGGTCCCTCTGAAAAAACATATTCATGTCCATTAGCCGCCTTTCGAGGGAGTTTTTTTGCCCCCTTTATATACTGCCAAGTTTGTCTTTGTTCTACCGGCAGTCTTTCCATTGTTTCATCGCTGTGATCCACACCTTCTGTTGTGTAATACATCTTTGCCGGATCAATAAAGTACTTTTCATCTACCTGACCCTCTTCCATAATGTCTCCGAGGGTTACCTGTTTACCCGAATAATCGGGGACAGTCTTCACTGTATAAATCACTCCGTCTTTCATTACGCCAGCATTCTCAAAATCAAATTTAAACTTTTCAGATAACTCACCTATTCCCTTAGGCAAACATTCCATTTTTATTTTCTTTGAATCAAATGAGGCTATAGGAAAACTCCGCGCAAAAAAGCCATCTTTTCCAATAACTTGTGCAACACTATGTCTGTGTAGTTCATTCCCACGTATGTCACTGTATTTAGTGCAACCTTCTATCCGCTTGTTATATTTTGTATCATTCCTATATGCAAAAATAAATGTACGACGACGTCTCTGCTGATAACCATAATCAGCTGCATTAATCACGCGCCATTCTACTGTGTAGTCCAAATCCCTGAAGCAAGCCAGAATAATTGCAAAATCTCTTCCTCTTTGGCTCGCCGGGCTTTTAAGCAAACGGTCCACATTTTCCAGAAGAACAAAAGGCGCCGCTTTTGCCTCTAACATATCTCTAATATCCCACCAAAGAACTCCCTTTTTGCCTTCAAGCCCTTTAGAAGTTGCCAACGAAGATGCAACAGAATAATCCTGGCACGGAAAACCTCCCACCAGCAGATTATGATCCGGAACCTTTGTTTTATCTACTGTATTAATGTCGTCATTAGTAGTATCATTGCCATCCAGGTCCAAGCAGCTTCCAAACCGATTTACATAGCAATCGTGAGCCCACTGAACTTTTTTGTCAGCAGGTTCCCATTGGCTAAACCAAACGGTTTCCCATTTTTCACTTTTTGCTGCGTCTTTTATCTTTTTTATAGAGTTTAGTCCACATCGAAATCCACCTACACCTGCAAACAACTCACATACCGTCTTTTTCATGAATATCTCCTTTTTATTGTTTTATCACACCATGTGATTCTGATATTTCATCTAATAAACTTCTTTTTACAACCAGATTTACCGGGCGCTCCGGTTTCTTTATCGTGTAATATAGATATCCTTGGCTATCAAATCCATTTCCTTTATATCTGTAGCCAATCGTTCTTCCGAAACTATCCTTCACTTCCTCTCCTATTTTCCCCGATGCCATCATATTTGCATATTCCAGCAGGCGATCATTGTCCATTTTATATCGTTTTTTTATTTCGATCAATAGTCTTGCCTTATTTACAAGTGAATAATATGCGTATAAAATTTTTTCAACTCTTAACGGATGCTCTTCGGCGTGAGGCCATATAAACATGTAGTATTCTGTTTTCAAATTTGGATTAATCAACCACCCAATATTTCCACTTGTTGCATTTAACAGTTCCAAGGAAAATGTTGGTAAAGGTTCTTGTTGATATATGTAATCCATCTGCGCTTTTTCATCGACTACGTAATGCCTACCATCAACGGTATAAGTCACATCAATACCGCTTTTCTGTAGTTCCACATCTGTAATCCTTTTATAATCACTTACTCGTGAATTATCTCTATTCAATAGCTTACTATAATAATACAGCCGCATGAATTCAGACATTACGTTGTTTTCTCTATCCAGATCCTCATTAAACGATGATCGCGAATCTGCTACATGGTAGACCGGGAAATCATCATACTCATTTGCGGGATAATTTGATTTGAAACCAAATATTTCTATTCCTTTATATGTGTAGTACTGTAGGTGTCCGGTAATAAATCCACCACCGTATTGAAAAGATATTTCTTTACCGGATAGCAACTTTTTATTCTCTTCATCCGTAAAAAAATGATTACCCCAAAAACGCTTATAGCGAACATTATTTACATCTCCGTTGCTATCCTTCCAGCTTCCAATCACATAGTCATCTCGCATATGATTTCACCATTCTTATCTCTTTATCGCATCATCTAATTGATCATAGATGTATGTATTGTTTAACCAAAAACACTGTTTAGGATACTGCCTCCCATCAGGAAGTTCATATGTATCCATTGCATTTTGTGCATGTGGCCGTACATGACATACTGGGTTCTCGGATGCTTTCGGAAAGTTATTTCTACGAACACCATTTTCTATCGTCACTTGCAAGCCATTACGAAGCACTTCTTGTGTCTTCTCCCATACAGTTTTCACATGTTTTTCTAAATCTGCATAGGGTATATTCCAAAACTGACATCCTCTCAGCCTAAGGGAGTTGTCTTCATCAAATTTGTAAACAATGAAAAGAAATCGTGTTTCTCTCAAATAGTTGCCAAATGTCGAATCCTCCCACTCTTCATCAATCAGTTCTTTGAAACGAAATGTTGGAAATGACATGCTCTCCTTTATCCGATCATTCTTTCCGATTCTAATCGTCTTAACTACAATGTTCGCCTTTTCAAATTCCTCCGCATGATTTCCCTTAATACCCAGCATTCTATAGGCAAGCATCGCTTCGAGATTCTTTGGTTTCTTATCTATCTCAATACTAAATTCCGTGCATAAATCATTTACAGACCAACCTATATAGTTATCGATTTTCCCGACAACGTAGTCCTCAAAAGAATCAACTGTATCACTTTGGATGATCGGCTCATAAGTCACTTTCCCCGGAACGATATAATTGTTCAGTACATAAGTCATATATGAGTTTTTGAAAGCAAACGCTCTCGGTTTTGCCGGAACATCACTAAATGGTTGTTTCCTTCTGTCTTGTGATGTCGCCGCTTTTGGAGCAGCTCCTAGATACAAAGTATCTCCTTCGGAGAGTTCGTGTGCTCTCCCCGCTTTAATCTTCTCAACGATTAATTCAAAATCATGACGTATTATTTTTACGTCCTGTGCAGGCGGAGTAAACAACCTAGAATACCCTATCTTGTAATCAAGATTGAACTTGATTTCCTTCATGTATAAATAATAGACAAGTAGGATTAGTTTCGATTTATTCCAAAAATGGCTCTCCTCAAATGTTTCATTAACAACTTGAAAGTAGTCGATCATTGTAAGGATCAAGCGCTCTTTTGCAGATAAAGAACCGTTTTGATTGATTCGATAAGGAGTGACCTTGAGCTCTACTCCCGCCTCATAAAAATCTGCCCTTGCATCACTGTTACATGCATAATGGAAAAAACGTTCTTCAATTATCTGACCAAGATTTCCCTTGTTCCTTTTATTCTCTACAACATCGGTTTCTCCATAACTCTCACTTTCTTCGCGAACAATTGCCGACTGCCTCGCATCATCCTCTTCACAGATTTCACGAAAAGTTTTTCCAATCAGCTTTTGAGAATAAACCTCGATAGATATAGGGTCAGTCTTATCATATTCAATTAAATAATCAACATTCGTCATTCCCATCTACCTCTGACATCTTTGATTCAAAGATCATCTCTTCAATAGTCTGAAGACATCCCTCTAAATCTTTCTTAATTTCTTTGCCCCAAAAATGAAGGACAGTCCATCCCAAAGAACGAAGCAAAGTGTCTTTCTCTCGATCCCGCTCAATATTTCTTTCAATCTTCTTAACCCAATAATCTGAATTTTTACCAGCCTCTATTTTAGGTTTAAGTTGATCCCAATTTTTTCCATGAAAAAACTCGCTATCGCAAAAAATCGCTATTTTGAATTTGGTAATTGCAATGTCTGGGCGTCCCGGAAGTTCCTTATAATTCTTTCTAAAGCGATATCCTTTAGCCCACAAAGCTTTCCTTAACATGATTTCTATGGAGGTATCTTTGCCCTTTATACGGCTCATATTTATATGGCTCCGTTCAGAAACCTCTCCATGAAAACGTGGCTCTGTTCCGCTCATCTATAACACCAAATCCTTATCTTTGCTTTCAAATATCTAATCTTGTTTTTCATCCGGAATCATTTCCATAATGTCCCCGACATCACATTGCAAATGAGCGCAAATTCTTTTAAGTACATCCATTGAGACATCTTCGTTTCTGCCAAGCTTCGCTAGTGTATTTGGACTCATCTCGATAGCTTCCAGTAAGTCCATCTTTTTCATGCCCTTGTCAATTAACAATTTCCACAGCTTGTTATAACTTACTCTCATTCTCTATTTTCCTTATCTGCTAATCGCATCAAACGGCCCAATTATGCCTATCGGACCATATAATAGTACAGGGTAAATTATATCATGACTGCCTTCAGTTCTCAATAAAAAAGTTATAGAAATCCATAATTTTCTAAAGACTCATTTTTCACCTTTTGAGACCCTCCCACCCTCTATTATCCACATTTCCTGTCCCAAAAAACGGACTTCAACTGGGTTTTTCACAAATTGGCAAGCAATGCATTTGTCGGACAAATGCGCAGACCCGCTTGTTGGGAGTTGCTCCCAATCCCTTCAAACATCAGATTTTCATCTGCTGATCTACGCCCCGCTCCGCGGTGCTGAGTACTTCTCGCCAAAAGCGAGAAATAAAAAAGAGGGGCACCCCACCGGATGTGATTCCGATGAAATGCCCCTTGGGACTAAAGTGTTTCTTCTTTTGTTTTTGCTTTTTCTCTCGCTCGGGTTTCCTCTTCTTTTTCAAGATTCAGGAACCGCTCGATGTCATATTTTGCCGTAGCGAAGTCCGTCATCTCCTGCTTGGCTTTTCGGTATTCCCGGTAAGCCTCCTTCTTCCTAGCAAGGAGTTCTGCGTATTCTTCGTCCAACTGCTTTACCGTCGGAAGCTTCTCCACACCCAGCTCGGAAAATGCCTGCTTTGCCGCTTTATGAAGAGTGATCTCTTCGCGGTGAGCCTCAAAGAAGGCTTTACTGTATCCTGCCTTTCAGTAGGCCACGTAGACATCCTTGGTCTTGGCATAATTCAAAATATGCGTCTTTAAGACCGAGATCTCTGCCATTCTCTTCTCGGCTGACTTGATCGTTGTGGACAGTTCATTGAAGTGATCTGCAGCTTCCTTGGCTCTCTGATTTAACGAATCAAGGTCCCGGATGTCATGCTCCTCCAGGAAGAGAAGCGCTTTGGCCACCTGCTTCACATTGTAGACTTTTGCCCATCTCTCATATCCTGCACCTTTGCCCTGGACAAGCTTTGCCTGGATATCAATGAGCATATCCACTTTCTTTTCAGGCTTCGCATTCTGCTTTCGGATCTCAGGATCACGCTCCATCTCACCGGAGATGATCTTCTCAAGATCTTCAGGTCTGTATCCTTCACCGAGAGACTTAAAACGGATAAACCGCTTCTGGTCTTTTCGCTTGATGGCAGGATTCTGACTACGCTTTATCTGGTACTCTTCCTCTTCCAGGAAACGAAGCAGCTCTTCAAAATCTTTCGGATTTCTCGCGATTGCCCTGTCGATTACGTCCCGGATTGCATCACGGTAAGACTCTCTCTTTGGATAATCCGTCCGTTTTTCCTGATCCCGGTACAGTTTTGGTTTGATGACTGATAGCCCGTGTTCCAGACACAAAGTATCACTCAGATGCCGGACCACCAACGATGATAAAAAGAAATTTCTGAACTTTTTTGTACCGGAGATATTTGTGGAATTAAAGATGATGTGATTATGGATGTGAGCTTTATCGGTATGAGTCGCAACGATAAACGCATAGTCACCTTTTGTAAATCGCTTCGGCAGTTCGTAGCCGATCGCATTGGCTTCCTCCGGTGTGATCTCTCCCGGCTTAAAGGACTGCCTGATCTGATAAGCGATCACATCATTCGTGGATACCCGGTGGTTTCTGATGTACTGACTCCTGTCGGAATAGAATTCCTGGTCAACGATCTGCGGGTTGCACTCATAGGCAGTTACATACTCACCCTTTTCAGTTTTTTCTCCGTTCTTCGCATAATCGACTCTGTCCTTTAAGCACTGCGAGACGGTCTTGCCCTTATTCTCATGTAAGGGGATCAGCCTTGTAGCTGCCATGAATGCCTCCTAAATGCTCGATAATCTTTCCAAGATCTCACCATCCGGGCGAGGATTTCCTGATGTCCTTTCTGCAGATCTTTTATATCTGCCTCGTAGATGCTGCCGGTTTCATTTGCCCTTTTTGCGTACTGATTGAGATTATTGGAATTGATGCGAAGGAGGCGAAGCACCTCCTTCACATCCCCAAGATCAACGTTTATCACATATCCGTTCAGTGCCATCTTTCTGATATAAGCACTGGTATTTGTCATCCCGGCTTCACGCATACGCTCACGAATCAGATCCCATTCTTCGGGAGTGACACGGGCATATACCATTCCACCCTGTCTCGACATTTCAGATCCTCTCCCGGTCTCCGCACAGCACGCATCCGGTCACAGGCTTTGCACCTTCAGGTACAGGAAACGGCTCCTGCAGCCTTTTTTAGACCGACTTCTTTTTCTGCTCTTCCTTGATCGCTTCGGCGGCACTTACCTGACAAACGGGCTTGGGTTTAGGCAGATTATTGATCACTCCGTCGAAGGAATTATCATTCTGCTCAACCATATCCTCGATGCCTCTCATAGGATTTCTGCTCACCGAAGGACCGACACCGGGAGTCTCTTCAAAGGAACCGGCGACCTCTTCGATCTCAGTTTCAACCGCTCCGCCAACCTCATCCCATTTCCGGATCTTCGTCTTCTTCTTTTTCTCCATATCACTTCGCTCCTTTCGAAAAATCTAATGTAAACTGCGGCACTCCGTTATCCGATACAGACAGAACGACCGTGGTATCATAGGTCTTTCCCGTTTTCACGGATCTGCACTTTTTAAGCTTGGCCCTGCCTCTGGACAAGAGCTGCTCTGCCACCTGCTTGGTCAGCTTCTTTGAGAGAGAATCAAAGAACCGGTTATCCTTCCATAGTGCGAACTTACAGTCCTTATTCTTACAAAAAAGGCCCTTGGACTTCTCAATGACATCAGCTCCGCAGTGAGGACATTTCCCAAGAGGCGCGTATGCCGGTTTCATTAAAACCTCCGCATCCTGCACGATCTCATAGGTATCAACCAGCTCTTTTACCATGGATCCGATCTCGTCCATAAACTGATCAGCACTGTAGGATTCCTTCTCCACCTCCAGGAGCTTTTGTTCCCATTCGGCAGTCATGGATGCAGACTGAATTGTTTCCGGAATGACCGTGATCAGCATCTCGCCCTTATGTGTCGGAACCAGATACTTGGTTTTCTTATCACCTTTTCTTTCGATAAAACCGATACGCACAAGCTTCTCAATGATACCTGCAGGCTTCTCAGCCTGCCCTTTCATCGCATTTACATATCCTTCAAAACGTGATCTTCGTGCCATTATTCCTCATCCTCCTCTTCATCGTTAGGCTCCTCATCATCAAGATCGATGATCTCGGGCTCTTCCGCTTTTTCATCCTCACTTATGATGTCATCCACCTCATCGGCAAGACCGTCGAGCAGGTAATCATCCTCATCCTCGTTGTAATCCGCATCGGGATCCGGACCGTTATCCACCTTATACTTTTTGTTCTTAACCTTCGTGAAGTAGAATTATCCACCTGCACCGCCAAGAGCCAAGATCAGCACGATAACTAACGCACCTGAGCTCTTCTTTTTCACGGGTTCCTCAGGCTCTTCCTCAGCCTCAGGTTCCTCGGTGGGAGTGGGCTCCTCAGTAACTGTGGGTTCCGTCTCCTTAGCCTCCTTCTGTGCGATATAATCGTTTACCGCATCCTCATCCATAAGTGCCAGGAGGTCTGCCTCATCAACCATATTCAGGAAATGAACAGTCTCTGTTCCGTTATCATCCCGGTCTATGATGATGTAAAAGTAATTACCTGCCTTGGTGACAACGGTTATGAACTGCTTTCCTGCCTGACTGGGAGCACCGTAATCATCCACAAGTGTCATGTTCCCATCAGGAGTGAGAGGTCCCCACTCTTCCTCAGGCTCCTCTTCTGTTTCAGGTGTCTCCTCCGCAGGAGCTTCGGGATCCTCCGTCTCCTCAGCAATGAAAGCTTTTCATGTGCATACTTCAAGATGATCACAGATCCGATAAAGCATCTACCGGTTCCAAAATTGATGATCTTATCACCATTGAACATGGCGATATAATCTGATTTTCCGAGATATTCTCCATGTCCCACTTCACTCAGTCTGTCCAAAATAGAATTAGTCTCAAGAGCATCTGTTATCCTGGACTCACCATTGGTTCCGATGATCAGGGCTCCTTCCTCTTTCTTCTTAAATCTGTTTTCTGCAAAAACTGCTCCGTCATTTACCGGATCCAGTTCTATGGTTACATTCAGTGTTTTCAATTGATCTTTCCTCCTGTTAGATTCTGCCTTCGGCCATATCGTTGTTGACCCAGGCCTGGTAATAGCTCTGCATGGTAAGCGGAGCGTTATAGATTGTTGCAAGCAAATACTGCTTGATGTTTCTGACTTTTGTAGGGTTATTCTTAAGGCACCCCACAACATATTCCACGTGCATGCAATTCAGCTTCATAAACTGAGATTTCACTACATTGACAGGCTTATCATCTCCTACAATACGGATGGTCTTTCTCTTGGAACAGATCACATCCAACATCATGTCCAGAATGGCGTCCAGGATTTCCTTGTCATACGGATATCGCTCATACAAAACAGCCATATCAAGCTGCTCTATAAGGTACTCACGATAGTCGGATCTCTCATTCTTATCCACATCCCGTCCGGATAGGATAGGATTGGTATCACTTATATCAGTATTATTTATCTCAGTATTATTAGAGTATGAGTCGCATACTTCCGTGGGTATGTGTTTCATACTTCTGTAGGTTTGCATCTCATACCCGGCCAAAGTTATGCACATAAAGCTTTGTTGGTTTCCCAAGTCCCTGCTTCTTCTGCTCCACAAGTCCGAAATTCACAAGTTCCTTCAGGACCTTGCAGGATTTCTGATGACAGCGGCTGAGAGCCAGCTCAATGCTTTCTATAGTCATATAGACATAAACATGCCCTTCTTCATCGATCCATCTGTTTTTCTTGGAAAGCTGGATACGATCCAAAAGGATCTCATACAAAAGCTTTGCATCCGAGGAAAGTCCCCGGAATCTTTTATCCGTACAAAGAACCTTGGGAGTTCCGTAGAATACATAGTTTTCCGACTCCTCCGGATAAAAGTAGTCGAACTGCATGGCATCACACTCCATCAGTAGCTGCTTTTCTGGCTGCCCTATGCTCGCTCATGATCTTGGCGTAGCAGGGAAAACAAAATGCTCTGACCTTTCCATAAGGGCACTCATGCTTACAGTTGCTGGGATGCGCATTCGGGATCGGTTTACCGAGAACCGAAGTATAAGAATTCCCATATCCGGCAATGACCGGCGTATAACATTTATCTGACATATCTGTTCCTTTCCGGCATAAGAAAAGCGCCAAGCCGGGGAACCTCCCACAGCCTGACGCCTTAAGCCTCAAACGTTTGATTTTGGTTTCTGCTTAGAGTGCTTCGCCACCCTTGGCCTTCGCACCCTTATCGATGGTTTCCTTCTTAGGAGCCTTGGCGACTTCCTCTTTCTTGGCTTTCAGTTCACCAAGAACGGATTTTTCACCCTTCTCTTCAGCGTGTTCCTCCTCCTTTTCAGCCTGGCGTGCTACGAACTTTTCACCAAGCTCGAAGATCTTTGCCTGACTGTCATAGTGGTAAACGCTGTCGGTAAGCTTATCCGCAGGAGCAACCTGAGTAGCATTGACTTCCTTTACCATAGCCTCAAGATCCTTTAAGCCCCTCTCGCCATTGTCAGGAACGATCAGAACCTCATGGATGCTCGAAGGTAAAATGAAGAAGTCGCCACCAGCTCTTTCAGCAGCCTGGTCCATAAAGTTCTGATAAGCAAGAACCCCGGCACCATGTACCTTGTCAGGCACTGTAGCAACGTAGATCTTCTCATCTTCAGGAGCCACAGGGAAAAGTCCCATCATTTCAGCCTGCTCAACGCCCATCATCTCAGCCATAACTTCGCTCATGCCTTTGATTTCAACGGGCTTGATCTGAGGCGCATTCTCCATTGCATCCGCGTGAAGCTGTTCAGGAGTAACACCCATGTTTTCAAGC
>ENA-ORNF01002662-ORNF01002662.1-human-gut-metagenome-genome-assembly--contig:-NODE-2662-length-12985-cov-5.879969_pt1 | contig 12985 bp, 16 predicted proteins | sample MGYA00242110_ERZ509012 | MGnify/ENA primary metagenome ERZ509012 (study PRJEB26280, sample SAMEA2338714) | human gut metagenome | biome: human gut; feature: human-associated habitat; material: faeces... | reverse complement strand
GCTCAGGTCGGAGGTTTATTTTTTCAAAAGTAAAAATTTCTTTCTCCGAGGGAGGATGAGAGTGTGTGAGAAGAATTTTAGTTGAGTAATTTAGGTTTGTTAGTGATAAAATAAAAATGTACAATTTTGTACAAAAATATTTTGCCTAAATTGTACATTTTGTGTTAACAATAACAAGGTTGTAGGAGATATTAAATGGTGGATTTGGTTTGCAAAGTGGCAGGAATAGTTTAAAAATTGTTGGAAAGTTTTTTTAAAAATTGTTGACATGGAACATACCTTGGTATACAATGTATAAAAATACATTGTATACCAAGGTATGTTTGCGTGTAAAAATATATTGCATATTTAAGGTATGTTTTTGTATAAAAAATAAATGATACAAGGGGGAAGAATGGTGAAAATAAATAAGGAATTATTAAAGGGAAGTACAAATTTGTTAGTGTTGAGTTTATTGCAAGAGGAAAATATGTATGGGTATCAAATGATAAGAAAGCTTTCTGAAAAATCAAATGATGTTTTCGAATTGCAAGAAGGTACTTTATATCCTATTTTACATGGATTGGAAGAAAAAGGTTTTATTTCTTCTTATTGGGATGATACAACTGGTAAGAAAAGAAAGTATTATACAATTACTAAAAAAGGAAAAAATCAATTAAAAGAGAAAAAGGAGGAGTGGTCAGTTTTTAGTAGTGGTATTAATCAAGTTATAGGAGGTGTTTTATTTACAAATTAAAGAATATTTAAATTATGTGTGTGAGCAAATAAAATATAAACCTGCAAGAGAGGATATATCAAAGGAATTGCAATCACATATTGAGGATATTAAAAATTGTTATATTGAAGATGGAGTGGAAGAAAGTGTTGCAGAGGAAAATGCTATAAAACAAATGGGTGATGCAAAAATTGTTGGTAATAGGAATATCTGTTATATTTATATTGCAAAGTGTATGTAATATTCTTATGAATGTAAACTTTGGAATTACAGCAGATTTTAATATTCCTTTTGTATCATATAGTGGAGGAAGTTTGATAGTTAATATGATTTGTATGGCAGTGATTCTTGGAGTATATAGAAGAAAGAATATTTCATATGTTAAAAATATAGATTAGCATAAATTAAAAAACAAAATATTAATCTAAAATATTAGAGTTTGATTTTATATGAAAATGAAATATAACTGTTTTAAAAATATAATTAAAATACAGGTTGTTTAATATTATGCAATATTTAATAAATGCGTAATAATAAATATAGAAAATCCGGTAATTTAAATAAATTACCGGATTTTTGTATAGTTTGTAAAATTCTTGTCCAAGAAAATTTTTATTATCTCTTTGAGAATTGTGGAGCACGTCTTGCTTTTTTAAGACCATATTTCTTTCTTTCTTTCATACGTGGATCTCTTGTTAAGAATCCAGCAGATTTTAAAGTTGGTCTAAATTCTCCATTAGCTTGTAATAAAGCTCTTGATATACCATGACGGATAGCTCCAGCTTGACCTGTGAAACCTCCACCAATTACTTTACAAATAACATCATATTTTGTAGCTGTGTTTGTAGCTGTTAATGGTTGTCTAACTATAACTTTTAAAGTTTCAGCACCGAAGTATTCATCTATACTTCTACCATTAATTGTTATAACACCTGTTCCTTCAACTAATCTAACTCTTGCAATTGATTTTTTTCTTCTTCCTGTACCGTAGAAAACTATTTTTTCTGATTTTGCTTTAGGCATTTTTTCTTTCCTCCCTTAATAAATAAATTAGAAATTCCAAATTTCTGGTTTTTGTGCTGCATTTTCATGTTCACTACCAGCATAAATTCTTACTTTTTTAATCATTTGTCTTCCTAATGAATTTTTAGGAAGCATTCCTTTGATTGCTAACATCATAGCTTTTTCTGGATTTTTTTCCATCATTACTCTTGCAGTAGTTTCTTTCATACCACCGATATATCCTGAATGATGTCTATAAATTTTTTGGTCTAATTTCTTTCCTGTGAATATAGCTTCACTTGCATTTAGTATTATAACGTGATCACCTGCATCCATGTTAGGTGTGTAAGTTGGTTTGTGTTTTCCTCTTAATAATTTAGCAGCTTCTGTTGCTACTCTACCTAATGGTTTGTTAGCGGCATCAATTATATACCATTTTCTTTCGATTTCATTTCCTTTTAAAACATATGTAGTATTGTTCATGGTAAAAATTACCCTCCATTTCATAAAATAATTTATTTATATATGAAACTCAAAGTAAAACTACCGGGGAGAAGTTTGCCTTCAAGTCATATTACAATTTAATTGCTTTACTATTCTATAATAAAAATTGAGAAAAGTCAAGGGTTTTGGAAAAAATGATTACCTTTATGAAAATTAAATTAGGTAAAATATATAGGATGTTTGTAAATTGTAATCAAAAAGTGTTTGATAAAGTAAATAAAAATGTTATAATATAAATGATTATAAAAGGAAAAGAGGAAATATGAATAAAGTAAATGCAATAAAAATAATAGAAAAATTAAAGAAATATTATCCAGAGGCAACATGTAGTTTGGATTTTAAAACACCATTTCAAATGACTGTGGCAGTAATGCTTTCAGCACAGTGTACAGATGAACGTGTTAATAAAACTACTCCATTATTGTTTGAAAAATATGGAACACCTGAGGCTATGAATAAAATTGAATTAGAAGAGCTGGAAAAAATAATTCATCCATGTGGATTTTATAAAAATAAGGCTAAAAATATTAAAGCTACTGCAGAAATTATTGTAAATAAGTATGGAGGAAATGTACCTAATATAATGGATGAGCTTATTAAATTACCAGGGGTTGGTAGAAAAAGTGCAAATGTTATTATGTTAGAAGCTTTTAATTCACCACAAGGAATTGCTGTTGATACGCATGCTAAGCGTATTTCCAATAGATTGGGTTTGTCTAAAAATACTGATCCAGAAAAAATAGAAAAAGATTTAATAAAGATATTTCCTAAAAAATATTTTTATGATGTTAATCATTTATTAGTTTGGCATGGAAGAAAAATTTGTGTGGCAAGAAATCCAAGGTGTATAAAATGTCCAGTTAAAGAATGGTGTGAGTTTTCAAAGAAAAATCAGAAAGAGTTCGTATAATGTTTATATTATCATTATTGAATAGCTAAATTATAAATAAAAATTATTTTGGAATTTTATTAACAAATAAACAAGGAGCAGGAAAATAAATGAAAAAAATTAACAAAACAGAGTTACATCAGATATTTATTGGTATGAAAACTGATAATCAAAATTCATATAATTTGTTATATGAAAAATATTATAAATTAGTGTATGGAATAGTTTTTTCAATAATAAAAAATAATGAAGATACAGAAGATATAGTACATGAAGTTTTTACTAAAATATATAAATTGGATAAAGATAAGTTGCCAGAAAGTAATGAGGCTAGCTGGTTATTTACAGTAAGCAAAAATGAATCATATATGTTTTTACGAAAATCTAAGCCTGATATAAGTATAGAAGAAATTTATGAAATATCTGGTGAGAATAATAATATTGTGTCATCTAATAAACGAAAAATGTCAAATACTTTTATTGTTCAACAAACAGAAAATGATATAGATAAAATAATAGATGCAGATTATTTTAATGGTGTAATTAGTGGGTTAAAGGAAGATGAAAAACAAATTATTTCTTTGAAAATATTATCAAATTTTACTTTTCAAAAAATTTCTCAAATTTTGGATATTCCAATAGGAACAGTTCAATGGAAATATTATAAGGCTATAAATTCATTAAAAATTTCAATAAGTAGCTTAACAGGTGCTGTTATTGCATTTGTAATTGTTCTATTAAGAAGGGAAAATTTAAACCAAAGTACTTTAAAAAATAAAAGTAGTTTTGATGAGGTAAGTAAAAGTGATAGATTAGAAAATGATATTTCAAGTAATGACACAGTAAATGAAAATAGTTCTTGTTCAAGTGAAACAAAAAAAGAAAATAACTTAGAAGATAAGAATACAGAAAATATAATAAATTCAGGTGATTCTGAAATAAATACTGTTATTAGCGAAGTTAAGAACTATGAAAATGCAAGGATTGTAAAAGAAAATATTGATATTTTTCAAATAGCATTTTTTAGTATATCTATTGCACTTTTAATAATTTTTATAATTTTTTTGAAAAAGTACCAACAAAAATTAAATAGAAAATCATCTAAATATTGAGGGAAAGAACAAGAAAGGAAAAAGAGTGATATACTGAAGGAAAAATGTTCTCACCCTTAAATTCATTATGTTAAATAAGAAGGAAAAGAAAAACGTCCCTTTTTCCTCTTTAGAAAGGTGTTGATAAAAGATGTTAAAAAATAAAAAATTTCTTATAATAATAGCAATTATATTAATATTAGTTATAGTTGCAGGAGGGCTATTTTATGTATTTCGAAATTTTAAAATTGAAAAAGATGCTAGTGGAAAACTAATAATAAAGTCTGCAAATTTAAAAGATGATTGGAATTATAAAGGTAGTTCAAAATCAAATGAAACAAGTAGTGGTATAAGTAAATCTATTAGCAATGGTATAGTAATGAATGTTACTGATGCAACTTCAGAGTCTACAACATCAAATAAAAATTCAACTATAGGTCTTTCAACAGGTGGAGCTAAAAACGTAGAAAATTTTAGAGAAAATATAAAAAATGGATATTTTCCAATTTCAACAGATATAACTTATAATGGATTATTTTATGATTATTATTTTGATACAGGAAGAAAAACAGAATCTACAGAATTATTCTCACCATCATATTCAATGGCAAAATCAAAAGATCCAATATCAGGTGAAACAGAATATTATATGACTGTTGGGTTAAATTCAAATATTAAACAAAGTGATTTTAAAAGAAAAAAATTAAATACTGTAGTTATGTTAGATATATCAGGTTCTATGTCTTCAAGCCTTAAAGAGTATTATTATGATTCTTATGTAAATGTTAATAATAAAGATAAAGACTATAAAAAAGAATCAAAATCAAAAATGGAAGTTGCAAATGAATCTGTAAATCTTTTATTAGATAAATTAAATAATGAAGATAGAGTTGGAATGGTATTATTTGAAACTAAATCTTATGTTGCAAAACCATTGAATTTGGTTGGAGAAACCGATATTGATGCAATTAAAGAACATGTATTAGATATTAAACCATTAGGAAATACAAATTTTTCTGCAGGATATGAAGATTCCACTAACTTATTTTCAAAAGAAATGTTAAATGATTCTGAATATGAAAATAGAATTATTGTTATAACAGATGCAATGCCAAACCTTGGAACTGTTTCTAAAGGTGGACTTGCAGAAAGCGTTAAGGAAAATGCTGATAAAGGCATATATACAAGTTTTATAGGAGTAGGTGTAGATTTTAATACACAAGTTATTGAGTGTTTATCAGATGTAAAAGGTGCAAATTATTATTCAGTTCATTCTACAGAAGAGTTTCATAAAATAATGAGCGAAGATTTTGAATATATGGTAACACCTTTAGTATTTGATTTAGAGTTAAAACTAGAGTCTAATGGATTTAGTATTGCAAATGTTTATGGTACAGATACTAAAGATAATGAGCCAGGAACTCTAATGAAAGTTAATACATTATTTCCTTCTAGTAGTAATTCATCTGGGGAAAATAAAGGTGGAGTTATTTTAGTAAAATTGAAATCTAATTTTACTTGTGGAACTAATTTAAAAGAAGAAATGCAAAATGAAGATATTAAATTAACTGTTTCATATAAAGATAGAGATGGTGAAAGTCATTCAAATTCTCAAAATGTAAAATTTGGTAATAATATTTCTGAAGATGAGTATTATGAAAACACCGGAATTAGAAAAGCAATTCTTCTTACAAGATATGCTAATCTAATGAAAAATTGGATTTTGTATGAAAGAAGTGAAGAAGATAATAGGTTTTTGATTAATACTGAGACTGGAATTGCTGATTGCTGTTGTCTTACAACTGAAGATGTATGTGTAGTTTTAGGAGAAAATGAGAGAACTTCAGTTAAATTAACAGTTGGAAATGAATATAAAGAATTGTTTGAAAAAATGAAAAAATACATGGAAAGTGAAGTTAGTGTAATTGGTGATGATGAGTTAAAACAGGAAATTATAATTCTTGAAAAGTTAATCTAGAAAAAATTATTAGTTTAGATAAACTAGTGTTCATAAAAAGTTTGCCAATAAAATTGGCAAACTTTTAAATTATGTGCGACAGGCATGTCGTTTAGTTAATCGGTGAAAGTCCGTAGTGGAGGTACATATCGCCAACCACATAGTGAAGCACAAGCGTTCCATCGCGAGCAATGCTGTCAACTTAAGGAAATAAAGATATATACTTTTTTATAATAATTTGATAAAATCATGGCAGGGTTGCCATATGTCATACCAAAGAATAAATAAAAGTATAATAAACATAAAAAATAAAAATAGCAACATATATAATAGTTGCAATAATTGTTTTACAAGAAAAAGAAAAATGGAATTTACAGATTATGTATGGTACCTAATAATGCAGAAGGGAAAAACTACAAGCATGGAACTAGATGAGTACTTAAAGAATAAAAATGGTACCTACAAAATTAGTATAAGTAAACAAGCATTTTCAAAACAGAGACAAAATTTAAAACCAGAAATTTTTATTGATATTTATAAGGATTATTTAATTGATTTTTATAGTAATTATTTAGAGGAAGTAAATACATTTAAGGGATACCATGTATGTGCAATAGATGGATCTTTATTTGAAATTCCTAATACAGAAACACTACGAGAAGAATATAAAACACAGAAAAATAGTTCAGGAAATAGAGAATCAGCAAGAAGCAAGGGTATCTGGCTTATATGATGTAGAAAATGGCTTTATGTTGGATGCACTAATAAAAGATTGTAATAAAGGTGAAAAGGAGTTAGCCAAGGAGAATATTGAAAATTTTAGCAAGATATTAGATTTACAAAATTGTATAATAATATTTGATAGAGGTTATCATGGAATAGATTTAATATGGTATTTAGAAAAGTTAAAAATAAAATATATATTTAGATTACAAAAAAAATGTATGATAGAGAAAAGACCTTAATGAAAGCTGAAGATGAATGGATTGATTTAAAAGTTGATGGAGATAGATTAAGAAAAATAACAGATGAAAAAGTAAAAAAGGAATTGAAATCCAACAAGACTTTTATGCACAAATATATACCTTTAATGTATTGCAAGATATAAAGAATACAAATACAAGAAGAATACAAGAAAAACATCTCGATAAAAATTTGAAATACAAATATAAAGTGAATATAAATATTTTAGCTGGATGGCTAAAGAATATATTGATAGCAGTAATGTTTACAGACGACGGAAACGAAAAAGAAGAACTATATAATATAATTGTGGAAAAGGCTGAAAAAAATCTAATAGCAATAAAGCCTAATAGAACAAATATTAGAAAACCGTATACAAGTGGAAGGAATAAATATAGAACAAACCTCAGAAACAATATGTAAACTAAATATTGTTGTATTTTTGGGGCAAGGGGTTTTATGCGTTAAAAATAAAATGAAGCTATCAGCTTAAAAAATTATGTTGATTACAAACACATAAAATATCTTTAAGTTGACAGCATTGCGGTGGTGTAAGAGGGGAGAAATTCATTAAGAATTATCCTATACTCGATTTTAAACCATAAATATTGTTATCTAGACATAGTTGAGCTCTCTTTGCACTTTTTCCGCCAGCACATAAGGAATTTTTTATAAATTCAGGATGTTTAATTAAGAAACTTTTCATTGTCTCGTCGGGGTTTTCCTTGAATTTGTACAAAGTATCTAATTGAGCTTTATTAATAATGTTTAATTCGAAAGCTTTATCAAATAGTGAATTATCAAGGCTAATCAATGCAAAAGATTCAACATGCACTTGTTGTAAGGCTTTATGACCACCTTGTTGTCTATCAACTGCAACTAAACTCCATTTTAAATTTCCATTAACATTTTGTATTGCAGGAATCCATGCACGTAAATAACTAGAAGCAACATTTAGTAAGTCTGCAATGTGAAGTACGTTTTTACCTTGAATATTATCAATATCATTGGTTTTAGAAAAATCGAAAGTACTGTTTACTATAGATAAATCTTTGTAAATTGTAATATGTGGTTTATTTAATAAATATGCTACCATGTTAGAGAAAAACCAATCTCTTCTTTCTCCTCCAGATATATAGTCTATTTCATAAGTGTTAATATTAGCTTTTATAAATTTTATAAATTCATCTATTGTGGTTTTATAAATTGTATTTTCTTTATATTGTTGTAAAGTTTTTTTAAATACATTTTGTGGTAATTGATATTTATTAGAATTTTCTAATTCAGAATCAATAAATTCTAGTAAATTGTTTGAATCCTCTTCACTTCCATAAAGAAATTGTGCATTTATAAAGTATGGTCCGATCTTTCCTGATGTATACCAGAATGGTTGGTTTTCTGGACATATTTTGAATGCGTTTGTATTAAATAAATAAGATATTAAGTTACTCATAATTTTCATCCTTTCTTAATTTTTTTACTAGGATAATATTAGTTTATTTTTTTTGAGAAGTCAAGGAAATTTTTTATGTTTTGAGTGTTATTAACACTTAATAAGATATATGAAATAATACATTTGTTATATATAATACAATATAATGGTTTAAAAAATATAGTAAAGATGTCAAGTAAAAAGTTAAATGCAATTTTGTAAAGTAAATGTATGTTGTACAAGTATAATATTAAGCTAAAAAAATAAAGTTGATTTTTGTTGAAATTAGTGTCAATTATTTTTGCTGAAATTTGTTGAAATATGAAATCTAAGATGATATAATTCAAATATCTGCAAAAACGCGGTAATATTATATAACAAAGGAGATGTAAATTATGCAAATTAGAGTTCTTGCATCAACAAAAGTGGGGTATGAAATGCCAAAAGAGGAGGCAGTAAATTTTTCAGGAAAATCAGCTGGAATTTGTTATTTACCAGATAGCTTAGATACTTTGTTTTCAGAGGATTCAGCTAAAACTGAAAGGAGAGCAAAAGGAACACTTGCCTCAGGACATCATAGTGTGTTTGGGCATGTAACATACAATTTGGCTTTAGAGGGAATTCCTAAAATTCTTGCAATGATTTTAAATAATGAAAAAATTTATAATACTTCTGAAAAGTCAGCAAGATACACAAAAATGGAGCCTTCTGAAAAAGAAAAAGTGTTATATGAAAAATGGATTGAAACATATCAAAAGGAAATTCAAAAACATTATCCAAATATTGATGATAAAAGATCAAAAAAACTTGCACAAGAAAATGCTAGATATCTAATTAGTGTGTTTACACCAGCAACAATAATGGAGTATACAGTTAGTTTTGGTCAATTAAATTATATTGCACATTGGTTTGAAAATTTTGTTAAAAATGCAGAAGACACTAAATTCAATGCAAAGTTGAAAAAAGTGTTTATTGAATTCAATGACAAAATTTCAGATTTAATAATTCCAGAATTAAATTCTGATGTAAAAGGAAGAACTTTTTCAATATTCGCACCAAGAGCAAGAAAGGAAGAATTCGGTGAAAATTACTGCATAAATTATGAAGGCACATTCGCACAATTAGCACAAGCACAAAGACATCGTACCACATATTGTGAAATTTCTTTTATGAATAAATCTGAGTTTTTTGTTCCTTCTATTATAAAAGGAACAGAACTTGAAAATGAATGGATAAAAGATATTTCTTCTTTAGAAGATGAATTTCCACAAGGATTATTGCTTAAAATAAATGAAAGAGGAACAGTAGAGAATTTCATAATGAAATGTCAAGAAAGATTATGCGGAGCTGCACAATTGGAAATTGCTATTCAAACAAAAGAAAATTTGAATAGATATATTAATGCTGTAAAAGAAAATGGTAATGAAGAAATTTATAATTATTTATTACAATATACTAAAGGGGCAAGATGCACATTTCCAGGTTGGCGTTGCAATTCGCCATGTATATGGGGAGCTAAAAATGCATTAAACAGACTTGTCTAAGTATATGGAAAAATAAAACAGCTGTGTGTTAAAAATATTTGTTTAACACACAGCTGTTTATACTAAAGATTGTAGAGTAGGCAAAATAAAATATATTAAAATGTAGTGAATAGGCAGTTTAGGAGCGTGAGCACATATACATTTTAATATTAAACTTATTAAACTCGTTGCCCCTGCAAATTAAAATTTCCCATATTTGTTTTCGCAAATAAATTAAGCATATTTCCCTGAACATTACCAGTTATATCATATTGAATATTTGCTATTCCAGCTGCTATGTTTCCAGAAAGAGATAGTTGATTACCATTAACTACACCATTGTTAAATTCATTTCTTTTACCCATAACATCAACATATCCACTCAAATTATTTCCATTAGAAATTAATTTCACCAATGCTTTTATGTTTCCCATAGGTGTTTGAATATTAAATTCATATAAGCCATCCATAAAAAAATACCTCCCTTGTAGTAAATATATGCACGAAATTTAAAATATGTGCATAATTATAATATTTCTTTTAATTCAGTTAAAGAAGTAATACATTTAATGTTATTTGAATTTTGCTTCAAAATTTGTTGTAATATGCTAGTATTGTCTGAAAGATTTATATTTTTTTTATTATAAAAAATTGCATTTATATTACAATTCAAAGCTCCTTGTATATCTGTATTAATATTATCTCCAATCATAACACATTCACTTGATTTAAAATCTCCAATTGCAGTTATAAAAGCTTCTTTATTAGGTTTATTTTTTATTTTTTCTGTTCCATATACATGACTAAAATATTGTAAAATATCTAATTTTTTTAAACGGGTGATTTGGGGTTCTTCAAACCAATTTGTAAGAATTACTAAATCATATTTTTTAGATAAGTACTTTAAAGTTTCTGATACTGAAGGGTCAGCTTTGTTTGGAATGCAAAAGGTGAAATAATAAATTAGCTTTTGTACAAATATTTTATCAAAAGTTATGTGTGAATAGTTTGATATGTTTGCATTTTTATTAAGTAAAGTAACCATATTGTTTATTGAAAAATATTCGTAATTTTTTTCATAATTATCTATTGAAGTTATTACGATATTTAAAATTTCAGAATAATTAGCTAAATGTAAATCTTTACATACATTTTTTACTGCAAATTCATAGTATGTATCTTCCCAAGTTATTAGTGTGTTATCTAGGTCAAATATAAGTCTTTTAATCATGTTTTTCCTCCTTGAATATTTTTTTATAATTTTAACATTTTGGGGAATTTTGTCAAGCAGTGTGAGTAAAGTCTGTTCATATGAGAAATTTTAGAAATTTTGCATTTAATTGCAGAAAACTAGCATATTATGTAATTATGAAAATGAATATTGTGTTATAAGATTATGCTTCAACTGCATAATTTTGGAAAATTTTGTCCATAATATTGTTAGAATAATTTTAAGGGAGGTTTTTGTATATGAGAGATTTTTTGGCAATAGAAAAAATAAAAGCTTTGGAGGTTCTTGATTCAAGAGGAAATCCTACTGTTATGGTTGAGGTTATGTTAGAAGATGGAAGTGTTGGAGAGGCTTTGGTTCCATCTGGGGCATCTACAGGTAGTTTTGAGGCGATAGAATTACGTGATAATGATGAGAATAGGTATATGGGAAAAGGTGTGCAAAATGCAGTAAACAATGTAAATACTATTATAGCAAAGTCATTAAAGGGACAAAATGCGCTTAATCAGTTAGAGGTAGATACTAAATTAGTATGGATTGATGGAACTGAAAATAAGTCTAATTTAGGTGCAAATGCAACATTGGGAGTTTCACTTGCTGTTGCAAGGGCAGCTGCTAATTCATTGGGAGTGAGTTTGTATAATTATTTAGGGGGAATAAATGCTAGAAAAATGCCTGTTCCTATGATGAATATTTTGAATGGTGGTAAACATTCAGATAATAATGTAAGTATACAGGAATTTATGATAATGCCTGTTGGAGCTACTAATTTTAAGCAATGTATGGAAATGGGTGCTAAGGTGTATCATACTTTAAAGAAAATTTTGAAGGAAAGTAATAATATAACATCTGTTGGTGATGAGGGTGGTTTTGCACCTAATTTAAATAGTGATGAGGATGCTATTGAATTAATATTACAAGCAATTAAAGAGGCTGGGTATGAACCTGGAAAAGATATTGCTATAGCTTTAGACATAGCAAGTACAGAGATGTATGAGGAAGCTAAGAAAATTGGAAAAAATGGTTATTATTTTTGGAAGAGTGATAATTTTAAAACTTCAGATGAGATGATACAATATTTAAATGAATTAATAGTAAAATATCCTATAATTTCTATTGAAGATGGTCTAGCAGAAGAAGATTGGAAATCATGGAAAAAATTGACTGAAACTATTGGAAATAAAGTTCAATTGGTAGGAGATGATTTATTTGTTACTAATTTAAAAAGATTACAAAAGGGAGTTAATAAAAAGGTTGCTAATAGTATATTAATAAAATTGAATCAAATTGGAACTTTGACTGAAACTCTTCAGACTATTGAATTTGCTAGAAGTAAGGGGTATGGAGTTATTGTTTCACATCGTTCTCGGAGAAACAGAAGATACTTTTATTGCAGATTTAGCTGTTGCTGTTAATTGTGGGCAAATTAAGACTGGTGCGCCATGTAGGACTGATAGGGTAGCCAAGTATAATAGGTTGCTTAAGATTGAAGATGAGTTATAAGGAATTTGGGAAATTGGGGAATTGGGGACGTTTTTCTTTTCTTTCTTAGTGAACATAAATATTAGGGGTTTTAGTTTGGTGTGTTGAAATTGTTGTAGGATAAATAAGTTTTTTTTGGGGAGCACCGAGAGAAAAAATTTGTTACTTTTGAAAAAATAAACTCCTTCAAACGCGG
>ENA-ORNF01002661-ORNF01002661.1-human-gut-metagenome-genome-assembly--contig:-NODE-2661-length-12987-cov-1.968296_pt1 | contig 12987 bp, 13 predicted proteins | sample MGYA00242110_ERZ509012 | MGnify/ENA primary metagenome ERZ509012 (study PRJEB26280, sample SAMEA2338714) | human gut metagenome | biome: human gut; feature: human-associated habitat; material: faeces... | reverse complement strand
GCCGCCACGCAGGATATACTGGCAGCGCCCGCTGAGGATACGGTCATTTCGCAACAGGAAAAGGTAACGGAATCAATAAGTTCCTCTGGAACGGCTGGTGAGGAACTGCAGAAAATCCCTGTTACAGAAAATGTTTCTGCAGCAACGGAAATGGAAGCGAGGTAATTTATGAATTTGAGGGAATTCTACAAGAAACTGCGAAGTCCTATGGGGACAACTCTGCTGTCCCTGGGCGGGCTTGTCCTGCTGGTTTTACTTGCTCTGCCGCTTTTGTTGCGGAATGATGCAGGAAAACTGGAAGTCAACCGAACTGGCGGAGGAGAAGGAACTTACGATATTCACAGCAATATCAAGGCGATTGCCAATGTGCAGTCCAAACCGGGACTGATTGAAGCAAAACCGGATTCCGACACTAAAGGTCCGCCGAAACCTCCGGCAATGCCGAGGCGTCCGGCAAGTGCTTCATCGAATTCCAAGGTATCTCCTCCGGGGATGCGTGGCGGTTCTTATTCCGGCAATGTATCTCCGGCAAGCAGAAAATCGCTGATTACCATTATTGACGGAGAAACTGCGGCGACAGGAAACAAGGAGTTTATTTCCGAACGATATGCTCCGTATGGTCGTCTGATCGCCTGTAAAATGGTAAACACCGTTGAATCCGGTGATACTGATACGCCTCTGATTGCCTTTGTCACCGAAGATTTGTGGTGGATCAACAGCAAGGGAGAAAAGAAACTTATTATCCCGGCGGGAACGGAAGTTCACGGAACAGTGCAAGGGGCAAAGCCTCTCCGCAACCGCCTGACTACCGCCAATAACTTTGTTCTGGTCTGGCAGGCAACCAGTAACATGGTCGGATTTGAGTTGCAGCTCAAGGGCATTGCATTGGAAAAGTCCAATGCGCCTGATACCAAAAATCTTGCCACGATCAGCGATATGGCTGCGGGAATTCCCGGTCAGGTTATGAGTAATGAAAACCTTGCCAAATTCCTGATGTACACTCTGGCTTTTGGCCAGGGGTTGGCACAGGGCTTTCAGACTTCCGAGGTTTACACCAATTCCGGAGGAGTCGTTTCCACGCAGGAGGGAACGACAAAGAATGCTCTCTCCCGTGGTGCGGAAACTCTTGCTCAGATCATGCTTCAGGATGTTTCCAAGCAGATCAGCAAGGAATCCTACTATATCCGGGTTGCGGCAGGCACAGAGTTTTATCTCTTTGTCCAGCAGGTGATTAACCTTGATGATGCCAAAGTCGCGGATACGCTTCTCAACAAACTTGAAACCGAGAAAATTCAGGGCGCACAGCAGCCTCAGTCTGCCCGGAATGTTCTCAATGCCTTTTCAAAAAACAGAAACTAACCAGAAAGGAAAACAATCATCATGCAAAAGAAACTCATCTACACCGTCAATGCGGGACTGCTTGCTCTGCTGGTCTGCGTCGGTTGCAAAAGCAAAGAAGTGCCGCCTCCGGAATTTGTAAACATTCCGGTCTATGTCGCCGCCCAAACGATTCCGGCAGACAGTTCCGAAAAGGTCAGGAGCAATCCCGTCATGCGCTCCTATGCTGTAGGACGTTATGTCGATCCCAACCGCAAGAACGTAATGCACGAACAGCACACGGTATATCGGGAAGAACAGTCTCCCCGCTGGAATTTGATTCCGCAGCCGGATGCCGATCCGGTTCTTATGGCACAGAGGCAGAAGCAGGAACGCTATGCCGATGCGATTTCCGGACAGATCGCTCTTGCCGCACAGGATATGCGCGAAACCCGTGCAATGGTGAAAAAGGTTCTTGAAAGCCAGACTTCACAGGAAGCCAAAGCAAAAGAACTTACCGATCTCATTGAAGGACTCCAGAAACGGTATGGCATTGTTTCCGGCAATCTCTTGAAATCCTCCGAATACATCAACAAACTGGAGGGCGACTTGCAGAAACTCCAGCAGGAAACGGAATTTTTGAAACTCCAGCTCCGCAGAAAGGGTAACTAAACCATGCGAAAATTTATCTTTCCCGCCATCATCGTTGCAATGTTTATCGGACTTTTCACCTACTGTGCCGTGCTTTCTTCCCGTTGTTATGTGCTTCGGGAAAAGCAGGCTCGCCAGGAAGCAATCCTGCTGAAACAGTCGGAAATCATCGCACTGAATACAGTCGCCATTAAGACATTGGTCTCAGCGATGTCGGATAAACCACAACATCAAACAGAGAAAGGATTCAAAATGGATGCAATGCCGTAAAAGGCGCACAAAGTTGTTTCGGGCAGACATTGTTCTGTCCGAAGATAGGTGAAACGGATTTTTAGGCAAGGAGATTACTCTTATGAGAACATCAGCACAAATTCAGAAACTTGATGCCCTGTACGCCAACGGTCAGGTTGAAGGAATTACGAATGTCCGGCTGGAATCATTCTCCGATGAAGAAGTGGAACTTCTGATTTCGGAGTGTGAAGCCATTCCGCCGCATACGTTCCAGCCCATACCGGCAGCTATGCGTGACGAGTTGCTTTTGCTGATCCGCAACGGCGTTTTGCAGAGAGTTTCCGAAGCGGATTTGAGGTACATGACTGTTCATACGGGAGAGACTCTCCTGTGGTCGGTGACGAGTAACGATATTAACCGCGAGGAACTTGCCAGCAATGCCCAGCGCAGGAGAGTAAAAAAACTGCTTGCGGAGGGTTTTCTGTCAGGCGGATCGGTCAAGCAAATCCGTAGTCTCACAAAACATATGGCAGAAAAACTGATCCGGGAAGGAGAGGAGAATGCCCGTAACGGCATGAGATCAGAAAGCAAATACAACTGATAACAAACAATGGGAGCCGTCGGTATCGGAATGGCGGCTTTCGGAAATTCCCCGTAACGGGGAGAACAGGAGACACTATGTCAAAACTTTTCATTATGGCCGGCACCAAAGGCGGTATCGGTAAAACACTTGTGGCAACGCTGCTTGCAGATGCTGCAACGGATTTTGGGTATCGGACAATCTTGTTCGATTGTGATGACGAAAACCATTCTTTCTACAATGCGATGAAAACCCGCACTGTGAAAGATCAACTTCTGGAAGAAGCTGTTCTGGAAGTGAATACGGAAAATGATTTTCCGCTTGACAATGTCATGAATACGATCATGAGGATTGAAACGAACAAAGAACAATATCCGGGAGACAACATCTATGTTATCGACTTGAAAGCCGGCAGTACGGCGAAGATGCTGGACTGGATGCAGGCTTTCCCGTTTGATATTCTTCGGACAATCAATCTGGAAATGAATATCGTCGGAGTTGTCACAAAAGACCCGGATTCCATATTGACTTATCTTCCATGGTTTAAGGCGTTTAAGTCTCATATCAAAGATAAGAAACTTCAGATCATTACCATTCGGAATGAAGTTGACGGCAAGTCTATGGAACAGTTTCATGAGATACTTGAACCGTTTTTGTCAAAGCATTGTCCGGATTCGCCGGTCATTACAATCCAAAATCTCAGCCGGAATTACCTGAGTCTTTTCCGTAAACTCAATACGTCCTATGGACGTGTCGGCAGGGAAAAAGAGATTGATTTGCGGGAACTGGGACAGATGGGCGTTATCCGTTGCCAGAATGAATTCAACTCCATCAAAGAGCAGTTAACCCCGCTCTTTGCAATGGATTCCGGAGCCGGAGATAAAAAATGAATGACGAAGCGATACAGATTGCCTCCGCAGAGGAACGGGATCTGGTCGCCCGTCTGATTCGCATGGGGGCAATAGCTCCCATGAATCTTGACGGTATTACCCGCGATCAGGTTGAGGTAATTACGGCTGCGCTCCCTACTGTTTATGAGTGCCGTTATACGGTAGTGGACCGGGAACATCAGGAACATGTAATTCTCTGTTCGGAATTAAGTCCGGAAGCGGTGAATCGTCAGTTTTTCCGGGAAATGGACGGGAAAGCCATGAGTTCGTTTCCGTCTCAAGAACTGGAAACCTCGTATTCTCCGGAAGCCTGGATCGCATATTTAAGTCAGGATTTTGAACGGATTGAATCCGATACTCTGCAGGAACGTTTCGGGCAATGGGGCATACCTGTGGAAACGGAACGTCTGAAAGACGGGTTCAATCCGGATCAGGCGGAAAATCTCGCTATTGCCAATGAGGTGCTTTCCGCTACGCAAACAGAATTGTTCAGCAGGCTGATCGTGACGGAAACCGTAGAGCCGTTTGATCCGGAGCGGATTTCAAAAGCCGAAGCGGATGACCGTATCAGCGGATTGCCTGCATTGCTCTGTTCGGAATACATCTGGAAAGACGGAGACGAGTTCCGCAGAGCAACATTTTACAACGTCGCAGAATTCAACATCAAGGAGGTACTCCATGTAGAAGATAATGAGTTCGGATATTATGACGACTCGGAAATCACGGGAATGAGTGAAGAAGTTACCCGAAGCAGTTCGGCAACACTTCGGATGCAGGAACGCAAGTTTTTTGATGAACGCGGCATTGAGCCGGAAGATATTGTTCACCACAGTGAGGTGATTACAGGGAAATACGACTGGCTGAACTTTTTCAAACAGGATATTCCCAGTGCGCTTCCTGCCGGTCGGACAAGTGCATTGAAAACTGCTTTCAAAAACTGGGGATTTGAAACAAAAAAGACCAGTTTTGAAAAGGCATTTGAACCGGACATTGAAAAAGTCCGTGCCGATGCAAAGCTGATTTATCAGAAAGCCTTGATTTCCAAAGTTGTCAGTGCTGGAATTGTCCCGCCGATGCCCTATGCGGCATGGAAACACTTTTCGCCGGAAAACGGCGGGAAGTTTATTGCGGGGATTCCTCTCCTGCCGGAGATGGAACACCCCGGGGAGTGGCTGGATTTTTTCCGCCGTAAAGTGCCGGAATCTGCTATGGAACGGGTAGAATTGCAAAACCGTTTTGAGGAAGCCGGCATACCGTTTGATGAAAAATTGGTCCTTGCCGCATTTCCGGCACAGGAGAAGAAGTCAAAAGCACAGAAAGGATTCAGAACAATGCAAGACCTGACACTTGATGATTACAAAAAAATGATGGGACGTTTGACTGCCACAGATCGTCTGGAACGTATGGATAAGGACGCATGGGAGGGGTTGACGCTGGAAGATGCCCGTGATTATGTACGCGGTTTTGATGAGCCTGCGTCGCAGAGGCAGCAGCTTCTCATTACAACCATGTCCGAGGAAAACCGGATTGATATTGACCTGAATGAAATCGGCAATCTTTCCAAAATGGAAGCCAGCTTCATTATCGACAATGCGCGGGATATACCCATTTCGCATGAAGCTCCGGCAAATCCGATTACCGAGGAGACCCGCAGGGAACTGAAATCTCTGATGGATAAGAATGAGGTTCCCCGGATTCCCTATGCCCAGTGGAAAAATCTTTCCGAAGAAGAGGGGCGTCAGAAAATCGCCCATGCTTATGCCCGTCGTCCCGCCAGCGAAAAGCAGAAAGATTTTATCTCGCGTGCACTCAAGGATAAATCGTTCAAAAAAGGTGTTTTGAAAACGATTTTCAATTCTCCGACGGTTTCGGATAAGGATGTTGAGAAACTCAACTTTTTGCAGGCGACAAAATTGATCGGCTCGCTTCCTGCTACGGAAAAGCAGATTGAGGCTGTGAAAAATCTTGTTGCTGAAAAGCGGATCGAATCGTTGGAGAGTTATGATCTTTCCGCCGCCGATGCAAGCCGGATTCTTGACAAGGCGTATCGTGATGGAACGGAACGTGATCCCAATGGACCGGCGACTGCCAGCCAGAAAGAAACATTGACCAAACTGGTTGAAAGTCGTACTGTCCCGGCAATGGAGCAGAAGCAGATTGAAAATTTGACTTTTGCTGAAGCTGGGAAAATACTGGAAAATGCTCCGGCGACACGGGCGCAGAAAAACATGATTTCGCGGTTTGTCCAGGAGGATAAACTCTCCCGTATTCCCAACGAGGAATTTGCGTCCATGACCAGAGGAGAAGCCTCCAAGCTGATTGATATCGGCATGGGCAAACTTGACCGGTCGGAGCAGAAAGTAACTCCGGCAAGTGAGATTCCTGCATCCGATGCTCAGAAAAAAGCACTGGCGGAACTGCGGGAAAAAGGCAAGATTCAGGAGATCCCGGATAATGTTTCAAAGGAAATGGCTTCCCGGATGATCAAAGATGCCGTTGCCAATGATCCGATTTCTCCGAGTCAGCTGAGTATCATTGAAAAGCGGATTGCCAATCATCAGATTCCGCCGATGACGCCGGAAAAAATGGCAAATCTCAAACAGAAAGACTTTGCCGAAATCATGAAGGTTCAGCCCAAAGCACCGACAACTTCCTCTCCCGCAGATTCAAAGGAATATGAGCCTGCAAGGGCTCGGTAACAAATCACGGCGGAGTCTGTCTGTTTATTCCGGCAGCTCCGTCCTTTTTCAATAATACGGAGGTCGTATGCAGGATACAAATAATATAACAAATGAAGTGGCTGTTGCACCAACATTGCGGGATATGGCTTTACAGGCACTTTCAGCCAGAGGCGGTATTACCTCTCCCATTGTGCAATATCTGAGAGCATTTGAAGAGGCATATTCCAATGATTTTGTTTATCTGCTGATGCTGCGGCAGGAGTTGACAATACGGATGATTCAGCAGCTTACAGTTAATATGCAGAAACAATATACGGAAGCAGCAGAACATTACACACTTGATCAGACGGAATGGCTCGAAGACGCCAACCGAAATATCAGGCGGCAGGAGCAGTTCTTCCGTTCCCAGTTCCGGCGTCTGCGCAGGATTCACCGGGAACGGCTTTTTGAACGGATTGTACTATTCGGAATGAGCGGCGCATTTGCCATGTTTCTGGCACTTTGCGTTTTTTATCTTTGCCGTCTCTTTGAGTAAGCAACAGGAGATTTTTTTATGCAGGAAAACAATACAAAAGAAAACAGTTCCTCACTTATGGAACAGGCGATTGATTCACTGGTTGCTGACGGAGTGGCATCCTATGAGAAAATCGAACAACTATTGAATGATGATCCGTTTCAGCAGGATATTTTCAAAAGCCTGATTATGGAAGAAATCCAAATCGCTGAATCTTTGGAACAACTTGCTGTCCGACTGGAACAGCAAAGCATTGTATTCCGGAAGCAGGCGGATATTATCAATGAGGATTTTTTGAAGAAGATCAGGCATTTGACTACCCAACAAAGTGCGTTCACAAAATCTCAAATCCGGCGTTTGCTTGCAGATTACCGGGAACCGGTATGGAAGCGGATCATTTTTTACGGCGTTTGCGGATTGATCTCTATTCTTTCCGGGATGGGTATGTTTTATGTATATCGTATGATCGGAGGCTGATATGTCGGTACTTGATACGGAGATCATGAATTTTGAGGGCAATTCGTGGATGACACGGGATGCCGCTACCGGTCTGATGTGTTTCGGCATGACCGGCAGTGGCAAATCTTCCGGACCGTTGCGGAGTATAGCCATGCGTTTTTTAGAGCTGGGCTACGGCGGCATTGTCTTTTGTGCAAAGCCGGATGAATATGATACATGGATCGGCTATGCAAAGGAGCAGGGACGGGGCAAAGATATTATTCTTTTGAGCAAAGAGACATTCTGTTTTCTGGATTATGAGTTTTCCCGTCCTGCGGAAGAAGGCGGCGGACAGGTTGAAAACGTGGTCAATATCTTTCTGGAAGTCGTGAAAATTACAAAAGACAAGAAGCAAGGCGGCACATCCGATGAATACTGGCAGAATGCCATTAAACAGGTATTGCGGAATACAATCACTATTCTGGTTATAGCCGGGGAGTCGGTAACACTTCCAAATATCAAGTCTGTTATTGATACTGTCCCACGGAATAAAAAGATGGCAGAATCGCAGAAAGTGTATCTGGAACGGTTGAAAAATTTCGCTCAGATAGAAAATAATAAAATCATAATAAAAAATGGCGCAGATAATTATGATGAGGCTATCGAGGCTTTTGAATCGGAGTATTTCTGCGGTACAGATCACAAAGAAGAAGCTGCCGCCATGAAAGAATACTGCTCACAGCTTTTTGTCAAGGCTGTTTTGAACGGACACGGCGAAAAATCCGATTATGACCTTGGATTGAACTTCTTTTTTGTGGAGTTTCCCAATTTGGATGAACGTACCCGAAGCAATACCATATCCTCCTTCACGGTTCTTGCCGATGCCATGCTGCGCGGAGAGTTTCTCCGCTGTTTCGGTGCAAAGAAGAGTTCCCTTGTGATAGAGGATTTGTACCGCAAAGGGAAGATCCTGATTGTTGATCAGGATGTAAAACGGCATGGGCTGGTGGGGCAGATGACTGCCGCTATCGTAAAACTCTGTTTTGAAAAAATGATTGAACGACGGGAAGATATTGCAGAACCCGATGCCCGTCCCGTATTTCTGTGGGGTGACGAATGCCAGTATTTTACACTGGACTACGATCAAATTTTTCAAACCACCGCCCGTTCCAGCCGGACTCTGACCGTTTACGCGACCCAGAACCTTGACAACCTTTACAACGGTTACGGCAAAGAACAGGCAAGTTCTTTACTGGGAAACCTCGGCACAAAGATTTTCTGCCAGAACGGGGACTACAACACCAATAAGTGGGCGGCAGACAGCATCGGTCAGGAAGTCTTACGCCGCCGGAGTCAGAACTTTGGAGACAGTAAGTCCGGGGGAATGAGAGGCGATTATAATAAATCCGACAATTATTCCGAAGGCTGGTCGGAGCAGAAAGATTACAAGGTCGATATCGTTCAGTTCACAACCTTGCAGACGGGCGGTCCCCGCGGTCAGTGTCAGGTGGGATATATCTTCTGGCAATCCGGGCGTGTACTGAAAAATGGCGATGTATTTGTCCGGAGTACCATAAAACAGAAATGCCGCAGAGTATGTGGCGCAAAATTTGAAAGGCATTGTCCACCTGTGCCAAAGGTCGGAAAAAAAGATGCAAATGGTTCAGTACGCTTGTACTGGTATGATTATTTGACTTTTTTTATCTCAGTTTTCTGTTTCCTGATGAGCACCGCCGGTATTTACCTGATTTATTCGGAACAGGATATTTTACTGCTTCCCATTCCGAAAATCGGGATCATTACCGTTGCAACACTTTTTCTCTGGTTTGCCGGATTTGCTTTTGATACCATGTGGGCATCGCTGGCAATTCTAATTGAATTCTCCTGGCTTTTGATCCGCAAAAAGCCGAGACGGAAATGCAAAGTCATCAACCGGATTCCCTTGATTGTCATAACCTGGCTTTATCTGGGATTTTCCATTGCCCTTGCTGTTACTTTCCAGAACTATATTTATGAGCAGAAGCCGTTGCTTCCGGTCATAGGATTATGGCTTGCAGCAAGTATTGCTCACCGCTTGTTCAAAAGTGCCGGAGGGCGGAAAATCCCCGTGGACTGATTCATTTCTTTGTTGATGTCCGATTCCGCGGAGTAGCCCCCAACAATACATTATCCGGCAGACAGAGATATTTCCTGGTGGCATTCAGCGAATGAGCTTCCAGATAACGCATCATTTCATGCACAGACCAGTTTCCGTGAACAATATGGTGATAACCGAAACATTTCCGGAGTGTCATTACTCCAAGCGGCTCATCTTTTGTAATAATCCCGCAGTTGACTGCTGCAATTTTTAATTCAACGGTAATGCGCTGAATAGTCAATGGTTTCGGAATTTTACTGACAGAACGGGAACGGGATTGAAAAAGGTAAATATCCTCCGGATTGTTTTTGCGAAGCTGGTCCAGAACCGTAATGCTTGCCTGCGGCAAATAGATTTTCCGGAAAGGTTTGTTCCATTCTGTTTTGCTGGCGACTTTGAAATAGATTTTGGTCTGTTTCAGATGGTCGCCTTCTTCTTCTGTGACCAGGTCATCCCATTTCAACTGCTGCAGAACTGACGGCAGCATTCCGGTATCAAGCCCCAAACGGAAATAAGCCCGGATTTTTTCCGGACCTTTCTCGACCAGTTCTTTTTCCCAGCGTCGAAGCTCCATTACGGTTTTGATCGGTTTCACATTTGGCTCTTTGTCTTTCATCGTTGTACCTCATTAGGTTGGTTCTGGCTGCTGTTCTCTTGGTTAGACTTCATTTTTTGCAGATAGGTTCTATGATATGACAACAAAGAACCGCGGTGATGTCCGGGAAAGTTCGTGCAGTCTATATCATCTTCACTCTGTGAAAGCGGATGGGCTTTAACAAAATCTTCCCGTGCCATACGTTTGGCGGTCTGCTTGCAATGTCCGGCTGCAAGATGTCTTGTATAATAAGTATGAAATTCCTCGCCCCATTTCTCTTTATTCTTTTGCGACTTTTCATGACGGGAGATACGGCGGCTGATTTAAAACTCAGCCAGCCGCAGGGAATGTTCTGCCGAAAGCAGCAACATGCCTTTACTGCATAGCGAGCTGATCCAGTCTGCTTGCAATCGGTAAAGTTCTGAACCAAATTCTTCTAGCGACAATTTGCAGAGATTTTTCAAACGTTGTATGAATTTTTGTATTACAAGGATCTCTTTGGGCAAATCTTCCGATGCATTGGGCAGATGCTCCAGGCTTTCCCAAATCCGTTTGGTATCCGTACTGTTCATCTCTGAGGATTTGTCACATAAATATAATTCAAGGCAATCGCTATTGTGCAAAAAATGACGCATCTTGTCTGAATAAGCAGAAAATGCCGGCGAAACATTATTTTGCTCGTCGGCATTCTTACTGCACATCCGCTGTATCTGGTAGAATATCAGATTCCGGCAGATTACAGCAACAAGTTTTTCCAGGGACACGTCAACTCCGTTTGAACGGGGAAAAACAGTCAACCCTGTTCTGCTGAGTGTCACTGGAATCTGATGCCGGGCGGATTTGACGTCCTGCCCGATGGTGTTGCGGCAATTTTTCATCTATAAGTAAATTTGTTACGTTTCTCATTGTCTCTTAATCTACTCCTGTTTTGAGTTTTTTCAATTACCAAAGCCTACTTTTTCGGCTTTTTCTTCACCGTCTGTCACTGCCGGAACGTGACGGACACGACCATTGTAAAGCAATTCCCGGATATTATCACCTGAGATTCGGGAGGTCCGAACACCAAGTTTAATAAGATCAAGTTTTCCTGCATTGATCAGATCGTAAACTCCTTTAACCGTAATTCTTAACATCTTCGCTGTTTCCGAAAGAGTAAAGAGTTCCGGTATTTTTTCCGGCAATTCATTCGTTTTGCTTTGCAGCGGGATTGTAGGTTCATTTACACGTTGTAAGGCATCGACTTCTCCCTGCGTGAAGATGTTCAGCTTTACAAGCGGCTGCATTACTTCGGTGATCTTTTTGATCGTTTCTTCCTGTAACATGGCAAACTCCTTTTTGTTATGGGTTGTTTTCCTTTATTATAGGAGAGAAACGCATTTTTGCAACCTAAAAAAAGAGTGCAAGGTGCTGTATTTACGGTAATGCATCAGGTTTTACTGCAACTTCGTAAATATCACCCTCCGGAACTGTCCGTTTCGGCTGATTTACGGTGAGTTCATTGGCAAGAAGATTATCAAGAATCACATTCAGCTGCAGAATTTGAAATTCCGGTCCGTTTTGAGCAAAGTCGATCAGCCTGTTCCTCAGAAGATCACTGGTACTGCTCCGGGAAGAAGCATTGCCATCATTGTCGGATATCAAGCCGCGCATCATGGCAATTCCGCGGCGCCTTGCCTCCCGGTCTGCATGGCTCTGATAATGTTTTGTCATCGCCTGAGTCATGTGTCCTACGATGCTTTGTACAACGGGAAGCGGAACCCCTCTTAAACCGGCATAATAGCAGAAACAATGTCTTAAGGAATGAAAGTCCTTGACACTCTGCTTGCGTATTCTGCCTGGAATTTCACGTTGTTTTTCTATTCCGAGAGAGGTGATATAACTTCGGATACGATTGCTCAGGATTCCGGAATGTTCAAGATACAGTTCTGCCGCTTCCGGCAAAACATATTCATTTTGATTTGATATGAGCCATTGGGCCGACAGATAATCGGATAGTTCCTTTTCTACAGGAATATGTACCAGAGTTTTGGTCTTACGGGTGATACGGTGAATTTCTCCGCCCCAGAAACTTGGCAGTTCTCCCCGTTTCTGTTCCATTTCAATTTCACACCAGCGCAATGTTGCAACATCACCAAGACGCAGCCCGGTACAGATACCGATAATGAATAGTCCGCGCAACAGCGGCGGCGGATTGGCAAAAAGCAGCGCCAGTTCTTCCTCGGAAAAAATCTCCCTATCCACCGGTTCCAGTTTCAATGGCTTTATATGGTAAAACGGATTTTCTTCAATAGTATACCCCAAATCTGTTGACAAAAATGTGAATACAGCCTTACAGACAGACTGATAGCGGTTCAAGGTTGTATTACTGAGTTTGCCGCCATATTCATAATCTTTGAATTGCCTGCGTTCAGGACAATTCTCTTTTACATAGCTGATTTTTCTGTCCCAGCGTCCATTCTGCCGGATATAGGCAATATACGCTTCGCAATGTTCACGTTCCACGGTATCCAGTGTTTTCAGACCATAATTGTCTTGCAGATATGCCACAAAATCTTCCCAGTATCGGCGGCTGACGTTCAATATCTTCTGAGAGGCTACTCGGGTATGCGGTTTTAAGAGATGCAGATCAAAGGCATCTTCAAGCGTTATACTTAAACGGGATTTCAATCTCTTGAGTTTTGCACGTTTTTCAAGGTATTCTTCACGGGTTTCAATCTCCAGAATTTTTTGTTCCAGCATCAGAAATTCTGTCGCAATGGCTTGGGCTTCCCTTTCTGTACGGACTTTCTCACCATTGGCATGACGCAGCGTTATACTTTTACGTTCATGTGTCACTGTCCGATATTGAAGATAAAATGTGTCCTTGACTTTGAATACATGACCATTGCCTTTGTTTCGGCGTTTCTTATTTGCCATAGACTGTCTCCTTCTGCTATCTGCTCGTTTTTCGTCA
>ENA-ORNF01002658-ORNF01002658.1-human-gut-metagenome-genome-assembly--contig:-NODE-2658-length-13004-cov-3.050969_pt1 | contig 13004 bp, 8 predicted proteins | sample MGYA00242110_ERZ509012 | MGnify/ENA primary metagenome ERZ509012 (study PRJEB26280, sample SAMEA2338714) | human gut metagenome | biome: human gut; feature: human-associated habitat; material: faeces... | reverse complement strand
TATTGTTTGTTATAGGTGAAATACGAACTCTACGAATAATATAATAGCATTTAATACCTTAACGTCCAGTGATGTGGTCAAGCAGATTACGGTAAAAGTAAATTCGAAAATTTATTCCTATAAGACATCATAAAATAAAACAAAACCGCTATATTTGTATATTATATGATAGGTTAAACTATGACAAAAAGTACGATGGGTACCAAGTTGCCAAGAAAATTGGAGCAGAAGATGCAAATTGTGGGAGAACAAATCAGACTTGCACGATTGCGTAGAAACCTTAGTGTCGCTCAGATTGCCGAACGTGCTACCTGTTCGCCTCTTACTGTTTCACGCATCGAGAAAGGGGCACCGACAGTAGCAATAGGCATTTATCTTAGGGTGCTTTATGCACTTCAGTTGGATGATGACATTCTTCTGCTTGCAAAAGAAGATGCAATGGGAAAGGCATTGCAGGATTTGAATCTTAAGAAACGAGAAAGAGCATCCAAAAAAGAATAAGGTATGAAAAGACTTTATGTATTTGCAGATTTTAATTGACTGAAAGCACCAAGGTTGATTGGAGAGATGAGTTATAAATCTATTCGCGACTCTGACAGCTATGAATTTTACAATCATTTATTTTTAATATGGCTACAGCATTATTTAGAACTTTTCCTTGTGGTCCAGGTGACTGTATTTTTTTATTAATAACAGATGATAATGGGAATAAATTTCATCTGATGGTAGACTGTGGCTCATATAATAAACAGATAAAAGAATTTATAGAAAATACGTTGCATAAACGTATAGACTTATTAATTGCCACACACATAGATAACGACCATATTGCAGGATTGTCTACAATGTTAAAGTCTACTCCAGACCTGCAAATTGGGAATATTATATACAATTGTTATCAGCAACCAAAAGAATCTGAAAAAACTATTAATGACTCAATGCAGACCCTCATTAATGAATATATGCAAGAGTTACCTTCAGTAATTGAGGAGAGTGAATATAAGGTTTCTGCTAGGAAAGCAATTTTATTAGCAAAAAGTATATATGATAATAATGACTGGAAAAATGTTTGGTATACCAATTATATAACAGTCGATAGCAAAGACTTTGAACTAAAAAGTGTTGATGGCTTTACTTTTGGGAAATTAGTATTCCTATCTCCAACTAAAGAAGCTCTTGATAAACTTGATCAAAAATATCAGAAAGCATTCTTGAGATATTTTTATAAAAGGAAAGAGAATAATTACATCAATGAGGCGAATATTTTCGAGCTCTTGACGTTGTTACAACAATTAGAAGATTATGATATAGCAGATTCTCAGCCAACATCAAACTCAGATATTACAAATGAATATCTAAATAGAATAGCAAAAATAGAGAAAGAAGATGAATCAGAGGAAAATATTGCATCTATAGCATTTATTTGGGAATATAATGATGCTCGTATCCTTTTTTTAGGGGATGCAGCTCCCAAGGTTGTTATAGAAACGATAAAAGAAAAATATACTGGAAGATTGCCATTAAAGCTACTGGTAACAAAAATGTCACACCATGGCAGTATGTATAGTACTAGTTTACAGCTGTTTGAAACAATAAAAACCAGACATTATATATTTACAGGCGGGAACCAGAAGGAAAGACCTTCAGAAGCTACTATAGCAAAGATTCTCACTAGTGGTTTAGATGGAAATGAACAATTGCACTATTTACATTTTAACCACAAAAATCCAATTACAGAGCGTTATGTAAATGCTCCAATAAAAATAAAAACAGCCTTGAATTTTGAGGCAGATTACAATCAGATAGATGCATTTAAAATTTGAAACAAGAAAAATTCTGTTCAATGCTATTGTCCCGTTACAATGCGGTAGTGAACATGCAACGGCGTTCTTTGTTGGTGAAGATACGTTGCTAACAGTACGTCATGCGGTCATAGACCATTTGTACAACAAAGAAACTCCTGTGTTTATAGATATGGGAGAGTCTATTTTATGTGAAGTTGAAGAATTAGGTGGTCATAATGATGTTGCGATTCTGAAATGTACAAAACATATTCCTCATGAAACATTGCAGCTTCTTGCAGATGAATTCAATGAAGATTTGGAATTGAAGGTGATAGGCTATCCTTCTGAATTAGGAAATAATAAAGATCTTATTTCCTTATCTATAAGAAACCGGCAACAAGTTCATAGACCAGAATATGATATTGTTGTAATTCGAGAAGATACTCTAGCTTTATATAGCTATAAAGGATTCTCAGGTTCTCCTGTTATAAATGAATTTGGTTCTGTAATAGGAATAATGACTCGAAGTATTTCACAAACATTGGGGTATATATCCATCAGACAATTGACAAGTCCTTGGCTTGACAAAAAAAATATACCATACAAACAAGATCATTTTTCCGAAGATACATCAACTTATGGTCGTAGAACAAGCCAAAATCAAATATATAAAGCAATAAAGTTAGCCGGTAATAGATATAATCCTAAACTCCATCAAGACATCAGTGACTTCAGCGTTAAACTTTATAACTTTATAAATAAAGATGGATTTGAAAATGTAAAAAAACAATGTGAAAAGTATAGACAATGGTTTTTGTCTTCGAAAAGGACTTTCAGAGATGAGGTTCAGAAAATATTAAAGCAAAATGAAGCATATAAAAAAGAGTTCCCATCTTTAAGAGAAAAAGATGATGAATTATGGGCTTTTTTTGAACTTTCAGAGAATTCTGAAGAAAGTTCCGAAAGAGATTTTTATATAGAAAATTTACCTGATTATCAAAAATTCAGTGAAACAATAAACGATTACTACAAAAAGGTCATTATTGTAAGAGGTAATGCAGGGTGTGGTAAAACCCATTTTTTATGTCATGAAGCCCAGAAGTTATGCAAACAAATAAATGTATATTTATTATTTGGAAGTCAATTCACTGCTTCTGAAGAGATAATACCGCAAATATGTAAATTGCTCAATTTTGATAAAACAGACTTAAATCTGTTGGACGATAAAATGAAACAAAATGATAGTATCGCTTTACTAATAATAGATGCGCTTAATGAGGGTGCGGAAGACAGTTATTGGAAGAAGCAGCTTCCTGTGTTATACGACACAATAAACAACTGTAATAACATTAAGTTAATACTTTCTGTACGTTCTCAGTCTGATGATTACCTGTATTCTACCTTTGCAAAGAACAAAAATGTAGAATATATGACAATAGATGGATTTTCCGATGTTGAGAAAGCTGCAAATGACTATTTTAAAGAGTACAGGATTGAAAATCCAGAGAATAAAACCATTATGCAACGGTACAAATCAGATTTTAAAAATCCGCTTTTCCTTAAAATATTTTGTCAAGCAGCAAAAAGTTATGGAATAAATAAAGTGATTGATTCTCCGAGATCAAACTTATATGTATATTATATATTGGAGAAAAATGCAGATATATGCCGTAAAGTTGACGAAGATGAATATCGTTATATCACTATAAAATTTTTAATGGATTTGGCAAACTATTCACTAAATTATAGACATTGCTTACCAGTTCCACGTGAGAAAGCTCGAATTTATGCTGATAGAATATGTCGTAATAGGACTTGGAGTAATAATCTCCTGAATGTTTGCTTAAAAGAGAATGTTTTATTGCCAATCATTAATAATAATTACAATTGTGTACAGTTTGAATATGAACAATTAGGTGATTTTCTAAAAGTAGCAACTATCAAAAATAGCAAACGCACTGAACAAAGTATTCGTTCTTTCCTTTTAGATGAGAATAAAAAGCATTCTTCACGTTATCTAGAACATTTTATTATCGCTTTATTGTCTGAGTGGGATTTTTCAGATGCCTTATTATTAGATAATACATTTACAAACACATTCATGAAAGAACTGTTTGAAAGTATTAAATTGCAAAATATCAATAGAGAAAGGATTGCTAAATGGAGTTTAGAAAATAGAATTTACGAGCCATACATCATTCTTGATTTAATCGATTCGTTGTCTGTTGATAATATAAGAGTTTTTAATAGTGCAATGCTTGCCATGACCATGTATGAACGCGATATGAAATGGTCAGTTTATATAGGTGATTTGTATAAAGAATATTATGAAGATGACTTCAGACAGCGTATAGACTTCCAAATTCACTCTGAAGATGATGCATACAAAGCTTGTATTTTATTCTTGTGGATGTGTACTTCTCCTCATCCACAAGTTAGACATATTATCCTAAGACGAATAGTATCAATAATGAAAAAATTTGGAAATACAGGTTTTGTATCATTACTCATTGAGGATTTACATACTTGTAATGACCCATATGTATTACATATTCTATATGCTGCTGTGTATGGTTACTCACTTATATCTCGAGATAAAAATGCAATATCAGAGATAGCGAAAAAAATTAAACAGAGTCACTATAGTGATAGAGCTCAGGCACCATTAGATATTATTGTTAGACATTGGACATTATCACTTTTAGCATTTTCTAGAGAATTAGGAAACGAGGATTTGCTATCACAAGTACAACCACCATATGAATCTATGAATCCCAATGGATTAATTATTGATGAATGGGATGATATTACTGAAAATTATTTTGGCACATCATATCCATCACAGTTGCTTTATGAGTCTATTAATGGTTTTGAAGATTTTAATAGATATATTATAGGAACCAATAGTCGTAATACAAGTAATATATATATTAACGAAAAAGAGGGGCAAACGTCTTTTGTTCTTCTTGATGACATTCTTTTAATGATTAATAATGTCATTAAACATGAGTACAACTGGACTGATGAAATTGGAGTATTATTTAAGGACAGCTATTCGTCAAATCGTTTCAAGAATAAGACAGAGCGTATAGGAAAGAAGTATCAATGGTTAGCATTGTATAAAGTTGAAGCCTTACTAAGTGACCATTGTAAAATGACGGATGGTTATAAAGATAGATATAGCAGTAACATATCTGATGATTTGCCAAGTATTCCTTATCCATGGTATTCTGATGTTATTCCATATATAGACCCTACCATGACAGATGAAGACAAATGTGGAATGGAACCTCAAGAAGATGGCTCATTAAACATTGCTGAAAAAATGTCGGACGATGATTGGATGGATCGTAACTTTCCGTTACCATCGCCTGCATTCATTATAACAGACAAACAAGGTATCCAATGGTTGGTACTTAAATCTCATCAATCATGCGATCAAGTTATAACAAAATTAAATAGAGAACTTTTCTTGTTCGTAAATTCCATCTTTATTAAAGATGAGGATATTCATGCCTTTAATAGCTGGGCAAAAGGCAAAAATTTTCATGGAGGGTGGATGCCAGAAAGTCATGGTGCATATGAATTTCTTTGGAACGAATATACATGGTCTGATAGATATAAACGAACTAAATGTTATGAATATGAGAAACGGCCGCATGGTTGTCCATGCGATATTATAATTTCGAATAAAGGACAACTCCAAGAGAATTATGACGGTTTGAGAAATGCCGATAAATTCCTATCAACAGCTTATGCTCCAAATGAAGAGTTAATGAATAAATTGGATTTATATACGGCTGAAAGAGGGGTTGTGAAAAAGAAAAACACAGATGAGGTAGTTTCTGTGAATTTTTACAAAAAAGGATTTAATGGAATTGCAATAAGAAAAGATATTTTGGATCATTATCTTCATGATGAAAAATTAGTATTAATATATTATATATATGGGGAAAAATTCTTACATGACGGACATTATCAACCCAGAAGTACAAGATACGATTTATCTGGTTGCTTTTTTTATAATGGAAATGATATAAAGCCTATTCAATCTTTGAACATCGCTGAGGACTCTTACCAAAAGTTGAAACGATGGGAGGAAGAAAAAGAAGAATCAAGCAAAGAAGATTTTCTATTTGAATTATAGTTATAGAAAACTATTTGAAAAATTTAAAGGATATACTTATTATTAGCTTAGACTATTGGTTTATCATATATTATATAGTGATTAGATCATTACTGTAGATAAGCAGGTCATATCTCTATATATTGTGTCAAGTATGTTTTTAGCTTTTGGTGGAATATACGAGATATTTATATCTAATTATCTCTAATTCTATATGAGAATCTTCTATTTGCCGAAGTGAAAAATATTCATTATCTTTGTTAATATGGAAATTGGTTATTGATATGAAAGATATAAATAGACTGAAAATAGTATTAGTTGAAAAGAAAAGGACGAGTAAATGGCTATCTGAACAATTGAAGATTAATCCATCTACTGTTTCAAAATGGTGTACTAATTCGTCACAGCCAGATTTGGCTAATCTTGTCAAGATTGCCAAGTTGTTGGAAGTCGATGTAAAGGAACTTTTGAATATAGATTCAGTACAGTGATGGAAGTTAATGGGATAGTTATAGATATAGAATACAAACCGATAAAGCATATACATTTGTCGGTTTATCCTCCAGAAGGAAATGTACATGCAAGTGTTCCTAATGGAATGAGTGAGCCGCAGATTAGGTTGTTCATTCTTTCAAAATATATGTGGCTAAAAAGTAAAATTGATGAAGCAACAAGTCACAAATACCAAAAACCTAGAGAGTATGTTAGCGGAGAAGCCCATTATTATAAAGGACAACTATACAGGTTGAAAGTTGAAATTAGGAATACCGGTAAGCAGGAAGTAGCTATTGAAGGAGATTACATTGCTGTTTATTGTAGAAGGCAAGAGAATGCAGAAGATCTTCTTAAAGAATGGTATAGGTTAAATTTAAAGGAACTTCTTCCACCACTCATAGAAAAATGGTGTAAAAGAATGCAAATAGAAATGCCATCATTTGAGGTCAAATCTATGCCTAAAAGATGGGGAAGTTGTAGCAAGGAGAAGAAAAATATCTTATTTAATCTTGAACTTGCGAAGAAGCCAATAGAATGTATAGACTATATAGTCGTACATGAAATGATACATCTGGTCGAGAGAAATCATACCGACAGATTCTACAGGCTTTTAAATACCTATCTGCCGGAATGGGGAAAATTAAAGGATATGCTGAATGAATATCCTGTTATCATTAATTTTTAAGAAATAGCATAACATGAGTGACTATATATCACAAAAGGAAAGGCAATATCAAAATGAGATTGTAAGGTTATTCAGAGATAAACTTAATTATGAATACCTTGGTTCATTTCAATATCCTAAGAATTCGGATACTAACTTAAACGGAGAAAAGAACTCTCCGATAATAGAATCTGAATTAAGGAGGTTTCTTTCATCTAAAGAATACGGATATACAGAGTTACAAATTGAAGAAGCCATCCGTCAGACAAAGGAAATGGCAAGATTGAGTGACAGTAAGCGTGGAGTACTTGCTGACACAAATAATAAATTATACGAAGTTCTCACGACTCATATTGCGATACAGCCGGATGCAGAGCACCATCATGAGAATGTATATCTTTTTGACTTTGATAATCCTTTGGCTAATAATTTTGCCATAGCAGAGGAAGTAAGTTACATTGATGAACTGACGGGGAAGCACAGTCGGCCGGATTTGGTCATTTATGTAAATGGTATTGCTTTATGCGTCATCGAACTGAAACGGAGTACTGTTTCACTGGAAGAAGGTATAAAGCAGAATCTGAGCAATGAAATTGATTTGATACCTTCATTTTTCACAACAACCCAATTTACTGTAGCTGCAAGTGATAAGAACGGATTCAAGTATGCGACAATATTAACGCCACAAAAGTTCTGGTGTCCATGGAAGCTGGATGACCATAAAGTAGGAGTATCACTATCTGACAAAGATTCTTTTGAAGAATTCTTCAAGAAAGAAACATTCTTCGATTTGTTTCGATATGGAGTAATAAATGACGGAGGTACTAAGAAGGTCATGCGTCCACATCAGTATCATGCACTACAAGCGGCCAAACCTAGACTTTTAGAAAAAAATAGTGGTGTCATATGGCATAGCCAGGGTTCAGGTAAGAGCTTGACAATGGTATGGCTTGCAAAATATATACGAAGGAATTTTAAGGATGCAAGGGTGCTTGTCATTACAGACCGTACAGAACTTGACATGCAAATAAACAACACGTTTTTAGGAGCTCAAGAAAGCATCCATAGAGCCAAAAGTTCTGACGATTTGCTTGATACACTTCAGAAAGGTTCTGAGTGGCTTATATGTTCATTGATACATAAATTCGGAAGACACATTGACCCTGCTACAGGAGAGGAAATTGTAGGTGATGATAATGCATCAATCCCATTGGAAAAATATCTTGATGAATTACAGAATATTCTAAAGGCGAAATACCCCACAGGTTTTAAAGCAAAAGGCCTGAACAAATTTGTATTTGTAGACGAATGCCACCGAACGCAAGGCGGTCGTCTGCACGAAGCAATGCGTGCCATAATGGGCGATGATGTAATGTTTATCGGATTTACAGGTACACCATTGCTGCATACGGATAAAGTGAAAGGCGGTTATGTGCAATACAATAAAATAATGAATGAATCAGAACACCGATTCGGTCAATTTATCCATAAGTATTTGCACAAGGAAGCCGTGGATGACAAGGTTATTCTTGATTTACAATATGAAGCCCGGGACGTAGAACAGGAAGTACACAGCAAAGAGAAACTTGATTCAATTCTTGCCGATATGCTGAAAGGTGTAGCAGAAGAGAATCAGGAATCAATTAAGAGCAGATGGGCTACAATGGAAAAGGTCTATTCAAGCAAAGAAAGAATAGAACGTATTGCCAATTCTATTTTTGACGATATGAGTCAGTATCCATTAAATCAGGATTGGTGCAATGCCATGCTTGTTGCTGGTAGCGTATATTCTGCCTATAAGTATTATGAATACTTTCAATACAAGGCAGATAACCATATTTTAAGAGATAGAGTTGCAGTTATTACAAGTTATACGGCATCTGATAGTGATCTTCGAAAAAAAGAAGATGGAAACACGACAACTTTATTGGAATCGAAATATAAGAATGAGATGTTTAAGAAATCTCTTGCAGATTTGAGTGTCAGAAATGCAACAGAGTATGAGGCTAAGGCAAAGTGGTTGTTTACAAAGCAACCCTCACGCATGAAACTTCTCATTGTTGTTGACAAACTACTTACTGGCTTTGATGCTCCTTCAGCAACCTATCTTTACATAGATAAGGATATGAGAGACCATAATCTGTTTCAGGCAATATGCCGGGTAAACAGATTAGGGGTTGATTTAAAAACAAATCCAGAAGACAGTAACTCTATGACTATATTTTCGCATAAAGAATTCGGTCTTATCGTTGACTTTAAGCATTTGTTCAATAAGATAAAAGATGCTATCACTAACTTCAATGACGAAAAGGGAGGTTTTTCTGGATATGATCCTGAAGATATTGAAGGGCTTTTGGAAGATGCGATAAGCAAAAACAAGAAAAGATTTAAGGCTGCGGAGGAAGCATACGATGCAATCAAATCAGATTGGGAAAGAATGGGTATAAACAACGCAGATGCTGTTGTCGAATATTTTCAGAAAGATTTTGAAAACGATCCGGCGAAAGAAAGACGTATGCTTTTCTATAAGATAGTGCAAGCACTCGCTTCATCTTATTCTTGTCTGTCTGACTATATAATAAAGGCTGGATATACCAAGGAGGAAGCCGAGGAAAAACATAAGAAAGTCGGTGAAGCATCTTCCTTAATGTTAAGGGTAAAGCAGGCGTCAGAGGAGGATTTTGACGTGAAAATGTTTGACCCACAGATGCGAGGACTTTTGGACAGATTTATCAGGGCAGATGAAGCAGACTGTATTATACCGGCAACAGCAGATTTCTCGTTTCTGGATCTTCTCACATCAGAGAGTAATACGGAAGAAACTGCAAAGAAGGCACAAAAAGAAGCTGGTGGAAGTACCAAAGCAGCTGCAGAGAAAATAATAGCTAAGGAAAGGCTCGTTATCAATGACTGGAAACGAAAAGATAAAGCAGTTGGAGAATCGTTTGCAGAAAGATTACAGGCTATCATTGACGAAATAAAGAATGAAACACAAGTAACTACTGAAACTATCAAAAAGTTGATCGAGCTGCTAAAGTCTATGCACAAAAAGAGCGATACTCCAAATGGCATAGAAAGCGATTTTGAAAAGGCTTTATGGAATAATCGGGTTGACTGGACTTCACTTGAAAAAGAGAGTGAAATAATCTCTCTAATTAAAGAGATTAGTGAGTATTTCATGACCAAGGTTTTTGACGGTTGGAAGGATTTTACAAAACCTGCAGGATTTAAATGCCTCAAAGGATTGAAAAAGATACTTGGAACTAATAGCAGCGAAGAACAATGCTACATCGTACATAATATAGCAGCTAATAACTTATAAAAACAACAATTATGGCAATTAAGAAGTCTCAGATATACAGCACCTTATGGAGCAGTTGCGATGCTCTGCGTGGTTCAATGGATGCAAGTCAGTATAAAGACTATGTCTTAATTATTCTTTTTGTTAAATATCTATCTGACAAGGAAGACGATGAAGACAGTCTGTTTACCATACCAGAAGGGTGCAGATTTTCCGACTTTTCAAAACTAAAAGGAGAAGAAGGTATAGGTGAAGAGATAAATAAAAAACTTGAAGCTATTAAATCGGCCAACAGTATGTTCCTGAGTAAATTGGTACTCCCAAATTTCAATGACCCAGCTAAGTTGGGAAAGCCAAAGGAAATGACAGACACGCTGTCCAAACTGATAGCAGCTTTTGAAAGCAGTGATCTTGACTTCAGCAAAAACCGAAGTGCAGACGATGATATCCTGGGAGATGCATACGAGTATCTTATGAAAAACTTTGCGGCTGAAAGCGGTAAAAGTAAGGGACAGTTCTATACACCCGCAGAAGTCAGTCGAACGATGGCTAAACTGTTGCACCTTGATGAATTCAGTTCTCCGTTAACGACAATATACGACCCTACATGCGGTTCTGGTTCATTACTATTAAGAGCCATATCTGAAACACCTAATGGTGCAACACCATACGGACAGGAAAAAGATAATTCTACGGCTACTCTTGCTATATTGAATATGCTTCTGCATGGTGTCGATACGGCAAGCATTGAGCAAGGAGACACCTTGAACAGTCCGGAATTTACGGAAGGTGGTAGCTTGAAGACTTTTGATGTCTGTGTAGCAAATCCTCCTTTTTCATCAAAAGATTGGATTGGAGATGCCGGAGAAGATGATGTAAAATACCATAGATGGAGTAAAGATATGTGTCCTCCTGCAAAATGTGGTGATTATGCATTCTTACTTCACTTGATAGCATCTATGAAGACAGATACTGGCCGTGGTGCATGTATATTGCCTCATGGCGTATTGTTCAGGGGAAATTCTGAAGCTACTATTCGTGAGCATATCATCAAAAAAGGATATATTGAAGGAATAGTAGGCCTGCCAGCCAATATTTTCTTTGGAACAGGAATACCTGCATCTATAATCATTCTGAATAAAAAAGGAGCAGCTGACCGAAAAGGAATTTTCTTTATAGATGCGAAAGACGGATTTGTGAAGGACGGAAACAAAAACCGTCTGAGAGAGCAGGATATAAAAAGAATTGTAGATACCTGGAATAACAGAAAAGATGTGCCTTATTATGCTCGTTTCGTATCAAACGATGAAATAAAGCGAAATGAGTTTAACTTGAATATACCTCGGTACATACAGGCCGAAGATAAGGAGATACTACAGGATATCGATTCACATCTTCATGGAGGTATACCGGCTCATGATATTGATAAGATGCAAATTTATTGGGATGTCTGTCCAGATCTTAAAGACAGGCTGTTTGTCAAGAAGGGTGAGAAATATAGCTTGAAAGTTGAAAAGGATCATGTGGCTGATACGATAGCAGAGGAAGACAGTTTTAAAAAACAACTTGCTTGTTTTGAATTGTCTATAGATAAATGGTCGGCAGCAGTTAGGCCACAACTGTTTTCTTTAGGTGAGAATATTAAGCCTAAACAATTGATAACAATATGGTCTCAATCTCTTTTGGATATTATGAAAGAGGATAAAAGTCTGGTGAATGAATACGATACCTACCAACAGCTAATGACCTATTGGAATGATGTCATGCAAGATGATTGTTATCTGATCTCTCATGATGCTTGGAAAGTGAACCTGATACCGGGAGAGAAGAAGAATGCGACTTACGAAGATATGACCTGCGATCTTTTGCCCGTATCAATTGTATTAAAAGAATATTTCGGCAAGGAACTTGATGGAATTGATGAGCTTAGTACAGCATCGTCTCAACTGTACAGTGAATTGCAGGATATGATAGAACAGGCTAAAGAAGAGTCTGGAGAAGAAGATGAAGATGAACTTAAAAAGGTAGTTGACCTCCTTAAAAAAACAGCCGTCTATAAATCCAAAGACAAAAAAAGAAAAGAGTTGGATAAAGAGCTAAAGGATAAAAAGAGTGATTTAACAAAAGCAGTTCAAAAGAAGTATAGTGAATTGACAGAGGATGAAATCAAACACCTTGTCATTGATAACAAATGGCTTGCTACCATATCGGGTATGATATTGGAAGAAATGAAACAAATTACCCATCAGCTGGCACATGAAGTGGTCGAACTGGCCGAAAGATATGAGTTTACGCTGTCTTACCTTTCTTCAGAATGTAATAAGTATGAAAATGAGGTAAATCGTTACTTGAAAGAGATGGGATTTGAGATTGGATAAACCTAAGACAGAAGCATAATAAGATAGTTTATGAAAGAAATAAGGTTTAAACAGACTGAAATAGGATTATTACCAGAAGACTGGAATGTAACAACTCTATCAAGAGTTTGTAAAATTTTTGGTCGAATTGGATATAGAGGATATTCAACAGCTGATATAGTAACTCCTGAAAATGGTGCAATTAGTATTAGTCCCACTAATATCATTAGTGTCCACTAAAAAATCATAGAAGTTCTTTGAAATTATTGAAATTCAA
>ENA-ORNF01002654-ORNF01002654.1-human-gut-metagenome-genome-assembly--contig:-NODE-2654-length-13015-cov-6.463426_pt1 | contig 13015 bp, 16 predicted proteins | sample MGYA00242110_ERZ509012 | MGnify/ENA primary metagenome ERZ509012 (study PRJEB26280, sample SAMEA2338714) | human gut metagenome | biome: human gut; feature: human-associated habitat; material: faeces... | reverse complement strand
ATAAATTAAATTTTTGGAGGTTAATGAGTATGAAAAAATCTGAATTAGTTTTAGGGAATTTAGTAAAAGGATATAAAGGAGAAGAGGAATTTATAATTACTTCATTTAATGATGATATGGTTGTTTTAAACAATAAAAAAGAAGTTAAGGTTTCCACTTTTTTAAAGAACTATAAACTAATCAAAGCTGTTGAAAATAAAGTTGAAATTGAATTACCTACATTCCAATTAAAATTAATGGCTCCAATCATTAATGGTTTATTACCAGAGGCTAAGTCTGGAGAAAAGGCTGGAACAATATATGGAATTAAAGTTGTCAAAGGTGTTAACCAAACTTTAATTTGGAAAGTTCTTAAAAAGGTTTGTGAAAACAAAGATGAAAAAGGAACTGTAGTTACTAATAATTTAAAAGAACAATATCCAGATGCATTTAAAGGAGCTGTAAGATGCTTAGTTTCTAAGAAAAGGATAAACTACATTAATTCCATAATTGAGGCTTAGAAGTGGTCTGAGGGATCCTCAAAATCCCTCTTCCAAATTTAAATTACTATTTACAAATTACCTAAAATGATTTATAATTAAACTATAATAAAGGTTAAGGAATTTACCTTAAAAATTCCTAATAAATTAAATTTTTGGAGGTAAATGATTATGAAAGTGCAATATAAATACAACCCTAAAACTTGGGAGGACTCAGAGGATATAAAGGCTGGCTACCATACTTGCGAATGTTGTGGTAAACAATCAAGCTACACCGGTAAACAATATTGGTATAATGGTCACCTACTTTGCAAACATTGTATAATGGACAAACTTTTAGAGGATAAAGTCATTTATAATAATGATGACGATCTATAAAAAAGAAGAGGATTCAATTCCTCTTTTATACATAATCTTAATTTTTTGGAGGTAAATGAATATGGAAAAAGTTTTATTTGAAAATGGTGTTTATAGAATTGTTGAGTTTAATGGCAAATACTTTGTTGATGAAGTAATGGATGGTGAAATAATTCCTGGTTCAATAGGAATGGACAGAACAGACATTCAAGATTATTTAAATGATGCTGGATTTAATGTAAAATTGAATTAGTTGAAGAGGTATATTAATACCTCTTCTTTTTTTAAGTTTCGTAGAGATAGTTCTAGTGCATTATGGCAATACTTCTTCCTTTATCAACTTTGAAATGTGGGTTAATCTTAACGATAATGTTTTAAAAAATTCATTTTACTATTTACGTTTAAATGTTTATAATGTATAATATAAATATAATAAAGGTTAAGGAAAAAGGAGGTTAGTCATCATGGAAGTTGAAACTAGGAAGGAGTTAAAAAAATATTTAAACGAGAATGTAAAGGTTGAAGCTACTTTTATTTTAAACTCTATGGACCGTTGGAAAAAAAATAAAGTAACATTATTAAAAAACTTATATTTAATCAAAGAAAATGGACAAAAAGTTTTAATCTCAGACCATATGTGGGTATACAAAAAAACAAATACATTTAATGGTTTAGCAAAGAAAGACAGAATTACTTTTAACGGAAAAGTATATGCATATACAAAAATTAGAGATGGTAAAAAAGTTGAAGATTATGCTATTTCAAATATTACTTCAATTATTAAAAGATGAAGAGGTATAATAATACCTCTTCTTTTTTGTTTCCAGAATTTTTAATAATTAGTTTTTACCTTTTTTAAAAAATTCTGGAAATTTTAAATTTGTCAGAATTAACATTTTATTATAAAGCTTCTTAAAAGAAAATTTAAATTACTATTTACAGATCATTTGATTTAGTATATTATATAACTATAATAAAGGAAAGGAAGAAGAGGAAAGATCAAAACAAGAGATTTTATAAAAACATTCAAAGAAAATTCAAATTACTAGTTACAAAATGGCAAAAATAATATATAATATAATTATAATAAAGGTAAAGGAAACTACCTAATAAGTTTCCAATATGATTTAAATTTTGGAGGTTAATCAGTATGAAAAAGATAGATTATAAAGAATCAGATTTTAGTTTAGAAGATTTAGAGAAAATCAACGAATGTAGAGAATGGGTCGACGATTATATCGATTTAAATGCTAGAAAAGCAGTAGATCCTAACAAGAGAAGAACAGTTTTTTATTGGAAAAAAGTATTCGAGGAAACTTTGCCTTCTTTCTTATTAGAAAAATTCTATGACGAATTAAGTGGAGAAAATTTTGGTTTGGCAAGGATTCCTTTGATAGGCGATCGTCAATTAAGTAGATTACAAGAGATTTTAGACAAATACCACAGAAAAATTTTATATGTTATAGTTAATTTAAATATGGTAAAATACCATGAACAAGAAAAAATGAGAAAACGTGAAGCCGCTTACCCAACTCCTAAAACTTTTGACGAAGACACATTAAATAGGTATAAAATTGAACAAAAACTTATTGCTCCAACTCAAACTGGTACTGAAGAATGGGCAGAAAAAATGGATAAAGTTCCTGGTTACTTACTAACAGGTAGAGTTCTTCAAAACATTCAACCTTTGGAAGAAATCTCTGATGGTGGATTTTACAAATTAAAGATTTATGGTAGAATAAACGGATCTTACCCAGTTGTTATTTATGCAGGTTCTAGAATTGAAGACATTAAACTTTGCAACTCAATGCAAGAAGCATACGAAGTTGGTTTGGCTAAATTGAAAGAAATGAGTGGTAGTACAATACTACCAAACGGTAGATAAAGAGAAACTTAGTTTTCTCTTTTTTTTCATTTTACTATGTACATATTTAACTAATTAGTGTATAATATAATTATAATAAAGGTTAAGGAAATGAGGAGGTTAATCAAGATGAAGGCAAAATATTTAATGGATTTTATAAAAGATGAAGAAAAAGAAGAATTTAAAAGAAAAATTGCTTTGGAAAATAAATCTTTTACAAGAAGCAAAATTAGAGAAAAGTTTTTAGAAATTGCCGAAGAAATTACTAAAAAAATTAATGACTTAGAAGATCAATATGAAAGCGGTCAAATGGATCTAGAGGAATATATTAAAAAGAAGGACGTTTTAATGGAGTTAAGGATTAAAAATAGAAATACTTATTTAAGAAAAAATTAGGGATTTTTTTATAAATCCCTATTTACTTTTGCAAAAAAATTAGTATATAATTAAACTATAATAAAGGAGGAATAATATGGACGATTTTAATAGAATTATCAAACTTGAAAATGAAATTGATCTTATAAAAAGAAAACTTAAACAAAATGAAATTGAAAAAACTAATTTAAAGAGTAAGTTAGAAGATTATATAAAAGAGTTAGATACTATGAAATTTAATTATGATGATTTACATGCCGGTTCAAAACTTAAGTTTAAGGATGAAGATAATAACATATATGAGTTCATCATAATAGTTAATGATGGTACGTTTAACGTAATTTTAATTTCAGATAATTCAAATGTGTATGATTATTTTAAACCTTATTGTTACTTTGATTATAAATGCATTTATGTTGACACTTTAATTGCTATTTTAATTGATGAGTACAATTTGGAATTGATCGACACTGAAATTTAAATTACTATTTACTTTTTTCCAAGTCTAGTATATAATATAATTATAATAAAGGTAGAGAAAATAAGGAGGTTGTTCAATTGTTTGAAGAAAATCAAGAAAGAAGATATGATAAGTTTGTTAAGGAAATTAGTTTTCCTGAATTTAAAGAATTAGTAGATAGTGGTAAAATTAATAAGAATGCTGGTTATGAAGAGGTTTTTTGTTATAATTTAATTCCTCAAGAAATAGATGATATGGTTGATTCATTTATGGAAATGATGGATGACGGCGGAGCTTATATAGGTGTTGAATTAAAACCAGAAGAAATGTGTGTTGCAGCTTATGCAGTAAAAAATCATTTTGATATTTTTGATATGGTATTTGTTTTAAATAAAAATCGTGTATTAAAGGATAAAATTTATGAGACTTTTGAATGTGACGGATCTATGGATAGTTATACATTGGCTAATTATATAGATAAGGAAGCTGCAGAAAGTAAAGGTTATAAGAAAGAAGTAGTTGATGCATTAGGTTGGAATAAACAACAAGAGCACGTGGATGAAATTGAAAAGAAATATGCTGATGGAGAAATTTCAATATTTGACGTATATAGAGAATTTAATTGGGCAGATGATGAGTCTTTAGATGAGCAAAAAGTTAAAGATTTATTGGCTGCAGTAGATAATATGGATTTTGACGACATGCTTGAAAAAGTTAAGGATTTTACTACACAAGAATTTGCAATATTCTCTGAATTGTTGAAGAAGGACCATCCAGAAGTTCAAGAAAAATTCAATAAACAAGTTGAAGATAAGGAAGAACAAGCTAAGAAAGAGTATGAAGAGGCTAAAAAGAAAGCCGAGGAAAGAAAGAAATATTTGGAAGAGGTTAAGTGGCATTACAATGTTGTGGCAGATTTTGAAGGAAAGAGGCTTGCTGTTAGATTAAGACCAGAAGGAGAACTTGAAGGTGAATTTAATGACGATATACCTGAAAGTATTTTGGAACCATTCTTACTATTAGATATTAAACAAAAATACTCTAATGATACTTATGTTTACTTTGATGAATATAATGTAAGGACAATGATTGCATTACCAAGAGAAATTATATACGATCTTTCAAGAAATGAAAAATATATATACGATGCTAATTTAGAGCTTACTGTAAATCCAGACTTTGTTGATATTTATGAATAATTTACTGAAGAGGGAGATGTTCTAATTTCCCTCTTTTTTTTAAAATCACTGTTTACTTTTTCCCTCATATAGTATATAATATAACTATAATAAAGGTAAGGGAAAACCTAATAAAATTCCTAATAAATTAAATTTTTGGAGGTTAATCTTATGGTACAAATTAAAATTAATGATATGGTCGAAATTAAGGACTTCTGTGAAGGAGGAAAAACTAAAGTATATAAAGTGATTGCTACTAGAAATAAAGAATATGGCGTACCTGGTAGTACAATCACAGTTAGACAATTAAAACTTAAGACTGAAACAGGTTACGACAAATGGGTTGATGAAAGAAGACCAGATGTGAAATTAGTTAAAAGAGCTTTATAAAAGGAGGATAAGAGTGGAAGAAAAGAAGAAAAGACCAAAGTATAAGAAGTACCCGATACTCGATACAGTTGAGTTTCTTAAATGTCATGCAGATTGGGAAAAGTTTGCTAGAGATAACCACATTCCAGTATTTGAGGATCTAATCAATGGTGATTCGATCGAGAGTGTTTGTACTAAATATGGAATTAAAAAGAATAATATTTACGACTACTCAGCTTCACTTCGATATAGATATGATAATAAGATTACTACTTGTAATAAGAGAACTCGTAATGAGAGCGAAACAGTTGCTAAATTGAGAAAAATGTTAGAGTTAGTTACAGAAGATGAATTAAAAGAAAAGGTATTAATCAAAGGAAGAGAATTAGATTATATATTAAAATTTAAACAAGGAAAAACAATCTCTGAAGTTGCCAGTGATGAACATGTAGTTTTCTCAGCAGTTTGTATAGCATTATTTGGAAATGCTAATAGAATTGGAGCTGCTGGAAGATTATATCAGTACTTAAAAGATAATGGAAGAGAGGTAGAATAAGTGTACAATATTAAATGTTGTTGTGACATGGTTATGAAAGCCCTTCAGAAAGAAGGTTACAAAGCAGAATTTTGTGGAGAATATCCTTGGGAAAAATGTTATAATGCGAATCATCAACCAACAAGAATTAATGCAGAAGAGGTTGAAGTAGTAACAGATGCTACTATAGACGTTTTACAAAAGTTATTTAAAATCATTGAGGTAAAGAATACATTTGTAAAAACTTGTGTTGCTGAATGTGTAATCAAACAAAACATAATTCATGTAAATATCTATTATAGAGGTGATTCAGTTTCTAAAGTTGATGGTAGAGTTTTAGAAGCCAAGAGTTATGAAGACGTTTTAAGGAATAGAACATTTTTACATGAAACAATTACAATTGATAGTAAAGGTGCAATGCATAACTTCCCAGGTAAAAAAGATGCTTATAAAGACGTAGATACAGAAACTTTTGGTACCATAAGAGAGGTTAATGAAACTTTTAAATTAGATCCATTAAGTATGCTAAATTTAATAGTTAAAATTGGTAAGTATAAAAGGTTTAGATTATTAAAGAAACAAACACAAGCATTAAAAGATAATTATTCATTATTATCCTATGAAGATTTTAAAGACATTACTGGTTGTGTAAATCAATTCATGAGTAGTAGGTTCCCTAAGAAGTCTATTAAAGCAATAAAGGAAACCATGATAGACTTTCAATATAAGGCTAGAAAGCCATTTGAGTTTCTTTCTTACCTAAAAGATGAGACTATAGATAATTTAGAGAAATTAGAAAAGGAAGATTTAATTTCAAGGTGGGCATATGTACTAAAAGACGTACCTGAAGACATTAGAGGTAAGACAATTAGAATGTTTAAGTTGGATCTTACTAGAATTAGTTGGCTAATTAAATATTATGAAATGCCTTTATTGGATGCTTCAGAATATAAGCAAGCCATTTATAATGCTAAGGAAGATTTAAGTACTTTGAGAGATAGAAGATGCAATATATTTATCTTATATCCAATGCTTTGTAAATTAAAGATGATTTATTCAGCTATAGATCCTGATAATGAGAGAAAATACCAAAAGATGCTAGATATTGTTTGTGGAAGGCCAATGTATTTAGAACAAATCTACTATGAAGACGAAGATATTTGTAAATTATTAAATGTAAGTTTCCAAAATATAGAACTTGAATGGTTTACTAACTACAAGACAGACGTAATTTACAATGTTCTAATGACAGATACTCATCCAACGGATTCTGAGTACTTGCAAATAATGCATGATCTTTTCAATAATAACTATGCTAACTTAGAAGAAGTAGTTCCTACATTTGAGGGAGAATATGATGCTCAGTATGATGAAGAATATGAGGATGAAGAGGAAGAGGAAGCAATGGAGCATACAGAGGAATAGCTTACGTTTTAAGAAATGATATATAAAAATGTGGCATGGTAAAGTATAGGTCTTTGCCTATACTAGAAAATGCCACACTATTTTAAAATTACTATTTACAAAATCAAGAAAATAGTGTATAATTAAATTATAATAAAGGTAAGGAAACTTACCAGTAATATTGAAAGGAGGTGAAAAAATGGGATTTAGAAAGATGCCTGATAATGAAATGAATTTAGTCTATAAATACTATGGTAACTTTACAGCTAAAGAAAATTATATATTTAGACAATTAGTTTTTAATTCATCAATGATCTATAATAAAGTAAATTGGTATTTTCTTAATCACAAATTTAACAGTAAATTACAACCCCAAATAGTAAGATATTTAACAAAATATGATGAGCATGGAAAATACTTCATTCAACAAGAATGTGGAGAAATAATAAGCGGTTTAATAAATGATTGGAAATCGTTTTTTGCAGCTAGAGAAGAACATAAGAAAAATCCTAAAAAGTTTACTGGTAAACCTAGAAGACCAAAATGTAAAAAAGTAAAAGACAAAATGAATGAAGTAATTTTTGATGAAAGAACAATTTTGGGTTTACCGGGTATTAAACACAATAGAAAAAATGCAAAAGGAGTAATCAAAAATAATAAAATTAGTTTTTCATTATCTAAAAAAGCTAAAAGAAAATTTAAAATGAAAAATCTAGAAGTTAATTTATCCAATTTTAAATTTCCAAAAGGTTTAAACAAAAATCTATCTAATTTGCAACAAGTAAGAATTTGTTATGATAAGAAAAATGAAAGATTTTATCTAGCATTTATCTACAGAATAGAAGCATCTTCATTGGATGCTAATAATAATGATATAATGGCAATCGACCTTGGACAAAATAACTTGATAACTGGAGTTTTCAATAAATCTTCTTATAGGTTCATTTTAGATGGTAAAGAATTAAAATCAAAAATTGCTTATGTAAATAGTAGAATGGCTAGACTACAATCTAAAGAAATGAAAAAATTAAAAAACAGCAAAAAATTTAAAGCAACAAAGAAAATGAAAAAACTTTATAATTATTGGAAAAACTATACTTGGACTTACATTCATAAATGTAGTAATAAAACAGTTAAAAAAGCATTAAAAAATAAATGCAATACAATAGTAATTGGAGATTTTAAAGGTATAAAGAGAAATAAAAAGCGTATGAAATATTTTGCAACTATACCTTACATTACTTTAATAAATCAAATTAAATATAAGGCAAAAAAATCAGGAATTAAAGTAGTAATGATAAATGAATCTTATACATCAGGTTGTAGCTGTATAGATGATTATGAAATATCTAAAGAATGTTACAACAAAAAGAGAAGAAAGAAACGTGGAGATTTTGTAACAAATAATGGTTTTCACATCAATGCTGATGTAAATGGTGCTTACAATATTTTAAGAAAATATTTAAACAATAATATCCCTCAGTGTCTGATAGAAGATACTTATAAAAACTTATATTTAACTTACTTGAACATGTATCTTGGGCTTAAGGGTAATGCCGCATTAACGAGCGGGGTAAATAGAATTATCTATTCACCGGTACTTAGACATTTATAATGGTTTTTTAAACCATATATCATTTTATTATTAAATGATATGTTTACTACGTCTGGTAGTAGATTCGTAAATGTTTTATAAGTACAATTAAATCCGGACTTAATTTAATTGCTAATAAGAAATGGATTTAAAGAAAGTGGTATCAGGCAATACATTTTAAAAATGCATATGTAATATGCATCTTAAGTAAGAAAAAGACGTAGGTCTTTAGCCTGGACCATCGTTATTAATGTAACTATAGTAAATAGTAACTAGTTTTTGTATTAGCTACTGGAAAAATTTCATTTTATTGGAGGTTAAGATTATGAGTATTGATTTTGAATATTTAAATAATTTGAAATTAAATAAGGTTAGTATTGACAAATTTGGAAACGTCCATGATAGAGTTTCAATTTAAAGAGTTGTTGGAATAACTTCTAGTGGTAACAATTTAATTTGTATTGTTGACTATGCTAACTTAGAAGAAGTAGTTTTTACATTTGAAGGAGAGTATGATGCTCAATACGATGAAGAATATGAGGACGATGAGGAAGAAGAACAAGTAGAAGCAATAGAGCACAGTAATGAATAGTTTACTCTAAGAAACACTTATGTCGAGTGGTTCATATAAGGAAAGGTATGGATCTTTAGTTTAGATCAATTGTTGTAATAGTTAACAAAAGTAAACAGATATATTATACCGGTTAACAAAAGTTAACAGGTGTATTGTATGGTTAACTTTTGTAAACATACATGTTACAGAGATCAGATTTGAGAAGTATACACATCACAGAAGTTTGCTCTAAGAAATGTGTATACTACGAGGTTAATGGTAAGAAATATATATACTAGACTGGTTAACTGAAAGAAACAACGTGCAGAAGCTATTGATGAACTCTAACACAAGTAAAAGATGAGATTATAAACGAATTATGGATAAGTCTTAATTGGTAATTAATTAACCAAAGTAAATAGTAATGTAACTATAGTAAACAGTAGCTAGTCTTCGTATTAGCTACTGGAAAAATTTCATTTTGTTGGAGGTTAAGATTATGAGTATTGACATTGAATATTTAAATAATTTAAAATTAAATAAAGTTAGTATTAACAGATTTGGAAACGTCCATGATAGAGTTCCAATTCAAAGAGTTGTTGGAATAACTTCTAGTGGTAACAATTTAATTTGTATTGTTGACAATAAATTAATTCATGTACCATTAGAAGAAATCGAGATTGAATCAGCACATGTAAAGACTTTAGAAACAGTAGAGTTTAACTAGTTCCTATCATTTTTACTAGTATTTGAAATTACTACAATTATTTTTAACTACATTTTATTTTGAGAGGTTCTAGTCTATGGACCTCTTCTTTTATATACTACATTAAAGAAAGGAAGTTAATTGAATGGAAAATTTATATGATATATTAGGAGTAAAGAAAGATGCTTCAGATCAAGAAATAAAATCAGCTTACAGAAAGCTTGCTAAAAAGTATCACCCAGATATTAATAAAACTCCAGAAGCTGAAGAAAAATTCAAACAAATAAATGATGCTTATTCTGTATTATCTGACAAGCAAAAACGTAGTAATTATGATAATTTCGGGGATCCTAATGGTGCACCATTTGGTGGTGGCGGAGCTGCTGATAGTCAAGGATTTGGAGGCTTTGGAGGATTTGAAGATATACTTAATAATATATTTGGTGGTAGTAGTAGAAGAAATAGAGCTAATTCAAATCAACCACAAAAAGGTAGAGATCTTCAAGGACAAATCAAGATAAAGTTTGATGAAGCTGTTCATGGTTGTAAAAAAGAAATTTCTTTCTCAGTTAGAGAAAAATGTACTATTTGTGATGGTACTGGTTCAGCAGATAAAACTTATGAATCTTGTCCAAAATGTAATGGATTAGGAGTTATTAGAAAAACTACTCAAACTCCTTTTGGTGTTCAGACTGTTGAATCTCAATGTAACGAATGTAGAGGTAGTGGAAAGAAAATCAAAAAACCTTGTAGACAATGTAGTGGTACTGGAAAAGTAATGAAAAAGAAAACAATTTCTGTTAATATACCAGCCGGAATTAATATGGGAAATGTAATACCATTAAGAGGTCAAGGAGAAGCTGGAGTTAATGGAGGTCCTAATGGAGACGTTTATATTACTGTTTATGTAGAACCTTCTAAGACATTTGAAAGAAATGGAGCAGACGTTTACAGTACAATAGAAATCAATTCTTTTGATTCATTATTAGGATGCAAAAAAGTTATTAAAGACTTAGATAATAAAGATATAGAAGTTAATATTGCTGCTGGAATACAAAATGATAGTATTATTACAAGATTGAATCAAGGTATTAAATATGTAAATGATCCAAATAGAAAAGGAAATCATTATATTAAAGTCAAAATAAAGACTAGCAAATTAAATGATAAACAAAAAAAAGAATTAAAGAAGATAATGAATATGAATTAATTTGAAGAGGTAGATTTAAATACCTCTTCTTTTTTTTGTTTTTTAAATGTAAATAAAAAAGTAGATCCTCTTTGATATTAAACAACACCAAATAGGATCTACAACAATTTTGTTCTTCTTATTAAGAACTCTTTCTAATACTTACATAGTATATATTGTCTTTTAAGATAGCCTTTTCATAAATTTAATATTTTCACAAGCTTAAGATATAAAATTTTAAGTTAATATTAAATTTAAAAGTTTATTCCCATACTATTTTGTTAACGTTTCTGTAAAAAAAGTATAATATACAATATAAACATATAAAGAGAGGTAAATTGGTATATGAGTGATTATAATGTTTTTTTAGAAGAAATGAATAATGGAATACAAGTTTCTAAGAAAAAGGGTAGAAGGCAAAAAAATCAAAAAATGATTGTATATAATGAAAACACTGAAAAGCTTACTAAAGAACAAATAATTGCAAACAGAAAAGAAGAAATAGAAAATTCTAGATTAAGAGATTATGAATTAGACGATGGAATGTTAGTAATGATATATAAAGAAGAGGGTTTTCCAAAAACTTATGGTGAAGATGACGAATTTATAGTTTGCGGCGTAGTTCATAAGAATATGGGAGAAGTTTATATTAGATGGTTTACTAATCAAGGTAATTGCGTAAAAGGTTACAAACATAAACAAAGAGGAATAATTCCAGTTGAAGTTTTCTGTAAATCATTTAAAGTATTCAATAAAGCACTTTTAACTGGTAAACAAGTTAGATTTTTAATGTATAAATACAATTGCTATATTACTGGAACAAAGTAGATCCTGCCAAGATCGTTGCACTATAAAAAGCCTCTTCATCATTTAAAAGAAGAGGTTTTTTTAATGTTCAATTTTTGATATGTTCTTATTGATATGTACGTAAATATGTAGATCTGTAAAGTTGTATCTATGTACATAATTTTGATTTATAAAATTTACTATAACTAGTTTGTAAATAATGAGAATAAGATCCTGCTAGTAGAAACTAAAATTATAATGCAATATAAGAAAATGTTCACGTTCAATGCATAAAATAAACAATACTTTTAAGAGCATTGTTTAATGATTTTAAGATTGATCAGCACGAACAATTTAATAATCAAAAAATAAACGTAGAACATTTATGCACTGCCTTTATTGGAATATATAAAAAACAAAAAAATGAACAACAACTATAAACTTTTAATATATAGAATATTAAAAATCTATATCGTTAAATATTTAACTTTATTGTTATACCATATTTTTATTTTCCTTTTCCTTTGTACAGTTTTATTATATTATAATTAAATCTAAAAGTAAACATTTATTTGAATTGATAACTATTTTCATTTGATATTGATAATCATTTTCACCTGAAATTGATAATCATTATCACTAGGACCAGCCCGCGGCTGGATGATAATGAAAATCATTATTGCCTGATATTAATAATCATTATCATTTAATATCGAAAATCATTTTTGTTTGATATTGATAATCATTATCACTCGGAAAATGCCCTCGGCTAGTTGATAATGAAAATCATTATCATTTAATATTGAAAATCATTTTCACCTGAAATTGAAAATCATTATCACTATGACTAGCCCGCGGCTGGCTGATAATTGTTTTTAATTGATATTGATAATCATTATCACTAGGACCAGCCCGTTTTTTAAAATTAAAAAGGGAAGAGGTATATGGATCCTCTTCCTTTTTTCCATGTTTTATTTCACTGCCAGTTAAAAACTTTTTTAAAAAAGTTCAAATTACTATTTACTTTTAAACGTTGATAATGTATAATATAACTATAATAAAGGAAGAGGTGAAGAGGAAATGAAATAAAACATGGAAAATGAAATGAAATAAAACATTGACAAAATTCAAATTACTATTTACAAATGATTAAGATTAATGTATAA
>ENA-ORNF01002647-ORNF01002647.1-human-gut-metagenome-genome-assembly--contig:-NODE-2647-length-13048-cov-6.511968_pt1 | contig 13048 bp, 9 predicted proteins | sample MGYA00242110_ERZ509012 | MGnify/ENA primary metagenome ERZ509012 (study PRJEB26280, sample SAMEA2338714) | human gut metagenome | biome: human gut; feature: human-associated habitat; material: faeces... | reverse complement strand
GTGCTTTCTAAAGAAAAAATTAAAAACTTTTTTGGTGAATATGAAGATTGTTGCATAGTAAATTATTATGATGTTCCTGCAGTTGTGTTGTTTTATGAAACTGAAGCAAAGGTTTTTGGCGGGAATGTTGATGGCGAAAAAATTGCCGACATTTATGAAATAAATTGACTTTTGAAGTTCTATAATATAAACTGCGTTCGTGAAAAGTAACTCAATGTTTAAAAAATGTCCTAGATGCAAAGAAAAATGTTTTGCACATGAAAAGGCTTGTCACGAATGTGGCCTTATTTTTGATAGATTAAACTACACTTCCAACAAGACTGCAAAAAAACTAATTCTCAAAGGAAATAGAAAAGACACAATAAGAACCAGTGATTGGCCTTATGATGCAAAAAAATCAACCGCACTTTTGCTCTGCGGGTTTTTGGGCTTCACTGGGGCGCATAACTTCTATCTTGGAAGATTTTTTAAAGGGGCAGTTTCGCTTTTTGGACTGATATTGTCTGTTATTATGGTTGTTCTAAACGACCAAATTTATGGAACAACAACTTGGAACGTGCTCTGGCTTTTGGTGGTCATTCCAGGATGTTGTGTGTTAATATTTTGGATTTCGGATTTTTTAACAATACTTTTTGAAAGATATAAAATTCCAGTTGCAATTGACGAAAACTTGATGAACTTAAAAAATAAAGTTTTGGGTGAAGAACTTGAAAAAATTAAAAGCGACGGAAATAAAATAAATAAAAAAAAAGGGCGATTTCTCGCCCTGTTGTCTGGAATTAAGAATAGTTGGAAGTATGAAAAAGATATTATTATTTAACAATTTTTTGCAGAAAAGAACAATGCACACCTCGGGTATGCAAAAGACCTATTATTTTGGGACAGTAGACCTATGGGCAATTAGCCTGTTGGGTGATTAAAAAAGTTTTTTTTCGTGGAAATTTTTTATGACCGTTGTATAATTTATTTGTAAGAAAATTTTCCCAAGGAGAAAATGATGAAAAAAGATATAGATTGGAAAAACCTCGGTTTTGGTTATATTAAAACCGATTACAGATATGTTTCGAATTTTAAAGACGGAAAATGGGACGACGGCGAACTTTCGACCGAAGATATGATTACAATGAGTGAATGTGCTTGCGTTTTGCAATACGCACAAACTTGCTTCGAAGGCTTGAAAGCATATACAACGGTTGACGGAAGAACGGTTTGCTTCCGCCCTGACTTGAACGCAGAAAGAATGATTCAATCTTGCGAAAGACTTGAAATGCCTGTGTTCCCGAAAGAAAGATTTATCGATGCAGTTCTCAAAACTGTTAAGGCAAACGTTGATTTCGTACCGCCTTACGGCACGGGGGCAACTTTGTACTTGAGACCTTATATGTTCGGCTCAGATGCAATTATCGGCGTAAAACCTGCCCACGAATATCAATTCAGACTTTTCTGCACACCAGTTGGTCCTTACTTCAAAGGCGGTGCAGAAGCAATCACTTTGAGAGTTCCTGATTTCGATAGAGCCGCTCCGCACGGAACAGGTCACGTTAAAGCTGGTTTGAACTACGCAATGAGTTTGCACGCAATCGTTGACGCTCATAACCAAGGTTATAACGAAAACATGTACCTCGATTCTGCAACAAGAACAAACGTCGAAGAAACAGGCGGTGCAAATATTATCTTCGTTACAAAAGATAATAAAGTAGTAACTCCGAAATCCACTACGATTTTGCCGTCAATCACACGTCGTTCATTGCTTTACGTCGCAGAACACTACCTCGGACTTCAAGTTGAAGAAAGAGTAATTCCTTACGAAGAAATCAAAGACTTCAAGGAATGTGCACTTTGCGGTACTGCAGCGGTTCTTTCTCCTGTTGGCAAAATTGTAAACCACGGCGAAGAAGTTACTTACAAGTACGAAAACGGTACAGGCGAAATTACCCAAAAATTGTACGAAACATTGACTGGTATTCAAATGGGTAGATTAGAAGCACCTGAAGGCTGGATTTACGAAATTAAATAACCGACATTATTAATTCATAAAAACGCTGTTTCTTTGGAAACGGCGTTTCTTTTTGGAAAAAATCAACTTCAAAAAACTATTGAAAATAGATTTTTCGGGATAAATTCCTCAGAATAACGGTTATTGATATCATTTCTTGTTATTTGAGACAGGTTTATTTTTCCACGCTGAATTTATAATCAATTTCTCGACAGAATTTTTCACCGACCTTCAAAATTGGTTTTTCAAAATCCTCTATATTAACAGCATTCGGATAAAATTGCGGTTCAACACACAGAGCCGAACGTTTTTCATAACGTTTGCCTGATTTGCCGAGCGGTTGAATCGGTTTGCCCAAATGATTTGCAGTATAGAACTGAAATCCCGGAAGATTTGTCGAAACAGTAAGAACAATGCCCGTATTCGGCGATTTTACCTTCGCAACGTCTATCAATTTTTTGCCGTCATATCCATCAACACAGAAATTTTGGTCAAAGCCTGCACCAATTTTCAACTGTTCATCGTCTTGCCCAATCACACTCGAAATCTCAGTTTCTTTACTGAAATCGAACGGAGTTCCTTTTGTTTCCTTAATTTCCCCCGTCGGCACGGCAACTTCGTTGCAGACAGTGAATTTTGAAGAAGCGGGAAGTTGCACAAGGTGGTTCAAAATAGCCCCTTCCTGAGCATTTTGTTCCCCGTCAAGATTGAAATACGAGTGATTTGTAAGGTTTATGACTGTATCCTTATCGGTTTTTGCTTCATAAATAATTTTAATCGCATTGTCATCAGTGAGTTTATAAATCGTCGTAAACTCAATATTTCCAGGGTGTCCGCCAACACCGTCTTTTTTCAAATATGTAAATTTTACGCCATTATCAATTAATTCGTAATTCCAATTTTTGATATCAATTCCGTCAGAAGCACCGTGACAGTGCGTTCTTCCGCCATCTTTATTTTTTTCTAATTCATATTTTTTTCCATTCAAAGTAAATGTGCCGTAGTCAAGTTTATTCGCAATCGGTCCAATCGTGCCACCTGCGTGTCCTACGGGGAAATCGGTATAACATTCTGCTGAATTATAGCCTTGTGCAACATCGACGAGGTTGCCGTTTTTATCCTTCATACGGATTGAAACAATCGTCGCACCAAGTGTCGAAAAGTCAACGCTCATGCCGTTTTTATTCTCAACAGTGAACAAATATGCTTGTTCGTTTGAGGATTTTACAAGACCAAATTCTTTCATTTTGTATTTCTCCGATAAATTTTTATTTTTTATTTTTTTTGTAAAAAAGTAAGGCGACTTTACACAGAGCAAATCATGCCTTTTTTCAACAATCACCGTAGTTTTCGCCGACAAATTTTCGGCTTGAAAAGTTTTTTCAAAATCATAATTACAATCGTATATCATTCAACAATTTTAGCATATCGAGTATTTTTCCGCAACGAAAAAAGCGAAATTATGCAAAAAAATCCCCGAGAAATTATCTCGAGGATTTTTGAAAAACTTAAGCGATTTGTGCTTTTTTATCTTTAGCGTCCTTGAGGACTTGATATTTTTGCATATCTGAAGGACATTCGGTCTCTTGAGTGCCAGTGACGTTGCCCTTGATATCGTAAGACGTTGTGATTGTTTTAACCGTACCGTCAGCCGAAACAGTTGTTTTTGCGATTGATTTAACCGAACCGTCTTTGTTGTAAGTAAACGATGCACGATTGTATGTGCCGTCCGCACCAACAGATGTTTTGACGTTCAAGCGGTTTGTTTTCATGTCGAAAGTATAGTTTTCAACCGCCTTCGAACCGTCTGAACTGCTAATGACTTCCTTAACAACACGACCTTGAGTGTCTCTTGTGTACTCAGATGATTTTGTAACTTTGCCTGTTTTATTACCGTTTCCATTAACACCATCTGTGCCGTTGCTGTTGTTTGAACCGTCAGTTTTGCTGCCGTTTGTGCCGTTTGTATTATTTTTTTCTGAATTGAGGTTTGAAACATCAGGCAATTCTTCTTTGAATTTTTCAAGTGAATTCAATGCCGATTGTGCATCTTTCTTCAAATCAGCGGCTGCATTCGGGTTTTTCAAAATTTCGTTTGCCGCATCGATAATAGGTTGTTCAATCATGTTATACAAATCATGCGATGTTGTAAGAGCACCTTTGACCGCATCATTCATCGTTTTCGTAGTCGATGCTTCCAAGTTTTGTCCAGATGTCGAACGTTTCGATTCAATATTATTGAACAATTCGTGGAATGAATTAATTGAATTATTGTACTTATCTTGTGCCTTCGAGATTGCAGTATCGTCGCCGTCATGTTCTCTTGTTGCTTGAGTATAAGCATCTTGGAGCAAGACTTCCAACGAACCCATCAAGTCGTTTGTATAAAGACCTGCTTTCGTTAAAGCGTTCAAGCCTTGTTCGTAAGACAGAGTTTCATTCGTCTCTTTCTTTTCGGAATCTTCGGTTTTCTTTCCTTCAGAGAAAGTGCCTGTTTTCGTTTCGGAAGTAATATTACCGTTCTTATCGTATTTGATTTGTGAAGAACCGATTACATTGCCGTCTTTATCGTATTTATATTTGTTATGTTCGAGAAGAACGCCGTTCGTTGCATAACGTTTTTCTTCAAACGGTCTATTTTCTGAATCCAATTTGTCCTTAGATTCACGAACACCCGATTTATAGAAGGTATAATTTGTTGTCGATTTAACATTTCCTTCTACATCATAACTGATTCTTTGAGTGTTATTACCTTCTCTGTCATACTTGAACGTCATACCGCCAACGTAGTTGCCGTCACCGCTGTAATCCGTTCTCGTCATCGAGCCGTCTTTTTCTTTTGTATATTTACTTACATTGACAAGTTCGCCGTTTTTGTCAAAATACATTCTCGTACTTACTTTTCCGTCCTTGTCATAAGTGTACGTTCTCGTTCTTGTGACTTCTCCATTTTTAGTATTTTCAATTTTTTGGAAAGTCTTTTTGTTTGTATTGATGTTATATTCGGCGTTTATGATTTTTCCGTTTGCCAATTTTTCAACAGAATTTTTTCTGTTGCCAGTTTTTGTATCATAATTTGTATCTTTTACATAACCGTCCGGTTTTGTTTTTTGTGTCGAAGTCAATTCGCCGTCTTTATTGTATTTGTAAGTCGTTGCGTAAATTTCTTCGCCCAAAGTATTTTTTGTAACCGATTTGGATTTATTTCCGTCAGCATTGTATTTTGTATCGGTATATCTAATTTCTTCGCCATCTGCATTTTTTGTCGTTGTTTTTGCAGATGCAATTTTGTCATTTTTGTAAGTATATTTTGTATTGTCAACAATACCAGTGCTTACGTCTTTGAATTGTTTGGATACTCTTTGACCTTCTGAATTATACTTAATCGTTGTGATATCACCATTCTTATCGGTTTTTACGGCTTTGCTTTTTTCACCGTCTTTATATGAAACGATTGTTTTTGAACCGTCTGCACCTTTTTTGGTGGTTTTAACTTTTTCACCTTTTGAATTATATGACGTTACGGCTTTTCCACCTTTTGAATCAACAGTTGTAGTCGATTTTTTGTTTCCAGTTTTTGTATCGTATTTGGTCTTTGAGGTCGTGCCGTTTTCTTTCACAACAACTGTCGAAGTCTTATTGCCGTTTTTATTGTACTTTGTAGTTGCTGTCGAACCGTCTTGTTTTACGGTTACAGATTCTGTTTTTTTGCCATTTTTGTCATAAGTTACGGTTTTATATGCACCGGTTTTTGCATCAACGGTCGTTTTCGTCATCGAGCCGTCTTTATTTTTTACCGTACTTGGTTTTATATCAACTTTTGCTTTGGTGTCTTTGGACGCAGCAGGTTTAGAAGTGCTATTCGATTTATTCGTTTTCGTCGTAGTTTTGGCTTTCGTTGAAGTTACTGCCTTCGCTGCACTCGCCGCTTTTGTATTTTTTACACTGACCATATTTCCACCTCTTTAAAAAATTTTTACTGCACCATAAACATTATTTACCCATGTTAAGTATTTGAATAACGAAAAATTGCATAAAAATTCAACAATATTAACCTTTGTAACTCATTTTTTTAAATGAAATTCAAAATTTTTATAAAAAACGCTTTACAATATTAAATAAAAAAACTATACTGAGTATGTCCCTTAACAGGGAAGAAAGTGCAAGAGAGTGGTTAAGAAATATATTTTAAGTTTAATTGCGGTATTTGCAATAGGCATGCCCGCTTTGGCGAACGATGTCGAAGAATACAAATGCGATTTGATGATAAAAGGTTACGAGTTCACAAATGACGGACTTTCAGAAGCAATCATCAAAAGAGACAAAGACGCTATTGAACTTTTTGTTAAAACAGATTTAAACATTAATATGCCCGACACTGAAGGTTACAGTGCATTGGACAGAGCAATAAAATCAAATAACCCGGAAGCCGTTGCCCTTATTGCAAAAGCAGGTGGCGAAACAAAAAAACTTCCCCCAGCAGAAGTTCCTGTCACAGCAGAAGAAAAATCGGTTGAAGAAAAACCGACCGTCGATGTTCCGCACGTTACCCCTCAAACCGAAAACCCCGAAAAAGTTGAAGTTGAAAAAATATCATTAAATCAATTTTGCGAATATGTAAACGCCAACAATCTTGAGGAAGTTGCCAAAATTGCTCAAACTTCTGACGAGATAAATCTTTTGTCGGACGAAGGACTTGCACCGCTTCATTATGCCGTTTTCAACAACAATATTGAAATGGTAAAACTTTTGCTCAAACACGGAGCAGATGCAAATGTTTTGGCTGATGATGGAATGACACCTTTAGACATAACCGTTTTGAACAATCAAAAAGAAATTGCAAAAGTATTAATTGAACAAGGTGGCGAATTGAGCGACAATGTGGCTGGCGAACTCGAAAAATTCGGTTGCCCGATAAAATTTGATGAAGAGTTAAACCTTTATCAGGCTGATTTTGACAATATTTTCGCCGCAATGAACAAAATTCAACAAAAAATCGAAAACGAAAAAAAATAATTGTAATTCATTTGCACGAAATTCTAAAGTTGCCTGATGAAAAAAATGTAATTTTGTTATAAAATATATTACAATAACAGTGCAGCACGAAGAGCAGAATATGATTACGACAGTAAAAAACATTCTCGAAAAATATATTTCATTAACTCCCCAAACAACAATCATCGTCGGATTTTCGGGCGGTTGGGATTCAATGTGTCTTTTACACATCGTAAAACAATTATCGGACAAATACGGATTTAACCTCGTAGCGGCTCATTTGAACCATGCTTGGCGTGGGGAAGAATCTGATGACGAAGAAGCAAATGCTCAAAGATTTTGTGCCGAATTTGATATAAAATTCCGTGCAGAAAGAATTGACGATGACATCAAACAAACCGAAGCCGTCGCAAGAGAACAACGCTATGAATTTTTTAAGCGAACTTACGACTACAACAGGGCGAACGTCCTTTTGACCGCTCATACAAAAACAGACAATGCAGAAACAATTTTGTATAGAATAGCAAAAGGTACGGGTTTGAACGGTCTCGAGGGTATCAGAGAATATCGAAAACTCAATGATATGAACATTGTTCGACCACTGCTTTCCTTCTCAAGAGCAGAAATTGAAGCATATTGCCTTCAAAACGAACTTCAACCCAACAACGATTCAAGCAATCAGGATACGAGATTTGCCCGAAATAACATTCGTCACAACATCATGCCCCGTTTGAGAGAAATTAATCCGAACGTGGAAACATCTTTGATTAACCTTGCTGAAATTGCAATCGGCAACAACAAAATCATAGACGAATTGATGGAAAATATTGAAGGACAGATTGTTCTCAACAACAAATGGCTTACGCAAAACTTTATGCGTCTGAATTCCGCTATTCGTCGGCATTTCGTATATAATTTGTTATTAAAAAATGACATTGAACCAAGTTTCACAAAAGTTCAGGAAGTTATGAACTTTATCGGAGACAACAACCTTTCTAAATCAGGAAAGACGCTGTCTTTGACCTCGACGTTGACGCTTTTCGTTTCGCACAAATTCACATACGTTTTGGACGAAAACGACACTGCGGAAAAATCGTTAAGAGAGGTTGTCATCACTGGCGAAGGGGATTTTCCGTTCGAAAATCGTGAAAGCCTTGTTATCGAAAAATATGACAAGGACATTGAATATTTCCCCAAAAAGACCGCAAGATTTATTTTTGCAGACTTATCAAAAATAAAATTCCCATTAGTCTTGAGAACGAGACGTGATGGTGATATCATTCAACCATTAGGAATGAGTGGAAAAATGAAATTGAAAAAATATTTCATTAACCGAAACATTCCGGGACACCAAAGAGACAAACTGTTACTATTATGCCAAGGTCAAGAGGTGCTTTGGATTGCAGGTGTCGGAATGAGCGAAAAATTAAGAGTAACAGACAAAGCAACACACAAAATAGAACTCAAAACGGAGATATAATTATGATAGATATTGATTTTTTGAATATGCCCGACAGGGATATCAGAGAATTGCAAGTCCTTTTCTCAGAAGAAGAAATTGACAAAAGAACTCAAGAACTTGCTGATATGATTGACGAAGAATTTCCGCAAGACGAACCGCTTTATGTCATCAGTATTTTGAAGGGTTCAGTTCTTTTCACCTGCGACTTGATTAAAAAGATGAAAACCCCTATTCAATTAGAATTCATCAAGGTTTCAAGTTACGGCAACGAATTCAAATCAACTGGTGATGTTAAAATCATCGATTCAAAAATCCCGAACTTGAATGACCAAAACGTCTTAATCGTTGATGATATCTGCGATACAGGCAACACAGGCAAAACTTTGCTCAGCATTTTCAAAGATGAATATCACGCTAAAAAATTGAAATTCGTAACTTTAATCAACAAAAGATGCAACAGAATTGTCGACATTGACCCTGATTTTTACGGATTTGAAGTTGACGATAAATTCTTGGTCGGCTACGGCTTGGATTACATCGGATTTTACAGAAACCTCCCTTACGTAGGTTGGTTTCCGGCATAACAAATAAAACGTTTTTTACTTTGGGCGGAATTTTTCCGCCCTCAGTTTTATGGGCAATTTTGTGCTAAAATACATCAAAAAGAGAGGAAATATGTCAAAAATCGAAATTTTAACGGACGAAATAACGCAAAACCCCGATGATGCAGAAAGTTACATCAACAGGGGCGATTGGTACTATCAACAAAGAGATTTCGAAAACGCACTCTACGATTACGAAAAGGCAGTCGAGTTGGGTGAAGATTTGGACGAGGATGTTTGTTATTTAGAATGTTTGGATTTCAAACGTGCTGATGAAAAAATTGCAGATTTCTCGAAAAAAATCGAGAAAGAACCTGAAAACATCAATCATTACACAGCAAGAGCATATTTTTACAGTTTAAAAAAACAATACGATAAAGCGATTTCAGATATTTCCGCAGCGATTAAAATTTCTCCCTCAACAATCCTCTATCACGCACAAACAGTGCTTTGCGAGGATTTAATCGAATATAATTTGACAAAAGCAATCGAAATCGCAGAGGACGAAAAAAAATACACAAGTTATTGGTTCAGAGGTAATCATTACAAGGAAAAATACCTTGCTAACAAAGAAGATGAGCACCTTTTGGAACAAGCGGAAGAAGATTATCAAAACGCAATCGCTTGTGCAAAAGACAAACATTCGGCTTACTTTGAAATCTCAAGATTTTACGAAGACGTTGAAAAATTTGAAGAAGCGATAAAATCCTGCAAATCCGCTGTTGATGAGGCTGATGCGGCTGACGAAGTTTTATTCCTTGCAAAATACACCGAACAACTTGCGACTTTATTTTACGAAACGAAAGATTACGAACGAGCAGTCGAATTCGCAACAAAGGCAATCAGTTTGACCGAAAACGAACATTCCTTAATGCACCTTTTAAAACTACGTTCAGACAGTTACAAACAAATTGGAGAACACTTCAAAGCATTTGAGGACAAGGAAAGATTGGAGCATTTAATCGCCCACCATCATTGCCACGACGAGCATTGTCACGGGCAACACGAATAATTTTCACAAAAAAAATTGAGTTTTCGCTCAATTTTTTTATTTCTTATTAAAAAACATATTCGCCCAAACGCCCTATTCGTCCTCATCGAGGTACTCAATCAATCGAGCCATATATTGTTCAAGCGAGGATAATTTCGTTTCCATTGAATCAATTTTACGAGCGAGAAGTTCAGTTTTCATACTATTTTCGTTCGTGCTGACGACCTGCGATGCAATGAAATCGAGAAGATTTTTAACTTCTGAATTGTCAGGTTTAAGTGCCGAGATTTTTTCCTCAAGCGATTCGACAATTTGTTGCGACTCGTCTTTTTGTTCAATAAATTCCGCAATCGTGTTGAGTTTTTCGAGAATTTCTTCCTCAGCGGAAGATTCGACAATCGGAGTGCTTTGTGGTTGCAAGTTGTGGATTTCGCCCGAAATATCAGATTGAAAATCTTGAACATTTTGCGCAATTTGACTTGATTGTTCATTAAATTTTTCAAGAGCATCAGTTGACTGTTCTTGCATTTGTTGGATTGACTCAATCACTTGTGCTGACTGAGATTGCAACGCTTGAATATCTTGTGCTTGAAGTTGTTGTTCTTCCAAGATTTTTTGAATTTGAGCATTTTGTGCTGCCAAAATTTCTTGAATTTCTTGATTTTGCTTCGTCACAACATTTTGGATTGCAGCATTGTTTTGAGAAATAATTTCCGCAATCTGTTCTGCAACGTTGTTTTCAGCCTTTTCTTCAGTTTTAGAAATGTTTTCAAACGAATTTTGAATTTCCAAAAGCCTGTCAACTTGCTCGTTGTATTGCTTGTTAATTTGTTCAGCCTGTTCATCTTGTTGAGATTGAACGTTGTTGAGGTCAGTGCGGATTTGGTTAATCATTGCACCTGCCGAATCAATCCATTCAGCAAGGTAGCCAAACGCTTCCGTCATAACCATTTCAAAATCTGAACTTTTTTTTGAATTATTTTTTATCTCATCGATTTTGCTTTTCAATTCGGCAAACTCAAACGTATCCGTCGTGTCTCTGAGAGAATCGATAATCGTTTTGAGGTTGTTCAAATGACCGACCATCGTATCGTTTGTCTTGTCGGTATCCAAAATCATTTTGTTCGTACGACTGCTCAAATTCGACATATCTTCTGTCATTTGAGTGAACAATTCCTTGATGTCTGCAAGGTTTTGCGAGTTTATGGTCGATTCTGTTTCGCTGATTTGTACGGACAAAGCACGAACCTGAAGTGCAAGTGCATCGGCCTTTTTGCTCCAATCCTTGATTGCATTGATGTTCGTGTAAAGGCTGTCGATTTTTTCGGTCAGTTTTTCGTCCCGTTCGAAATCCGACTTCAAATCTTCAATATCTTTTGCAAATTTATCAAGGTTTTTGACCCAATCGTTAATGAAAGTTAAATTGTCATAAATGATATCGACCTTGTCACTGTTGAGGTCAAAATCTTCACGCAGAGCATCAAAATCCTCAATCAACTTGTCAGATTTATTTGCCCATTCATTGAGCATACCGATGTTTTCATAAATAATATCAACTTTGTCCGAAGCCTCGTTGAGTTCATAATCGGACAAATCCTCAACAAGAATTCTTATTTCATCAAGAAGTTCCTCGTGGCGTTGTTCAATTGCTTGAGTGCCTTTCATGAACTTACGAACAACACCTATTTCGCTGTTGTTGTTGCGAATTTCGCTCAACGCATCGTCACAAAGCGACTTGATTTCTTCTTGAATAACGATTTTTCTCAAAATTTCTTGAATTTGAGTGTGCAAATTGCTTCGAACTTGTGCAAGTTCATTTTTAATTGTTGCAAGATTTTCTGACGAACGAGTTTCCAAAAGTGTAACATTGTCAGAGTTTGTTTTGACAAAAAGAGCCTTATTTTCTTCGTTATAAGCCTCTAAAACATCAGCCTTCGCCGCAACTTCATTGAGATTTTTAATTTCAGCAAGAAGTTCATCTTTCGATTTTTTCGTCATACCGACGATTTGCTTCGTACGTTTTTCGGTCTCAAAAATCGCCTGCTTATCAATAGCCTTAACCTCGTCAGAAACGGCATCAACGTCCGCCTTGACTGCTTTTACGCTATTTGAGATATGCTTTAATTGTTTTATCGTATCTTGTTCAAGATAATCTTGAATTTCGATAAATTTATTTTTCAATTCCAAAATAACAGAAGTAACGGTTTCGCTCAAATCGCTGAATTGCCCTTGAATACTTTCTTCCAACTCATTTTGGAAAAACGTCAATTCGCCTTTCAATTTTTTAAACTGGAATTCATCTCCAACGATGTCGATTTCGTCCTCTTTTTCGGCTTGAGCCTTCGCAAGTTTATCCACTCGCTTGTCAACTCTGTTTAAAAACTCTTGTAACTGCTTGACCGCTTCGTCAGAGTTCGTTTTATTTTTTTCTTCAACAGAGTTCAATATTTCATCAGATGATTTCAAAAAATCCTTGATTTCGTCTTTCGCATCGTCTTGTTCTTCAACGATTTCGGGCGATTCTTCAACCTCGGTTATTTCATCTTGAACAGGCACAACCTCATCGTTTTCAGCAACATCATTTTCGTCCTCAACGATTTTTTCTTCCTCGATTTCGGACGTCTCTTCTATCGGCTCAAAATCCACGTCATCACTGACTGTTTCAAGTTCTTCATCTTCCAAATCAGCCTTCTTGATTTTGTCATCGAAATGATGTTCCAAAATCAAATCAGCAACCGATTTTTTATTCTTTTTGTTAGATTTCTTTTGTGCCATGATAACCTTGAAAACGTTTTCCTTGTCATTATTGTATCAAATACATTTTAACGGTGCATTTTTTTAAGGTTATTTTTTCAACCAAAAATCACCATTTAAGACAAAAACCATATATTGCAAGGGTTTCAGCCATTTTTAAATATTACGATACGTTACAAACTATTTCAAATTATCTATAAATTTTTTAATAGCCTTCAAATCTTTTTTCGTAAGCCAACGGGGAGAAT
>ENA-ORNF01002646-ORNF01002646.1-human-gut-metagenome-genome-assembly--contig:-NODE-2646-length-13050-cov-3.485956_pt1 | contig 13050 bp, 7 predicted proteins | sample MGYA00242110_ERZ509012 | MGnify/ENA primary metagenome ERZ509012 (study PRJEB26280, sample SAMEA2338714) | human gut metagenome | biome: human gut; feature: human-associated habitat; material: faeces... | reverse complement strand
GAATATTTGGATTCCCCCTGCATACGAGGAAAAACATCAAAATGTACCACAGAGGTCTTTAATCCAATATCAGGAATAATGCCCCTCAGGAACAGATTAACTTCTTCATACTCTGCCAGTGCATCCAGCGCCTTGGCACTCATTAATCTGTAATCGGCTGAATTCTCGTATATATTACACCCAAGAAAATGCATTAATTTATAAAATATTGTTGCTGTTGTCTTTTTAAAGAATGAGTCTGTGTTTCTTGAGTTTCTGACTCCGTACACAATTTCACTACCGGCATAATATTCGGCAATAAACCGATCCATTGCCTCAATATCCTGCTGCAGATCCGCATCGATCGTAATCACAAAGTCACAATATTTTCTGGCATACATCATTCCTGCAAGAATCGCATTCTGATGTCCCCTGTTATGTGCAAATCTAAGCCCCATCACTTTCTCTTCCTTTTTGAATAAGGACTGTATAATCTGCCATGTCTTATCTTTAGAGCCATCATCTACGAATACAATCCTGCTTTCCTCGGATATCAGTCCTTTAGTTGTCAGGTCTTCCAATTTCTTTATCAGTGAATGTGCTGATGTCTCTAATGCTTCTTCTTCATTATAGCAAGGTACAATAATTGAAATTTTATCCATAATCTCACTTCTTTCTATCTAAGAAAACTACTACAATAAAAACTATAAATCCAATACTAGTCAATATCATTCCTATTTTTTTATAAGGAGTTTCATAAGTTATTTCAATATGATGTGATCCTTTCTTTAAAGGAAATCCCAAAAAGGTATGATTTACTGTTTCATATTCTATCTCTTTTCCATCTACTAAAATATGAAATCCCTCATCATATGGAAGACTTGTTACAAAGTATCCATCTTGTTTCATTGTAATATTTCCTTCTAAATAATCTCCATTTGTTTTTTCTTTATTTAATTCAAACGGCATAACATCATCATTTATTGTTTCTAAAATAGAAGTAGGAATTTGATATGCTTGTATATTTTTTAAATGATAAGTTCCTTTTTTTAATGATACTTTCAAATATTTTTGATGTTTTTGATTAGAAATCACATAATGAAATGTATGATTCTTATTTTGATACTGCCATTCGGCACACGTTAATTTATTCTCTATGCCTTCTATTGTCATACTAAGATCTCCGACAGTACAACTTTCTTGTTCTACTACATCCATAGAAAGTACAATCAATTGATTATTTAATACATCTTCAGGAAGTAAAATTTCAAATGTTGCATCTTCTTTAGCATTTAATACAATTTCATCATTTTTTCTTTTAATCGTCACATTTTTTAAATTGTCTACACTTAAATTTTCTAAAGGTTCTACGTTATCAATTTCTGGACTTTCTTTAGAATCTTCGGTAATTGTATACTGTAATAGTGCTAACACATTTTCAGGGTAACTTAATTCTTGATATGCTTTTTCACTAATAATTTTTGTTCTTCCATAAAAGACAGGTAGAACTTGATTATTTTCATACAAATAATAAGTTCGGTCTGTTTTTTTATCATACACTTCTTTTATTTTTTTATAACCACCAGCTAATTTTTCAGTAGAAACAACATATTTTACTCCTAAAAAATAAGATGCAAAGATATTATCATTTTCCTTTAAAATCATTGGATTTCTTGAAGCATATGCAATTTTTAAATCATTTCTTAAAAATTCATTATAACCTTTATGATAAGTTGAAGAATAAATAGAAGTTCGATAAGAATTTGAAGCATATACTTTATTTACAGTATATAACACATCATTTTTATCACTCATTCTGACAAATTGCTGTTCTTGTTTTAAAACCTCTTCTATTAAATTATTTTTAACTTGTGATTGTATTTGATTATAATAAGTAGTTTTTTTAGGATAGTCCTCTTGTATTTGATAAAATAGACATACACTACTTGCAATGAAAAGTGTTCCTAATCCCAAAATATATACATTTTTTTTCTTTACCGAAAGATAACTCAAAATTATCACTACGAATAAATCCAAATAATAAACCCATACTATTGTTTCATCAAATACTTCGAAACAAGAAAATAATAATACAGCTATTAAAACAGGTTTCCAATTTAGTTCTTTCGTTTGAATAGATTGCAAGAAATTAGCAAGAAATAATGCCAAAACAGGAAAAAATGGAAATAATATTTTTTCTCTAACATAAAGTGTTCCATTCAATATATAAATACAAATTGGAAAACATAAAATCAATAGAAAAGCAATACTTAAAAAACGGTGTTCTTTTTTCTTGCTAAAAATACTAGCAAAAATAGCTACTACCATTGTTGCAGTAACTCCTAATGTATAGGAATCATAAAGTAATCCTGATAAATTAGCAGTTGGAATGAAAAGTGATAATAAAGAAATGGTATTTTCTTCTGTCCCTCTTCCTGACAATATAACATGTGCAGTTGGTAACAATAAAATTGCTGACATAATAATTGCTAATATAGTACATAAAAGTAACGGGTATCCGTTTTGTAAAATCTTTTTGAATTTAAAACTATTTTCTCTTCTAATCACTTCTGAAATGGTATAAAGAGCAAGGACAACAATTCCTGTTACACTATAATAATAACTCATCATAATCATCATAAATACACTAAAGATAAATAATCCTTTTTTCTTTGTATCAAAATAACGATCAATCCCAAATAATCCTAAAATTAAAAATGGCATATAATTTATAAACATATAATGACGATGGGCATGAAATACCAAAAATGTACTAGATACCATAATCAATGTTACTAATAATGATAAATTATTTGAATATTTTTTATGACACAAAAACTCATATAATAAAATCCCGGTAGATAAAATTAAAATCATATTTAAAGCAATCACATAATGTGTCATACTAATAAATGGCAATAAATATGAAATCATAAGTAGTGGATTTAATAGTCCATAATATGAAAAAAAGTATATATTGTTTCCACTACCAATATGAAAAGAATAATCAGGAAATAAATCATGCGTATTATAAAATAACATTCGAAAATAATCAGCAAAAGTAGTATGCTGACCAATCCAATCTGTTGTTGAACCAAATATAAAATCAGTTCCTAATGGTAATATCATCATAAATAGTAAAAATACTATAATGCAAGCATAATGAATATATTTTTTTTGAATTTGTTTTTTCTTCATTTCATCCCTCTTTTTACATCATTATTATACTATAAAATTTATAAATATTCTATTTTTTTCAGTACTTATTATTATAAAGTAGCATAAAATAGTTAAAAAAGGGTTGCAAAATAAAAGAAATTATTATATAATTGAAATTGTCAATGAGAGATTTGTGTAAAATTTGTCATTGCGCCCGTAGCTCAGCTGGATAGAGTGTTTGGCTACGAACCAAAAGGTCAGGGGTTCGAATCCCTTCGGGCGCACCACTTAATCGGGAAATAGCACAACTTGGTAGTGCACTTGGTTTGGGACCAAGGGGTTGCAGGTTCAAATCCTGTTTTCCCGACCATTATGAATTAAAAGTCTTGTTCTTCAAGACTTTTTTTATACATCGGAAAGTAGCACAACTTGGTAGTGCACTTGGTTCGGGACCAAGAGGTCGCAGGTTCAAATCCTGTCTTTCCGACCAATTATAAATAGCAAAAATAAAAAGGCATGAAAATTCATGTCTTTTTATTTTATCACTGCTCCAGTTGTAGAAGCTACAAAAATGTTAACAATTCCAAAATCTCTAGTTTCAATTGTTACTACATCCTTTTGTGGATATGCAATAATATCATACTCTAGTCCATGAAATTTAGCAGGGTTTAAATAACCTTTTTCATTTCCTACTACAGGAGGAACATTCGTTGGATATACTCTCCATTTACTTACTGTTTCTGGCAAATATAATTTTTTACTTTGAGTCGTTTCAGATACCGTTACATCTTTCAAATAAATCCAATTAGCATTTTTACTTTCATTTGTATCTTGAATTTCTGTTTGATCCATAAAAAATAATGCATCAAAGTCAATCTCATTAGGAAGCATATAAATACCATATTGATTTTTTTTCCAATTCTCAACAGTATATTTTCCTCTTGCACCTTCAATATGACAATGATATCCAGTAGCATTTCCTTTATTACCCTTATTTCCTAATTTTTCTCCTTGTCTTACAATTTGGTTTACCTTAGCATTAAATGAATTATCATGTGCAATTACAAAAGTAAAATAATCAATTATTCCATTCGCAAATCTTACTTTTTCTAAAGATTGCCACATCGACTGCCCTGAAGAGGGATAAATCCATACACATTTGATATCACACGGAGCATAATATGCTTCATTTTTATCAAATTTATACCCTATATCACATGCCATTGTTCCTTTATGTGAATAGTTTCCATTTGCCCCTTGAGTAATTTTTACATAAATAAAAGGACATAATAAATCTTGTATTTGATTTCTTCTACTAGTCATTCCTTTTTGCATTATTTCATCTCCTTTCATAATATTACATTCATATTTTTAGTTTTGAAATAATCAATTTTATACATATTCATAAAAAAAGTATCCGTAGATACTTAAATAAATAACTTTAATACATTAGAAACAATAAAGCATACCATGATTGCCACAATAGTTGTTAAAAACATTGTAATCAATGTCCATTTCATACTACCTGTTTCTTTTTTTATTGTAAGGCAGGTTGTAGAACATGGAAAATGTAATAAAGAAAACAAAATGGTACAGATAGCTGTAATAACAGTCCACCCATGACTCACTAATACTTGTTTCAATATTACTAAATCACTAATATCAGCCATTGTTGTTTTAGATAAATAAATCATTAAAATAATGGGCATAACAATTTCATTTGCTGGAAATCCTAAAAGAAATGCCAATAAAATAGCTCCATCTAAACCAATTATTTTAGCAAATGGATCTAAAAATTGAGAACAAATTTGTACTAATGTACTTCCATTTAATTGAATGTGTGTCATAAACCATATAATAATTCCCGCAGGGAGTGCAACACTAACAGCTCTTCCTAATACATATAACGTACGTTGAAAAATAGAATTTAAAATCACTTTTCCAATTTGTGGTTTACGAAATGGTGGTATCTCTAATATAAATGAAGATGGAATTCCTTTTAATATTGTTTTAGAAAGTATATATGATATAAGAAAAGTCATCATAACTCCAAACATAACAATACTAGTTAATATTAGTGAACTACAAAATGAATTTACCATATTCGAATGAAACCCTACAAAAAACATGGTAATAATGGAAATCATGGTTGGAAATCGTCCATTACATGGTACAAAATTATTAGTAATGATTGCAATTAATCTTTCTCGCGGAGAGTCAATAATTCGTGTTCCTGTAACGCCTACGGCATTACAACCAAATCCCATACACATAGTAAGCGCTTGTTTTCCACATGCATGACATTTTGAAAATTGTTTATCCAATTGAAAAGCAATCCGTGGAAGTAATCCAAAATCTTCCAATAAAGTAAATAATGGAAAAAAGATAGCCATAGGAGGTAACATAACAGAAACAACCCATGTTACAGTAAGATAGGCACCATCCATAATAAGACTAATTAACCATTTAGGTATTGTTAATATCTCTAAACTATATTGTAACCAAGTCCCTAACCACTCAAAAAAATGAAATAGTAATTGTGAAGGATAATTAGCACCAATCATAGTTAACCAAAATATCATAAATAGTAATATAAACATAATAGGAATTCCAGTCCATTTATTCTTTAATACATTTTCTATCCATTGGTATTTGATAGTTGATTTCTTTACTTTTTTTACAACCATTTGATTTATTTTTTCAGCATCTTTCATGATTTGTCTTACTTCAAAATATTTTAAAAATGAAGTTAATAGTTTTTGTTCTTTCAAACAACACCGTACATCTTCTATTTTTTCTTTTAAACATAAATGTTTTTCTAATTTAAAATTTGTTACTTGCTCTAATTTATCCAACATTGTTTTATCATTTATCATTAATTTAAAAGAAAAAAAACGAGAATTTAAATAATCTGGTAGCAAAGGTTTTAGAGTATTTTCTACTTCTATTAAATACTGTTCTATTATTTCTGGATATTTTACTATATAAGAATGAGAAAATGAACTTTGTACTTTATCTTCAATCAATTTTACTAATTGTTCAATGTCTTGCTTCTTTCTAGCACATATGCCAATTACAGGTACCTTTAATATATCTGATAATTTTTCTATATCAATTTCTATTCCCATTTTTTTTGCTTCATCTAATAAATTAACACATACAATAACTCGAGGTGTTATCTCTAAAATTTGTAAAACTAAATTCAAATTTCTTTCCAAGCAAAGTGCATCACAAACTACAATCACTAAGTCATAATGTTCAAAACATATATAATCTCTAGCATGTTCTTCTTCTTTAGAATGTGAAATTAATGAATATGTACCAGGTAAATCATATATTTTATAATTTTTATCATGGTAAGAAAAATATCCATATGCATTATCTATTGTTTTACCAGTCCAATTTCCTGTATGTTGTTTTAATCCTGTTAATTCATTGAAAATTGTACTTTTTCCCACATTAGGATTACCTGCTAAAGCAATTGTTTTCTGTTGATGATACTTTTTATAATATCCTTGTTTAAAGCAATATTTCATGATTTATCCTCTCTACTTTTATTTTTTGTGCATCCTTTTTTCGTATTGCGATAACAGCACCTCTAACATAGTAAGCAGCAGGATCGTTCCAATAACTCTCATATTTTTTTTCTACTTTCGTACCTTCAATCATACCAATATCCATAAATCGCCTTGTCATTTGATCGTCTGCTATAATTTGTTTAATTATCACCTTTTCATTTATAGAACATTCATCTAAAGTCACACTATCACCTATTTCTTTTTATTTATACTTTATTATATGTATAAAAAAAAGAATAGGGATGACATTTCCCTATTTAAAAAATAATAGTTTCAATTTTAATTTTAGAAAATAATTCATGATCATCTTTTCTTTCTTCTAAAGAAGTTGAAAATACACCTGGATGATTACTTGTTTGATAATAAAACCATTCAACAATATCTTGGTATTCTAAAAAACATTGTTCATTTTCAAATGATTCTTTTAAAAACTCTAACAATTTCATTCTGCGATTATATTTTGTATAAATAATTCCAGATTCAGGTAAATATGCCCTTAACTCATTCATACATTCTCTAACACTTTTTTTCATATGATTTTGAAACATAATTGTTTTTGATAATAATGTATTTCCTAAAAATTCAGTAAATTCCCAAGGTGTCATCTGACCTAAATCTTGCAAATATAACATATTGCGATTTCCACATACTTCATTTTTATAAATATCAGAATAAATTACTTTATTTTTTATAAAGTATTGTTTTGCAATATTTTCTAAAAATTCTTTAGCGGTGATTTTAGTACCATCTTTTTTTAAAACAGTTCCATCACTTCTAACTAAACGGATAAAATTATAATATAAAATATTTTCAATACTTTGATATATATCATCACCTATTACATAAAAATCTGGTTTGATATTAATATCTAGAGTTTTGATAATATCGATATCTTGTATTACATGAGGTTGATCATATAATTTAAATTTTTCTAAGGTATCACTATTAAAACATATTTTTGATTTTGAAATATGATATTGTTCCAATTTATTTTCTAATTGTTCTTTTATATCTTGAAAATAATATTGATTATTATTCATATAATATTTAATAAAATGTGGTACTACTTTTAATATTTCAACCAAGGCTTGGCTTTGATAATTATGATTATTTAAATAATTACCAATTTCAATACATATTTTTGATATTAAAATTCGATAAGTCTCTAATTTATTTTGTTGAATTGGTACTATTTTTTTTACCTCAATAAAATAATAAGCCACATCACGTAGTACTTCCTTATCTTCCAACATACGCTTTAAAGTAGTATCAGTAATTACATCATAAAATAATTTTGTTCTAAGATCATTATATGATTCAGCTTCATATTCAGGTTCATCACCGAATCCAATCCATTGATCAATAGCACCAACTAATATTGGTGGTTTTAATGATCTTTCCATAATTTTTGGATAATCTCTTTCAAAAGATTTTAAAACAGTTATATATTGAAAAATATGGAAGGTATCCGTATAAATAATAATTTTATCATCTCGTATTGCTCCACTCGTGTCAAATTTTAAATTATAAGGTAATTGACATTCTTCTAATTTTTCAATCAGTCTTCTAATAATAAAATGAATATCACTGTTTAAACAATTTAAATAAAAACGATGACTAATTGGATTGGAAATAGTACTTGAAACATTAATTTTTTTACTTTCTAAATGACACCACTTACTTGTTGTAATACCTAATATTTTGTCAAAAAAATAATTTGATACAAAAGAATTCTTTTTCATTTCTTCATAAGATGAAATTTGCTGCAATTCCAAATGTAATTGTAATAAATCATGTTTATTATAATCTAAATCTTTTGGACATTGAAGCTTTTCTTGACTTAAAAGAAGAATTTGTTTTTTCCACTTCGAAAAAATATCTTGATATAAACGATTTTCTTCTTGTTCATTTTTTTGATCTTGTGTATGGTGATAATAATTTAGTAATGATGCATAAAAGTCATGATATGATAACGGTTTTTTATTGATATATTCATCTATAATATGATTGATGTAATTAGCATCTACATGCGCTGATTTCATATTATGATACAACTCTGTATATTTTCCCATATTATCACCTTATATATTATACCATATTTACTTTTATAAAAAAAAGATGTACAAGTACATCTTTAATCTAAAATATTTTTTAAAACAATAGTTTTTGTTCTTGACATTTCCTTTAATGTAGTAGAAATTCCTTCATTACCAATTCCACTATGTTTCCATCCACCAAATGGCATTTCTGCAGCACGATAGAAACTTGCACCATTGATTACTGCTCCACCACATTCTAGTGCATTACATACTTTAAATGCTTTTTTCATATCTTCTGTAAATACACATCCACATAGACCATAATTTGATTGATTTGCAATTTCAATTGCTTCTTCTAATGTATCAAATCCAATTACTGGAATAACAGGTCCAAAAATTTCCATATCTTTTGCTACTTCCATATCTTTTGTTACATTGTCAAGAATTGTTGGTTCATAGAATGCTCCATTACGACGTCCACCACATACTAAAGTAGCTCCAGCGGCAATCGTTTCATTTACTTGATTTTCTACTCCAATAGCAGCTTTTTCGCTAATAAGACATCCAATTTCTGTATCTGGGTCTAATGGATTACCAACTTTCATAGTAGCAATTTTTGCTTTCATTTTATCAATAAATTCTTGTTTTCTACTATTATGAATTAAGAAACGTTTACTAGCGCAGCATACTTGTCCAGTATTATAAAGTCTACCCCATACTGTTTCTTCAATTGCTTTGTCCATATCTCCGTCTTCTAAGAATAAGAAAGCATCATTTCCTCCTAATTCAAGCATAACATGAGATAAATTTTGACTTGCTGTTTTCATTGTTTCCATACCAACTTTTGTACTTCCAGTTAAACTAATTAAATGAATTCCAGGATGAGCAGAAAGTGCATTTCCACAAACTTCACCACTACCAGATAAAATATTAATTACTCCATCTGGTACTCCTGCGATTTTTAATAATTCACAATATTTATGTAATGTTAATGGATTGGTACTTGATGGTTTCACAATAACAGCATTTCCCATAACAAGTGCTGATGGAACTTTTTGTCCAAATAAATCACATGGGAAATTAAATGGAATAATACATGCAACAACACCTAATGGTTCTTGTTGTGTAATTTGAATTGTTTTTTCTTGTCCTATTTCTGTTCCAGCAGGTATTACATTACCATACATATGCTTTGCTTTTTCTACATATCCATAGGCAAAAATTTTCGTATTTCCAATTTCAGCACGTGCTTCACGAATTGGTTTACCTGTTTCTTTACAAAGCAATACTGCCAAATCTTCAGCATTTTCTTCTACTAAATCTGCGAATTTTTCAATAATTCTTCCACGCTCATGAATTGGGGTTTTAGCCCAAGCTTTTTGTGCTTCCATTGCTTTTTTAACACATGCATCTACATCTTCTGCAGTTGCATTTGGAACTGTATCTAAAAGTTCATTTGTAGCAGGATTATATACTTCAATCACTGCACCATTACTAGCATCTTTAAATTCTCCAGCAACTAAATTTTTCATAGATTCCTCCTTTTATTCTTCACTCATACCTGTGAATGATAACATTAAACCTCCACAGCTATTTGAACTATGTTCATGACTTCCATATTCACCAAAAGTGAAAATAGTAATAAATGGTACTCCATTTGCTTCACGTACTAATTGTTTATGTACTTCATCAATACGATCTCCAATTCCTAGTTTTCTACCACCACAATGTACTAAGAAATATCCAGCAGGTTTTTTACGACCTAAACTTTCATTAACAGCTTTTAATGTATTACCTGTTGAATCAATTAATTCATCTACAGTAGCACCCATTAACATAGCACAAGTACCAACAGCTAAATGATTTCCTACATTAATTTTATAATCATCAGTAGCAGACATTGGATGACGAATTAAAGTCACATTACCAATTGGATCTTTAATTCCGATAGGGTTTAAAATAGATGCAGCAAGTAAATTAGCTCCTGCTACTTCTTCTTCTTTCTTTCCTGTCCAATCCATATATTTTTCTAATGCACTAACACCATCAATTTCAGCAATTGTTCTTTTGCCTTCAATTTGATTGATAATACCATATTTTCCAGTTTCACGGTATGCTCCAGTATATTCATTTACAAATTTTTTATCTGTATAGAAGAATACAACTGCTACACCATCACTAAACACAGTATCATTACAGAAAATTGACCATTTTCCTTCTACTGTATCATCAGCAGCACTTCCTCCAAAAAATGGAACACGTCCAATTACATCTTGAATTCCTTTTAAATAATCTTCTTCTTCTTTTGGACTTGCAACCATATAAAAATATGATGGAACTTTTGTACTACCAGCATTTTTAACTGCTTCTACAGCTACTTGACGTCCAATTTTTCTTGCATCTTGTCCAGCTTCATGACAAGCAACTCCAACAGTTAAGTCAGGGTCATCAAACATCATCATTCCTGAAAAACCATTTTCAGATGAAATAACTCCATCTGGTACCATAATAGCTCCGCTACTTGTACATCCTACTACAGGAACATCAGTTACACTTTTGATTCCTTTCATGATTTCTTCTTGATCTTGTAATACTGAAGTAAATAAAAGTCCTAATTTTGGATTCATTCCTTCACTAGCCATTTTGGCTGTTGCTTCACCTGAAGCAAATGCGTCTTTTAAAACACTATAACCAACTTTTGTCTTTAGCATATTAGCTCCCTTCTTTCTTGGATATGGTAGAACCTATTCTACCTATTTTCCTAGTTTTATTATAACACATATTAAAAAAATTAAGAAATTTTCATTCTTAATTTTTTCTGTTTTACATTTTTTTACTCAACTGTAACTGATTTTGCAAGATTACGGGGATGATCAATATCTAATTTTAACTTTTTTGCAACATGATAACTTAACAATTGAAATGGAAGTATTGTCATAATGGATTGAAATAATGGATTAACATCAGGAATTATTATTTTTTCATCTACATCAATAGAATCATCTAAAGTATCTAATGTTGCAAGAATGACATATCCACCTCTCGCTTTTACTTCCATTAAATTGCTTTTGGTTTTACTATATGTATATTCATCAGTTGCAATAGCAAACACAGGAGTCTTTTCTTCAATCAAAGAAATCGTACCATGTTTTAATTCACCAGCTGCATATGCACTACTATTTAAATAAGATACTTCTTTCAGTTTTAAAGAAGCTTCCATGGACAATGCATAATCACTTCTTCGCCCAATAAAAAAATTTGATGGTTGATTAATTAAATTGGAAATCCACGAAAAATGTTCATACTGTTTTAAACAAGGCGTAATCACTTTTAATAATTTTTCTTTTCCATCTTGATACATTGCTTCTAATTCTTTTGACCATGTTTTTTGTTGTTTCATCCATTCTCTTAATAAAATAACAAAAATAGCTACTTGACTACTATATCCTTTCGTAGTTGCTACTGCTCTTTCTTCTCCAGCTTTCATATAATATACATAATTTGTCAACCTAGATAAAGTAGAATTGTAAACATTGACAATTGCTAAACTGTCAACTCCCATACTTTTTATTTTTTTAGCACATGCAATTGTATCGGCAGTTTCACCCGATTGCGATACAAAAATAACTAACGTATTTTCATCTGCAAATATGGTTTTATATCGATATTCACTAGCATATTCGACTTCGACAGGGAAATTAGCAAATTGTTCAAATAAACATTTGCCTATCATTCCAGCATGATAAGCACTACCACAAGCAACAATTTGAATTTTATGATATTTTTTATAATCTGGAATTAAATGACTATGTTCATCTTCATAAAATGTAAATAATTCTTTCAAAACTTTTGGAATATCATAAATTTCTTTATGCATGTAGCAATCATACGCTTCTTTATTCGACAAACAACTTAATCCTTCTATCTTTTCAATATCTTTTTTTATTTCTTTTCCATCTTTATATATATGATAATGATTTTTTTCAACTACGCCATACTCTTCATCATCTAAAATACAATATTGATTTGTAAATTCACAAAAAGCACTCATATCACTTGCTATATAAGTTTCTTGATTTCCAATACCCAAAAGTAAAGGCGAATCTTTTTTCATCACATATAGGCAATCTTTATCATCTTCATTTATAAATACAACAGCATATGAGCCAATAATTTGACTCATTGTTCTTTCCATAGCTGTAATCATGTGATTAGTATGCTCATATTCATAATTTAATAACGCAACCAGTACTTCTGTATCTGTATCAGATATAAAAGAAATTCCCTCGTCTTGC
>ENA-ORNF01002638-ORNF01002638.1-human-gut-metagenome-genome-assembly--contig:-NODE-2638-length-13071-cov-5.120621_pt1 | contig 13071 bp, 11 predicted proteins | sample MGYA00242110_ERZ509012 | MGnify/ENA primary metagenome ERZ509012 (study PRJEB26280, sample SAMEA2338714) | human gut metagenome | biome: human gut; feature: human-associated habitat; material: faeces... | reverse complement strand
TCTTCCTCGATCAACTCCCAGGTACGATCCTTACTACCATCATTTACAAACAGAATAAAGCTGTCTTCTGCGATCTTTCCCTTGTGGATCAGATCGTCCAACACACCCCTCAGTGCTTCGGAAGCAATCTTCAATACCTCTTCTTCATTGTAACAAGGAACTACAATTGCAAGCTTTTCCATGCTGTTACCCCTTACCCTTTCAATTTACTCGTCCCAGTTATGATATACTGCCTGAACGTCATCGTCATCTTCCAGCAGATCCAGGGTTCTCTGTAAATTCTTCACAGCTGTCTCATCAGTCAGTGTTACATAATTCTGAGGGAGCATGGTGACTTCTGCACTGACCATGGGAATTCCTGCATCCTCCAGAGCCTTACGTACCTCTTCGAAATTGTCGGGATCGGTCAGAATTTCAAAGCTGTCATCCTCCTCAGAGAAATCTTCTGCGCCGGCATCCAGAGCAGTCATCATCAGATCGTCTGCTTCCAGATCACATTCTTCCTTGTCCACGATGATCTGTCCTTTTTTGTCAAACATAAAGGATACACATCCGGGAGTACCTACATTACCCTGTCCCTTTGTGAATGCACTTCTTACATTCGCTGCGGTACGGTTCGTATTGTCGGTAAGTGCATCTACAATGATAGCGATACCGTTAGGGCCATAGCCTTCATAGGTCACATACTTATAGTTTACATTGCCTACATCACCGGCTGCTTTCTTGATACCGCGCTCAATGGTATCATTGGGCATGTTATTGGCTTTTGCTTTTGCAATAACGGTTGCCAGCTTGAAGTTGTTGGCAGGATCGGGACCGCCCTCTTTTACAGCAACGGCAATTTCACGGCCGATAATGGTAAAAATCTTACCCTTTGCTGCATCGTTCTTCTCTTTTTTATGCTTAATATTAGCAAATTTAGAATGTCCTGACATCTTTGTTACTCCTTTGAAATCTGTATTCTTTCTCTTTGTATGCGCATTTTCTGCGCAATCACGCTTTTTTTATCATAGCATCATTTTCTTTTTTCTTCAAGCACAGATTGTCCTTCCTCCGTACTCTGTTCTTTTTCTTCCTCCGGCAGTTTCGTCACCAGCACACTGCCGATCATTTTTCTGACTACAGAAAGGAGCTTGAAATTGTATCCTTTATAGTCCACGTCAAACTGTTCATCCGGCTCAGGAATTCTGTCCAGTTTTGAAATCAAAAATCCGTTCAGTGTCTCGAATTCTTCCTCATCAAAGGTAATGCCCAGAAGTTCTTCCACTTCTTTTAACGGAGTCTTTCCTTCCATGACATATTCATCTTTACCGCGGTTCTTAATGTATTCCTGATCCTCATCATACTCATCCATGATATTGCCTACGATTTCCTCCAGAATATCCTCCATGGCGATCAGTCCGTCGGTCTGTCCGTATTCATCTACTACAATCGCCATCTGCAGCTTCTGGGACTGCATTTCTTTGAACAGTTCATCAATATTTTTGGTCCGGGGCACAAAATACGGCTCTCTGAGCAGGCCGTCCAGCTTTGCGATGGGCAGATCCAGCTTGTCATCACTGATATGGAACCGCATAGCATCTTTCAGATGCAGGATGCCGATAATATGATCAATATTCTCCTCGTACACAGGATAGCGGCTATTCTTTCCCCCCAGCATGGAAGCGATGGCATCCTTCAGCTTCGTCTCTCCGTCTATGGCCACGATGCTTCCGCGGTGTGTCATGATATCCTGGGCTTCCTTATCTCCGTATTCAAAGATATTGGAGATCATTTCCGCCTCACTGGCCTGGATAACGCCCTGTTCATGACCTTCCTGCACCATATTGATAATTTCTTCCTCTGTCACATCATTCTCATCCGTATTATTGCGGACGCCAAAAAGAAACAGAATCCCCTTGGCTGTAAGATTTACAATACCTGTCAGAGGAGACAAAAGCCTCGTGATGACATAAATCGGATCAACACAGGTATACGCCCACTTTTCCGGGTTTCTGGATGCCACCTTCCGGGGAATCAGCACACCAAAAGTCAATAAAATATAGATGAGGGCAATAAAGGACAGTACCGTTGCGATTCCCGAGATCACACCCGCCGGAACATTCTCCGTGGTCATTCCGCCGATGCTGATCACATGGAGCCCTTTATCTATCATCTGTAACCAGAGGTTCAGATAAAAGGCTCCCATTAAAATATTGATCAGGGTAATGACCAGATGTACCGTATTGATATAGATTCCCGGCCGGCTGATCATCTCACTCAATCGTATGGAGCGGCGATCCTTCTCCTCTGCTTTATGTAGAATCTCTTTTTCATTCAGATTGTCGATTGCCGCATCAAATCCATAGAAAAACATATCGACAAACAGTAACAGAAAAAAGAGAAAAACGGCCACAGGCCCACTGACGTCCATAAATCATTTCATCCTTTCGTATTTTTTGTAACTATATCATCCGGATACGCTGTACGTCAAGCTATGTATCCAGTTCCAGGCTTACTTTCAATGCCTTGTTCACTCTCCGCATAATATCTCCGTCCAGATGGCACACCTTATCCTTTAATCTTTTCTTATCAATCGTACGAAGTTGTTCTAACAGTACGACAGAGTCTTTATCCATATCATACAGGCGGGCATTCAGTTCAATATGCGTAGGCAGCTTCGCCTTATTCATCTTTGAGGTGATCGCAGCACAGATGACCGTCGGACTATGCTTATTTCCCACATCGTTCTGGATGATGAGTACCGGTCGGATACCGCCCTGTTCCGAACCGATGACCGGTCTCAAATCTGCGTAATAGACATCTCCTCTTCTCATTTCTACTCCTTCATCAGCGTTTTAACATAAGTATTGCCGATTCTTCCGGAGTTATACGAACACTCTTGATCCGTCAGAAATTTTCAAAATAATCTTTTACTTCCGTGATCTCACCATGTCTTCTGTAGACTCTTGGGATCCGTTTTCCCAGTGTGCAGACAAACTCATAATTAAATCTGCCGGAAAGTTCTCCCAGTTCTTCCGCCGTGATCTGCTCTGCACCGTCTGCGCCGAGCAATGTCACTTTGTCACCCTCCATGACTCCCGGGATTTCCGAAATATCCACCATAAACTGATCCATGCAGACTCTTCCCAGGATTGGTGCTTTTTTCCCGTGGATCAGCACATAGCCTTTCCCCGACAGACTTCTGGGATAACCGTCTCCGTAGCCAACAGGGATGGTAGCCACTCTGGTATCCTTTGTCGCAGTAAACAGTCCGCCATAGCTGACACTCTGTCCTGCGTGGATCGTCTTGCAGTAAACGATATGGCTGTAGAGAGACATTGCTGCCCGCAGAGGCACGATCTCCCTGCCGACCTCCTCTGACGGATACAGTCCATAGGTCGTGATACCGGCCCTGACCATATCCATGTTGGCCTGGGGCATTTCCAGAATTGCCGCACTATTGGAGCAATGCTTTACCGGAATTTCCAGTCCAAGTTCCGAATGTATTCTATCAATAAAATTCTGAAACAGTTCCAGCTGATGGTTAGCAGAAGTCTTATCCGCTTCATCCGATTTTGCAAAATGAGTGAAGATACCTTCTACTTCCAGTCCGGGATGTTCCATGACAAATTTTACGAAATCCATTCCTTCGTCATCCGGGGTGATACCGATCCTTCCCATACCGGTGTCCACTTTGATATGTACTTTGGCTTTCTTGCCTGCATTTACAGCGGCCTCTGCCAGTTCTTCCACGGTATCCCTGCGATACACCGCCGGACGGATTTCCTCCCGGATCATTTCCTCATAGCAATAAGGAAATGTATAGCCCAGAATCAGGATCGGTTTCTTTATTCCCGCTTCTCTGAGAACATGTGCCTCCTCGTAAGTTGCCGCCGCATAGCCAAACATAAAATCTATCTCTTCCAGCATGTTTGCAATGGGAACACCGCCGTGCCCATAGCCGTCCGTTTTGATGACCGCCAGGATTTTTGTCTCCGGTGCAATATTTTCCTTCATATGAAGCACATTTTCCCAGATGGCATCCAGATCAATTTCTGCCCATACTCTCTGATAGGAATTTATCTTTTCCTGTAATTTGCTTGTCATTTCTTCACACTTTCTTTCTCATCAAAATCTTTCATCAGGCAATCTGCAATATCTCCTGCCATCACTCCGTACTCCGTATACAGTTTTGCCGCCAGATCACCTGCTCTGCCATGGAGATATACGCCGTTTACTGCCGCAGTCAATGCTTCCATTCCCTGGGCCAAAAGCCCCAATATCACACCTGCCAGGACATCGCCGCTGCCCGCTGTAGCCATTCCGTTGTTGCCTGTGGTATTCAGATAATATTCTCCCTGTTCTTTACATACAACCGTTCTGGCATCCTTGGCTACTGCCACACCGTGAAAACGTTCTGCCAGTACTCTGGTGCAGGCCGGAAGTGCCTGCTTGCATTCCGGAATCGAATGTTCAAGCAGTCTTGAGAGTTCTCCTACATGTGGGGTCAGGATAATGACTCTGCCCTCTGCTCCCTGGGTACGCAGTTCTTCCGCCAGTGGCTTACCGTTTTTCTCTGCCAGAAGATTCAGTGCATCCGCATCCAGCACCAGTGGCTTTCTGCTTTTTCGTACCACTTTTTTCAGGCATTCCAATGCCTGTTCCTCTTTGCCGATGCCGGGGCCGATAGCTATGACATCCGCCCATTCCAGACTCTCGGACAGCTGTCTCCAGGATCCGTACAAAGCTTCAGGGATTCCCTGCTGGAGGATCTGACGGTTTTCCTCAGCCGTAATGACTTTTACCATACCAGCTCCGGTACGATACGCCGCTCTTGCTGCCAGAATAGCAGCACCTGCCATGCCGTTGCTTCCGGCGACCAACAGGGCTTTGCCGAAGGTTCCCTTGTTGCCGGAAGTGATTCTGTCAGGCAGATGCCTCTCATTGCCTTCATAGGTATACATCTCAGGACTCTGACCACAAAAGCTTTCAGGTCCGATTCCCACATTGGCGATCCGCACCTCTCCGGCATAGTCAGCCCCCGGATACATTACCAGACCTCTCTTGCAGAAGCCAAAGGTAATCGTCACATCCGCATGGAAAGCACAGCCAAGCACCCTGCCGGTATCCGAACAGATACCGCTGGGAACATCCAGCGCCACTTTAAACCCTTTCCCGGCATTCATCTCTTCCACAGCATCCTGATAGATGCCTTCCACCGGGCGGCTTAACCCAACACCGAAAAGGGCATCTACGATTACATTATATTCATCCGTCTGCGTATTACTGTCTGTCTTCACCGGAAAATGTTGCAGGGTCTGCCATTGTCCCTTCCATTGCTCCGTGCTCTTCGCCGGGTCTCCCACCAGTCTCACTGCAACGGTATAACCATCCACCGCAAGCAGTCTTGCCAGTGCCAGACCGTCTCCACCATTATTTCCCATACCAGCAAAAATGAGCACTTTCGTCCGTTCTTTCACGGCATCAAAGCGCTCCTTCAATAAATCCTCCGCAGCCAGAGCCGCTCTTTCCATCAGAACCGGCCCCGGGATGCCGAGGTACTCTATGGTATTTTTATCATATTGCTTCATTTCCTGTGCAGTTACCAGATATCTCATACTATTTTTGCTCCGGATTATATTTCATGTCAAACAGATTGACCACCTCTGCACCAAAAATATCATGCATATAGTTGTAGATCTCCTGATTCTGCTGTTCCATCTGTTGTTTCTCGATCAGACGTTTTTTCAGTTCAATACGGATTGCATTGACCCACTCTGCAGTCTCTTTGATCTGTTTGTCATTATCCTTCATAATATCATAGCAGCATTCCATAGTAAACATCATAAGCTGAAGATTTAATCTTTCGATTTCTCTCGGAATGTCTTTTAACTCATCTTCATAGGCTTCCAGCTTCTCATTACATTCCTCGATAAGACGCTTATGATCCTCGATCTGCTTGTTCAGTTTGCTGTTTTCGCCCTGCTGGTTTGCCTCATCCACCATGGGTACGATCTCTTTCATCAGCTTCTTTTTCAGATTCCGGATATCCTTTGACTCGGTATTTAACTTTCCCTGCCGCTTCAGCAGCTGATTCAGAGCATCTTCCGTTTCTTTTAACGGAACAGAACCGGTCTTGTTTAATAACCGGTACCATTTATTATCCAGAGTGAGTACGGGCAGATGCTTTCCCGTCAAAGCATTTTTGAAAGCCTCCTGTCGATCCTGTGCGTTCTCATCCGTACCGCCGTTGCCCATAATATCACTCCCTTTTATGCCTTATTCGCTCGTAAGCTCACGAATTCGTGCTATCGCACTTTTCATCCCGCTTCGCAGGATATTCGTTCGCTAATGAGCCCAGAAAAACAAATGTCTGCTTCGCAGCCGCTTGTTTTTCCCTGAGGCTCATTATTTTATATCTGAACTGTAACGGTTAATATTATACGAAAGTTTCATTAAACTGTCTGACAGATGCACATTCTCCACCTGAATTCCCTCCGGGACATTCAGATCCACATGCGCAAAGTTCCAAATAGCCCGGATACCGTTAGCCACCAGCTTGTCAGCCACTTCCACAGCACTGGTCTTGGGAATCGTCAGTACGGCGATATCTATGTCATTCTCCCGGATAAAGGTCTCCAACTGCTCCATTGGCATGACCTTCACGCCGCGGACATCCTTGCCTACCAGTTCCGGATTTGCATCGAACATTCCCTTGAAAATAAAACCACGACGCTCGAAATTCAAATAATTACCCAGGGCTCTGCCCAGGTTACCGGCTCCGATAATAACAAAATTATGCTGCTTATCCAGCCCTAATATCTTACCGATCTCACGATACAGATATTCTACATTATATCCATAGCCCTGCTGACCGAAACCGCCGAAATTATTAAAGTCCTGACGTATCTGGGAAGCGGTCACTTTCATCAATCCCGAAAGTTCCTGCGAAGAAATGCGCTCCACACCTTCATCCTTAAGTTCCCCCAGATAGCGAAAGTATCTGGGCAGTCTGCCGATCACGGCCTGTGAAATTTCTTTTGCTTCCAAAACTTCCACCTCCGAATTTCTTTAAGTATACACCATATGTTAAAAACTTGTCAATGAATTGACAGGTTTTCTTCTTTTCGATACAATAAAATTTAAAAAAGCCCGGTCTCCGCAAGCTGTTTTTGCGGGGGCTGGCTCTGAAATCATTACATTTAACCTATAAGGATATTTACTACCATGATATTATCTTGTCAGAATATTTCAAAAGCATTTGTGGAAAATCAGGTATTGAAAAATGTCTCTTTCCATATAGAAGATCACGAAAAGGCTGCCATCGTCGGCATCAACGGTGCCGGAAAAACGACACTACTGCGTATTATCGTGGGCGAAATGGCTCCCGATGACGGTCAGGTCGTCCTGGCAAAGGACAAGACCTTAGGATACCTGGCTCAGAACAGCACCGTTGACACTTCTCATACCATTTACGAAGAGCTGCTGTCCGTCAAGGCGGATCTGCTGCGTCTGGAAGAAAAGATTCGGGAATGTGAAAATAATATGAAGCATGCCGAAGGGGATGCACTGGAAGACTTAATGAAGCAGTATACCTCTCTCACCCACGCTTTCGAGACCGGTGGCGGTTATATCTACCGCAGTGAGCTTGTAGGTGTGTTAAAGGGACTGGGCTTTAACGAAGATGAATTTTCCAAGCCCGTTGCTACTCTCTCCGGCGGTCAAAAGACCCGTGTAGCGCTGGGTCGTCTTCTGCTGCAGAACCCGGACCTGATCATCCTGGACGAGCCCACGAACCATCTGGATATGAATTCCATCGCCTGGCTGGAGACCTACCTGCTCAATTATAAAGGAGCTGTTCTCATCGTCTCCCATGACCGGTATTTTTTGGACCGGATTGCCGGAAAAGTCATCGAAATCGATCAGTCCAAGGCGACAACTTTCCTCGGAAATTACTCCGATTATGCCGTAAAAAAGGAACAGCTGCGCATCGCTGCCTGGAACGCCTACATGAACCAACAGCGTGAGATCAAACATCAGGAAGAAGTTATCGAAAAATTAAAATCCTTCAACCGCGAAAAGTCTATCAAACGGGCAGAAAGCCGAGAAAAAATGCTGGACAAGATCGAGGTTATCGAAAAGCCCTCCGAGGTACGCACAGATATGAAGCTGACACTGACACCCCGCATCTTAAGCGGCAACGATGTGCTGACTGTGGAGCATCTGGCCAAAAGTTTTGACTCCCACAAGCTCTTTACGGATGTCAATTTCGAGATCAAACGTGGTGAACATGTGGCAATCATCGGCGACAACGGCAGCGGAAAAACTACCCTGCTTAAGATTTTGAACGGCCTTGTTCCTGCCGATCATGGCACCTTCCGGTTAGGATCCAATGTAGAAATCGGTTATTATGATCAGGAGCATCATGTACTGCATAGCGAAAAGACATTGTTCGAAGAGATTTCGGATGATTATCCGTACCTGAACAATACCCAGATTCGTAATGTGCTGGCGGCCTTCCTCTTCACCGGGGAAGATGTCTTCAAGCGCATCAGCGATCTGAGTGGTGGAGAACATGGTCGTGTATCTCTCGCCAAGCTGGTACTCTCCAATGCGAACTTCCTCATCCTGGATGAACCGACGAACCATCTGGATATCATGTCAAAGGAAATTCTGGAGGATGCCCTGAACGGTTACGAAGGAACTATATTGTATGTCTCCCACGACCGTTACTTTATCAACCGCACCGCCCACAGGATCCTGGATCTGACGGAAGGTCAGTTTGTAAATTACGTCGGTAATTATGACTATTATCTGGAAAAGCATGATACGGTGATGGCTGCCACCCTGGCCAGTGCTGCGCAGAGTGCAGACGCAGATAGCTCTGTTGCTGCTAAGACTGCAGAATCCGAAGTCAAGCTTGACTGGAAAGCACAAAAGGAAGAACAGGCCAGACTCCGCAAAAAAGAAAACGACTTGAAAAAATGTGAAGAAAAAATTGCCGGACTGGAAGCCCGCATCTTAGAGATTGACACCGAAATGTCCGATCCTGCCATCGGCACCCAGGTATCAAAATTACAGGAGCTTTCCAAAGAACAGACTGCCTGCCAGGAGCAGCTGGAAAAATTATATGAGCAGTGGGAAGAACTGGCTGAATAAATTGAGAGTTATGCGAGGCTCATTGCGGATGACAGCTGAAAACAGAGTAGAGAGACCGGAGTGGGCACTTGCACACAAGTCCCGGTCTCTATTTTGATCCAGGAGGCGCAATCATCATTTTTAGCCAATAAAGCCCCACTGATCTTCAATATCATTTTCTTTCAAATTTCCCTTTTATGAGTCCTGGAGTCACGCTCCCTTTCTTTGGAAGAATCCCGTATTTTCAAGGGTTTTAGGACAAAAAAATTCCTTAGTTAGATTTTTTCTAACTAAGGAATCTATCTCTATTTCTTTTATTTTTCAGGCTATAAAAAGTTGCCTTTTCCAGAATGAGCCATATTGCCCCTGGTCACATTTTATTTAGTTCTTAAAGCTATGAATAGGTGCGGGGATGCGGCCTCCACGGTTGACAAAAGCATCACAGGAGAAGGTATTCACGGGCATGATAGGTGCATACCCTAACAGACCTCCGAATTCCACGGTCTCTCCCACGCCTTTTCCGATCACGGGAATGATTCTGACTGCGGTAGTTTTCTGATTTACCATACCAATAGCCATTTCATCCGCAATGATACCGGAAATAGTGGTTGCCTTGGTGTCTCCGGGAATGGCGATCATATCCAGACCTACCGAGCAGACACAAGTCATGGCTTCCAGCTTCTCGATGGTGAGGGCTCCGGCATTCACGGCATCGATCATTCCCTGATCTTCACTGACAGGAATGAAGGCGCCACTTAAACCGCCAACATAGGAAGATGCCATAACACCGCCCTTTTTCACCTGATCATTCAACAGTGCCAAGGCTGCTGTGGTTCCAGGCGCTCCGGCATATTCCAGACCGATCTCACACAGAATATCAGCTACGCTGTCGCCGATGGCCGGGGTCGGTGCAAGAGACAGATCCACAATGCCAAAGGGAACATTCAACATCCGGGATGCCTCCTGTGCTACCAGCTGTCCTACACGGGTTACCTTAAAAGCCGTCTTCTTGATAGTCTCACAGAGAACCTCGAAGTTCTCGCCGCGCACCTTTTCCAGTGCGGTCTTTACAACGCCGGGGCCGCTGACACCGACATTGATGATCTTGTCTGCTTCGGTCACACCATGAAAGGCACCTGCCATAAAAGGATTATCATCCGGTGCATTACAAAATACTACCAGCTTTGCACAGCCCAGGGAATCATCTTCCTTCGTGTACTCTGCTGTTTCCTTCACCATCTCACCCATCAGCTTTACCGCATCCATGTTGATACCGGTCTTGGTGGAACCTAAGTTTACAGAACTGCACACACGCTCTGTAGTGGACAATGCCAGCGGAATGGAACGGATCAACAGTTCATCTGCCGGAGTCATGCCCTTGCTTACCAGTGCGGAATATCCGCCCAGGAAATTCACTCCAACCTCATGGGCCACCTTGTCCAATGTCTTTGCAATGCTTGCAAAATCTTCCACGGTATGGCATGCTGCACCACCGATCAGTGCGATCGGCGTTACGGAAATTCTCTTATTTACAATAGGTATGCCAAATTCTCTGGAAATCTCCTCTCCGGTCTTCACCAGATCCTTGGCTGCTTCGTAGATTTTGTTATAAATTTTCTCATTTAATCTGTCCAGATCGGAATCAATACAGTCTAACAGGCTGATACCCAGTGTAATGGTACGCACATCCAGGTTCTCTTCTTCGATCATTTTGTTGGTCTCTGTTACTTCATATAAATTGATCATTACGGCTCCTATCTGCCCCTTTGGGTCTTATTTATTTCAAAATTGTGGGGCTTATCAGATGCGGTGCATCTTGTCAAAAATCTCTTCCTTCTGGCACTTGATCACTACGCCGATCTCTTCTCCGAGAGCAGCCAGTTCATCTGCCATGTCACCAAAAGTTTTCTGCATCTGGTTGGTGTCAACGATCATCATCATATTGAAATATCCCTGCACGATGGTCTGGGAAATATCCAGGATATTGATGCCGTTCTCCGCAAGATAGGTACATACCTTTGCGATAATGCCTACTGTGTCCTTACCAACTACCGTAATAATTGTTTTTTTCATAATCGCCCTCATTTTCCGCATGAATTCATGCTATCATTTTTATCTATTAAACTACACTTTACTACAATTTGCAACCTCAAGTTCAGTCTATGAACATATCCGGGCACAGAAATCATGCCTGCATGATTTTGTAAGCAAATATGTTCAGGCACCAAGCGCCAATCCATGAGCAAAGCTGGTCACGAAATGACGTAACAGCGTGCTATGATGCGGCTCCAACGAATAGTGCTGGCTGATGCGCTGCACATCCACTACGCAATATTGATCACCGGAGATACTGTGCTCCTGTCTGCCACCATCATCCGGAAATCTTCCGCCCGGTAAGGGTTCTCTCCCATGGTAATCTCCATGCGGACTGCCTCATAGGCCAGCTCCGGAAGATTGTTCTCCTTGCTGAGATGCCCCAGCACGATAGCCTGCAGCTTATCATGTAAAATACGGCAGAGCAGTTTGCCGGAATTTTCATTGGAAAGGTGTCCTCTTTCCCCCAGAATTCTCTGTTTCAGATAATAGGGATATTTTCCAACCTGCAGCATACGGATGTCATGATTTGCTTCCAGAAGAAGCGCATCCAGATTCTGCAGATTACCGACTATGTACTCATTATATTTTCCAAGGTCTGTAGCAATCCCCACAGAATGCTCTCCACACTCTACCCGGTATCCTACGGGCTGTGCAGCATCATGAGGGATCGTAAAAGGATTCACTGTCAGATCATTAATCTCAAAAGGCTCATCTTCGTGTATCTCACGAAAAATCCCTTCCGGCATTTTTCCAAGATTCATGTGAGATAAAGCTTCCACAGTTCCTTCTGTCGCATAAACCGGTATCTGATGTTTCCTTGCGATCACGCCCAGACCTTTGATATGATCCGAATGTTCATGTGTAATCAAGATACCATCAATATCTTTTCCTGTCAATTCCAGAGAATTCAATCCCTGTTCTACTCTTTTTCCGCTGATGCCTACATCCACCAGAAGATGGGTATTATCTGAGCCCACATAAATACAGTTTCCGCTGCTTCCGCTGGCAATACTGCATATTCTCATATTTACCTCGCTTCTTTTCTATATCCTGTTTTCAATCTACCCACTGTATCACAACATTGTCACCATCATTTACAGGCAGCATAAAGTCACCTGGCACACCATTTACTGATGTCTCCAAATGGTCACCGTGAGCCACTGATGTATCTACAGGATAAAAATCAAGTACATCTACAAGAATATATTTTTTCTTTCCTTTCATAACAACCGTGTCACCATTTACCGTAATAGTGATATCATGAACTTCTGCATTTTCTTCTGCATTCTTAGACTGCTCCCCGGCTGTCTCACCACCGGTGCTGTGTGTTTCTACTTTATTATTGTCATCCTGAGTAATATTCTCTTTTTCATTGTTGCCTGCTAATTCACTGTCATACGCTAAATCAGCGTGAAAATCAACAGCATTTTCTCCGGAGATTTCTTCTTTTTGGTCTATTTCGATTTTGCTTTCGTCAGAGTGTTCCTCTCTTTGGTTTTCGTTAGAATGTTTCTCTAACTCCTCTATTGAATATATAGTCTCTTCCGGAAACTCAGGTTCTCCGTACTTTTCAAAAAGTTCGGCATAATTCGGCTCTTCTTTTTTTATTTCACATAATATCGAAAAATTGTCGTAAACTTTCGTTTCCATATCGGCAGGCACATTATTTACATATACTTTTCCACAGTATATTATATCCATGAATTCAAGAACCTGTTTCAATGTATAGTAATCCTGAAACTCTATCTCATCCCCATCCTTTATATCATAAAAACCGGATACAAACTCACCGTTTACTATGACAAATCTTGGACAGAGTATTTCTTTTTTGTTAAACATAAACTTTATAGTTGC